>Ga0307380_10005466_pt1 | contig 16840 bp, 10 predicted proteins | sample UN3MG_FD_202239 | JGI IMG/M metagenome (GOLD analysis project Ga0307380, IMG submission 202239) | Soil microbial communities from Risofladan, Vaasa, Finland - UN-3 | ecosystem: Environmental > Terrestrial > Soil > Coastal area > Acid sulfate soil | place: Finland: Risofladan, Vaasa | collected...
CCCGGACCTCCACGACGTCCATGCCAAGGTCCTGGCACCTCGCCCGGAGCCCGATGGCCGCTCCAGCGTCGTGAACGAAAAGTACCCCACCGGCAAGCTCTACTGTCTCAACGCCTATATCACCGACCCCGACGTCCAACCTCACGTGAGCCCGGGCATGTTCCGGCGGTTGCGCGTCATCGAGGGCGTGCCGGCCTCGGCCACCGATCCGCCATCGCGTCTGCCGGGCACCGACGAGTTAGCCAAAGACTGGCCCGGCGCAACCCGCAACGGTCTGGTCCCCGTCGTTCAGAAACGCCTGCTCGGCAACTTCCCCATCGAGACCGACGGATCGTTCCAGATCGAGCTGCCCGCCGACGTCCCCGTCCAGCTTCAGATGCTCGACGAAAACGGCATGGCCCTGCGCAGTTGCGGCTGGATCTGGGCCAAGCACCGCGAGCCGCGCGGCTGCATCGGCTGCCACGAAGACCCCGAGCTGACGCCGGAGAACCGCTTCGTCCTGGCCGTGCAGAAACCCGCCGTCGATCTGACGCTCCCGCCGCACAGGCGCCGCACCGTCGACTTCCGCCGCGACGTCATGCCCATCATCGCCTCCCGCTGCGCCGCCTGCCACGACGGAGGCCAAACGCCTTTAACGCTCACCGACGACCCGGTCGGCCCCTTCAATCGCGCCTACGTCAACCTGCTCACACCCAGCGCGCAATCCTCGGTGCCTGATCTACAGCGATCGTCTCCAACGCCGGTCGCCGGCAAATACGTGCATCCCGGCCAGGCCCGAACCAGCCCTCTGATCTGGCGGCTCCATGGCCGCAACACGTCGCGCCCGTGGGACGCGGGGTATAAGCCTGATCAGTCTGTGGCATCGCACCCACCGCCCGACGCTCCGCCACTAACCGACGACGAGAAGCGGACTTTCGTCGAGTGGATCGATCTCGGCGCCCACTGGGACGGTATCCCCGGCCCGGATCGAACTTTCACAAGTTCTGATCCGGCTGAGGAGCGGTTGGAAGTGAGAAGTGAAAAGTGAGAAGTGAGAAGTTGAGACAGTTGTCGCCCCTTGCCCTTGCGTTTGCGACCGTTCTCGCTGTTGCCAGCGCGGCGCCCGCCGCCGACGAGCCGGCGCTACCCGTCTTCGCCGACGTGACCGAGGCCGCCGGAATCACATTCAAACACAGCTACGGCGATCGCAACCTCAGCAACATCGTCGAGGGCACCGGCCCGGGCTGCGCCTTCTTCGACTACGACGGTGACGGCCGCCTGGATGTCTACCTGCTCAACGGCTGCTGGCTGCGTGACGTGAACGACAACCTCGGCCGCGACCTCCGCGGCAAGCTCGCCAACGCCCTGTACCACAACAACGCCGACGGCTCCTTCACCGACGTGACAGCCAAGGCCGGCGTCGGCGATCGCGGCTACGGTATGGGCGCGTCGGCCGCCGACTTCGACAACGACGGAGACCTCGACCTCTACGTCCTCAACTACGGCCCCAACGTCCTCTACCGCAACAACGGCGACGGCACCTTCACCGACGTCTCGAGCGCGTCGGGTCTGGCCGACGCCTCCTGGAGCCTCTCCGCCCCCTGGCTGGACTACGATCGCGACGGCGACATGGACGTCTACGTGGCCAACTATCTGGAATACGACGCCGGGCGGTTTCGCGACTTCTACGCCGCGGCCGGCTATCCCGGCCCGCTCAGCTACCGCGCCCGGGCCGACAGCCTCTACCGCAACAACGGCGACGGAACCTTCACCGACGCCACCAAAGAGGCCGGACTGTACTGCGCCGACGGGCGGGCCATGAGCGCCGTCGCCACGGACCTCAACGACGACGGACACATCGACCTCTACGTGACCAACGACGCCACGCCCAACTACTGCTTCGTCGCCGCCGGCGACGGCACCTTCAAAGACCGGGCCCTCGACTGGGGCCTGGCCTTTGGCGAAGGCGGTCAGGGCGCCTCGTCCATGGGACCGGTAGTGGGCGACGTGGACCGCAACGGCCTGCTGGACGTCTTCATCCCCGACATGGGCTACGGCTGCCTCCTGGTCAACAAGGGCGGCCCCGGTATGCCCGTCTTCATCGACGTCACCGCACCCAGCAACCTGGCCGTCGTCTGCGGGCAATACACCGGCTGGGGCGGTGGGCTCTTCGACTACGATAACGACGGATACCTCGACGTCTTCGTCGCCAACGGAAACGCCCACCACGAATACACCGAAGAGGACGTGCTCCTGCGCAACGACGGCAACGGCAAGTTCATCGACGTGGCCGTTCGCTCCGGGCCGTATTTCCGCGAGAAGCACGTCGGCCGCGGCGCCGCCTTCGCCGATTACGACAACGACGGCGACGTGGACATCCTGGTCATGAACCTCAACGGCCCGGCCAAGCTTCTCCGAAACGACGGCGGCAACCGCAACAACTGGCTGACCGTCGCTCCCAGGCTCGCCCGAACGAAGGTGCCGGCCATCGGCGCCCGCGTGACCGTTACCGTCGGCAACACGCGATTGGTGCAGGAGACGGGCGCCGTTACGGGTTACCTCTCACAGAGCGACCCGCGGGCCCACTTCGGCCTGGGCAAGGCTGCGCAGGCCGACCGGGTCGAGGTCCGCTGGCCCAACGGCCCCAATACGGTCCTGACTAACGTGCCGGCCAATCAGATCCTCGACGTGATCCAGGAAACGAACTGATGCACGAAGCGCGGCATACCATGCGAACGCGGATCGGCGCAGCGACCACGGCGCTTCTGCTCGCGGCGAGCTATGCCTGGGCATCCGATCCCGGCGTTGCCGACCGGCATCCCGTGTACGTCGGCGTCCGCGTCTGCGCCGAGTGTCACAACGGGCCGCAATCCGGCCACCTGTTCAGTCGCTGGCGGGCCTCGAAGCACGCCCGGGCCTACGCCTCGCTGTGGAGCCCCGACGCCAAACGCATCGCCGAACTCAGCGGCATCCGCGAGGAGCCCCAGAAGGCCGCCGCCTGCCTGGGCTGCCACGTGGCCGGCTACGACACCGAGGAATGGGAGAAAGAGGACAGCTTCGTCGCCGAAGACGGGATTCAATGCGAGTCCTGCCACGGCCCCGGCAGCGAGTACATCAGCCCCGACGTCATGAGCGACCCCATGGATCGCGAGAAGGCCATGCGCTTCGGCCTGAAGAAGCCCGGCGAGCGCGAGTGCATGATGTGCCACAAGGTCAAGGGCTCGCACGTCGCCATCCTGCAATCGCCCGAGATCGACATCAAGAAGGTACTGGCCTCGATGTGCGGCGGCGCACACGGCTCATCGGAATCGCCCGCGGCTTCGCCGAGCGCCGGGCCGACGTCGAAGACGCCGGATCCTCCCGCCTCCGCGGCCGACGCCCGATTCAAGTACACCGGCGTCATGGCCTGCGCCGCCTGTCACCAGGGACCGATGCTCGGCTACCAGTTCAGCCGGTGGCGATTGAGCACCCACGCCCGCGCCTACGCGGTTCTGGGAACACCGGCCGGCTACGACATGGCCGCCCGCCAGGGCGTCAAAGGCAACCCGCAAACGAGCCCCACCTGCCTGCGCTGCCACACCACCGGCGCCGGCGCGCCCGCGACCGGTTTCCTGAAGGAGTTCGACCCGGCCGACGGAGTCCAGTGCGAAGCCTGCCACGGGCCCGGCACCGGATATTCACCCGAGGCCATCATGCGCGACCCCCGCGCCGCTCGCCAGGCCGGCCTGCTGCCCGTCACGGACAAGACCTGCTTGGCCTGCCATGACAACGCCCACGGTCGTCCCTTCGATTATCCCGCCGCACTCGAAAAGATCGCCCATCCGACGCGCTCCGCGGAGGATGAACGCCGCGCCCTGGGCCCGCGCTACAAGACCCCGCTCAATCTCGCCTTGTCGCCGGACGGCAAAGAACTGTACGTCGCCTGCGAGGCCGCCAACGCGGTCATCGTCGTGGACGTCGCGGCCCGCAAGGTCCTGGCCGAGGTCGAGACCGGCGGCCACCCCACCGACGTCGCCTTCAGCCCCGACGGCGCCCGGGCCTACGTCACCAACCGCCTGGACGACAGCCTGGCCGTCGTCGACACGGCCGCTCGTCGCGTCATCCGGACGATTTTCGTCGGCGACGAGCCGCACGGTGTCCTGACCGACCCGACCGGCCGGCTCATCTACGTCCTGAACACCTCCGCCGACAGTGTTTCCGTCATCGACGCGATAACGTTCGCGGAAGCGACGCGTCTTTCCGCCAGCCGCAGCCCCTGGTCGCTGGCCGTCAGCCCCGACGGAAAGCACATCGCCGCCACCAACAACCTGTCGCGCTTCGTCCCCTTCCGCACCCCGTCGATGTCGGAGGTCACGGTCATCGACGCCGAGCGGGCCGTCGTCCGGGCACGAATCAACGTCCCGGGGGCCAACCTGATGCAGGGCATCGCCTGGCATCCCAGCGGCGACTTCGCTCTGGTCACCCTCAACCGCACCAAGAACCTCGTGCCCATGACCCGGCTGTTGCAGGGCTGGACCATCACCAACGGCCTGGGCGTGATCTGGGCCGATGGCCGCGTGGACCAGGTGCTGCTCGACGAGCCCCATCTGTGCTTCCCCGACCCGGCCGACGTTGCCGTCAGCCCCAACGGCAGATACGCCCTGGTCACCAGCAGCGGCTCCGACCGCGTGGCCGTCATCGACGTCGCCAAGCTGATCGCCATGCTCCAGGAGGCCACGCCCTACGACCGCGAGCACGTCTTCCCCAACCACCTGGGCAAGCCGGCCGAGTTCATCGTCAAGCACGTCGCCACCAGGGACAGCCCGCGCGGCGTCCTCTTCTCCCACGACGGCACGACCGCCTTCGTCGCCAACGCCCTGGACGACTCCATCACCGTGATCGACATGTCCCGCCTGGAAGCCGTGGACCGCATCGACCTCGGCGGGCCGGCCGTCATCACCAAGGTCCGCTACGGCGAGCGCCTGTTCCACAGCGCGGACATCACCTTCCACCGGCAGTTCTCCTGTCACTCCTGCCACCCGGATGGCCACGTGGACGGTCTGACTTACGACATCGAGCCCGACGGTATCGGCTCCAGCCCGGTGGACAACCGCACCCTGCGCGGGATTCTGGACACCGCCCCCTTCAAATGGGAGGGCACCAACCCCAGCCTGCAGCGACAGTGCGGCCCGCGCCTGGCCGTATTCTTCACCCGCATCGATCCCTTCACCCCGGACGAGCTCTCGGCCCTGGACAACTACATCTGCACCATTCCCCGGCCGCCCAACCGCTATCGTCCGGTCGGCGGAAAGCTGACCGCCGCCCAACGGCGCGGAAAGATCGTCTTCGAGCGGTTCATGGCCAATGACGGGAACATGATTCCGAGAGAGAATCGCTGTGTGACCTGCCACTTCCCGCCGCTCTTCACCGATCGCACGCGCCGGGACGTCGGCACCCGACTGTGGCTCGACAGGGAAACCGAGTTCGACGTGCCCCACCTGAACAACATCTACGACTCGGCCCCCTACCTGCACAACGGCATCGCCGAGACGCTCGAGGAGATCTGGACGCGGTTCAATCCCTACGACCTGCACGGCGTGACCAACGACATGACCAAGGATCAGTTGAACGACCTCATGGAGTATGTCAAGACGCTCTGACCCCGGTGGAGAGGCCGAGCCATGTGCCCGTTCGGAAGCCGACTCGTGATTGTGGCCCTGATCCTGGGCGGACTCCTCGCCTGCGCGATCCCAGCACCGGCCGAAGACGATCTCGCAACGACGCCGAGCCCGTCCGCCGAACCAATCGGCATGCCCTACATCTACACCGAGTGGGAGCAGTTCACCACGAAGGACGGCCTGCCCAACGACCACATCTTTGCCGTCAAGGTGGACGGCGACCGCGTGTGGATCGGCACCGAGAACGGCCTGGCCTGCCTGGACAAGAAGACCCGCAAGATCCGCTCCTGGGGCGAGGATGACGGCCTGCCCTGGCGCGTGGTCGCGGCCATCGACGTGCAGCCCAAGACCGGCGACGTGTGGCTCGGCCTGTTCGGCGGAGGAATGGCCAGATTCAGTGGCGGCCTGGGCCGCTTCAGTGGCGGGCGGTTCGATCACTGGCACCAGCTCAACAGCGGACTGGTCAACGACGTGGTCTACGGCGTAGCCGTCGAGCACGACAACATCTGGGCCGCCACCACCGCCGGCGCCAGCCGCTACAACACCGTCACCGGCGAGTGGTCCATCTTCACCGAGAAGAACGCCCCCATGGAGGAGATCTGGAACTACGGCGTCTGCTACGCCGACGGGCTGGTATACTTGGGCGTCTGGGGCAGCGGGGTCCTGGAATACAATGTCGAACGCGGCACCTGGAAGGACTACCTCGACCCCGACGGCGAGATGGAGATAGACCTCTACCGCGACGACGGGATCGTCCACGTGATCACCACCGGTGTCAGTTACGTCGACAAGGTGCTCTGGGCCACGACCTACTTCGGCGCCTCACGCTACGACGGCCGGCACTGGCGCGGGTACCTGGCCCATGACTGCGGCCTGCCCAGCGACTTCAACAACGCCGTCAAGGGCCGCACCGCCAACGAAGCCTGGTTCGGTACGGACAAAGGCCTGGGCGTCTTGGCGGATTTCGAGACCGACACCTGGGTCACCTACACCACGGATCACAACGCCGGCAAGGGCAAGGCCGTCGTGCAGCGGGGCACCGAGGTCCTGGCCGAGATCGACACGCCGCCCAATGTCCCTCACAACTATGTGTTGTGGGTCGAGTTCGACGGCGACGATGCCTGGATCGCCACGTCCAAGGGTCTGGGCCACGCCATCGGGCGTGGGTATTACGCCGGCTTGCGCCCGCGGAAGGGTTCCGGTGTTCGCAAGAACGAGAAGTGATCTTTCGGCGCACAGCACCGTTCTGGAGGTGAAGGCCATGAATACCGCGCGACTCACAACGGCCATCGTCTTGGCGTTCAGCGTTTGCCTTGGATTTTCCTGGTACTCGTCGGCGGCCGCGGCCGACGAACCCGCCACCGAGACCGAAACGAACGCCGCACCCGAAACCGATCCGGCCGACCGCGCCGACCTCCGGCGCCTTCTCGAGGTCATCGACGTCGGTCCCTACGAAGTGCCCAAGCTGGCTCTCAAGAAGGACCACAACTACGCCTTCTCGTCCACCGACGTGGAGCCTTTCCGGCACGTCACGCCCTTCAAGGAGCACTTTCTCGAGCAGATGGAATACACCGGCCCAGGCCGGGCCATCCCCGAGCCCGACCACCTCGACACGGTCAAGATCGGCTTCATCGGCCCGATCATGGGCACGGTCTCGGTGGCCACCGGCGGCAAGAGCCACGAGGAGTCGCTGGGCATCCCCATGCTCCGCGGTGCACAGTTGGCCATCCAGCAGGCCAACGAACGCGGCGGTTACCTCAAACGCGGCCTGCCCTTCGAGCTGGTCATCTCCAACGACAACGGCCTGTGGGGCGCCTCGGGCAACGAGATCATAAAGCTGGCCTACAAGGACAAGGTCTGGGCCATCCTCGGCACCATCGACGGGGCCAACAGCCACATCGCCATCCGCGTCGCCCTCAAGGCCGAGATCGCCATGATGAACAGCGGCGACACCGATCCAACATTCATCGAGACCAACATCCCCTGGGTCTTCCGCTGCATCGGCGACGACCGACAGATGGGCTACCTCCTGCTCGACTACCTCTACCGCAAGCAGGGCTACACCCGCATAGGCATCATCCGGGCCTCCAACCGCTACGGGCGCTTCGGCGTCCGCGAGATCATGGACGGCAGTCGGCGCCTGGGCCACCCGGTCATTCTCGAGATGGCCTACCAGGTCGGCGCCGGCGACTACGCCCTGCAGCTCCAGCGACTCAAGGACAGCGACGTCCAGGCCATCGTCCACTGGGGCGACGCCGAGGACGGGGCCGCCATCCTCAATCAGATGCGCAAGATGGGCATGCAGCAGCCCTACTACGGATGCGACCGCCACGTCTGCGATGAGTTCCTGGCGATAGCCGGCCCCAATGCCGAGGGCGTCGTGTGCGCCTATCCCTGGAACCCGACCAGGCCCGACGAGGATTGCCAGGCCTTTCGCCGCGAGTACCGCGAGCGATTCGGCGCCGACCCGGAGACCTACGCCGCCCACGCCTACGACGGAACGAACATGCTCATCTGGGCCATTCAGACCGCCGGCCTCAACCGGGCCAAGATTCGCGACGTGCTCGCCCACCGGGCCAAGCCCTACAAGGGCGCGACCGGCCCCATTCCCTTGAGCGCCAGCCTGGACGACCTCGGCGAGGTGTACCTCGCCCGGGTAGAGAACGGCCGCTGGATACTCCGCTCGCGCCGGGACCTCGACATCCCCCGCGGCACCATCGCCCCCCGCGACCGCGTCAGCCGAAAAACCGCCGCCGCGGAGTAGCCCGGAAACTGGGTCTCGGCGAAAGAGCATGTGCCGCCCTCACAATCATACGTACCAACTCCCAATGACACGGGTCATGTCTTGCGGCTTTGCTCTGATCGCGGCAGGCACCACGCTGGTAAGCGGCTGCGCTCTGTCTGGCGACAGGACTGCAAGCACGCAGACGCGTGTCGAACCGCCCCGCTCCCAGGCTCGAGAGCCGTACTTCAACGCACGTTCACACACGGCCGAATACGCCGGTCCCGGCCGCGACGAGCCACCGCCGCAGAACATCAACGAGGTCAGGATCGGATGGTTCGGACCCGCCGATCTCACGCACCCGACGGCTGGGCAGATGTGGGCCGCAGCCACCATGGCCGTCGATGAGGCCAACGAAGCCGGCGGCTGCAACGGTCTCCCCTTCCGTCTGGTCCCCGCCTGGTCGGAAAACCCGTGGGGCACCGGCATCAGGGACGTCACTCGCCTCGTCTACGATGAAAAGGTGTGGGCCATCGTCGGCGGTCCCAACGGCCCCTCCGCCCATCTCGTCGAGCAGGTAGTGGCCAAGGCCCGCCTGACGTACATCAGTCCGGTCAGCACCGACAAGACCGCCAACCTCGCCAACGTGCCCTGGATCTTCTCCTGCGCGCCGGGTGACCACCTCCTGGCACCCATTCTTGCCGACGCGCTGGTTTCGCAGGCGGCCGGCGCAGGTTTCGCCGTCGTCTCCTGCACCGACCACGACTCGCGCGTACTGACCACAGAGCTGTTGAACGCCTGCAACCGACTCGGCGCCTTTCCCATCCTGCACGTCGAGTTCAACCCCGGCGCCGCCGACTTCGACGCACACATCGAACGGCTGCGCCAGGCGCAACCCGGTGCCGTCGCCCTGATCGCCGGCCCCCGGGACTCCGCCCGGTCTCTGATCGCCATGCGTCGGGCGGGATTAGACATGCCCGTCCTCGGCGGCCCCGCCATGGGCAGACGGCTCTTCGCCGAAACCGCCGCCGAGTCCGCCGAAGGTGTTTTGTTCCCGTTGATCTGGCACCCGTCGGCCGCCGGAGATCGGCCGGACGGATTCGCCCGGCGGTTCGAGCGGAGCTTCGGCTTCGCGCCGGATTACACGGCCGCCTGTACCTATGACGCGGTCCGCCTGCTGATCGACGCCGTCCACACCGCCGGCCTCAACCGCGCCCGCATCCGTGACGCCGTCCGCGCCCTGTCGCCATGGCCCGGCGTCACCGGTCCCATCAACTGGGACCCCACCGGCCAGAACGACCGTCCCGCCGCCCTGGGCATGCTCCGACGAGGACAAGTGGTACCCATGCCGCAGCCGAAGCCGGGCGCAGGGCCAGGCGCTCAGGTCGCTTCGCCCGCTGCCCGTTGAACGCACCCGTGAGCGGACTTGCCCGCTTCATCCTGGCCGACTCTGGAATCCAAGTTGGAACGCTCGCAATTCTCCCCGAAATCCGGTATGGTCCCTCTGTTGCCGGGCACCGGCGTAGTCGCATAAAGCTGCTCTGGAGGGATTCGCGCGATTGCCGTCCCGCTCAGCCTGCATAAGCCAGAGGTGGGCACCCTAGGGAGACCAGATGCTGGGTCCACAGACGACTATTCTGATCACCGGCGTCACCGGCCTGATCGGCGGCGAGCTGGTTCGACGACTGGTCCGCTGCGGTGTCGGCAAGATCTTCTGTCTGATTCGGCCCACGCCGGAGGCGACGGCCACCGAACGACTGGTCCAACGCCTGCGGCGCAGCGGAGACCTTGATCTGCTCGAGGGCACCGCGAGCCTCCAGGCCGTCGCCGGTGATGTCACCCTTCCCCGCTTCGGTCTCTCCGTGGGCGACGCCGCCCTGGTCGCCGATTCGGTCAACATGGTCATTCACTGCGCCTCGGAGCTGTCCTTCATCCGGGACGTGAGTTGCCGACAGACCAACGTCGTCGGAATGCAGAACCTCATCGAGCTGGTCCGTGACTACCGGCGGTCTCCGCTGATCGTTCACGTCAGCACGGCCACCATCTGCGGCAGCGTCTCGCATCAGTGCGTGACCGAAGAGGACAGCGACGACCCCGACGTCGACCACTTCAACGAGTACACCCGCTCGAAGGCGGCCGCCGAGCGCGTCCTGCGCGAGTCCGGGCTGCCGGCCCTGGTCCTGCGCCCCTCCATCGTCCTCAGCGCCGAGCTGCCTTCCGAGGATTTCGCCAAGGCCATCCTCTGGTTCCTGCCGCTGCTCAACGAGTTCGACGCCGTGCCCGTCGATCCCGCCTCCAGGGTGGACGTGGTCCCGGTCTCGTTCGTGGCCGACTCGATGATCCGGCTGCTGCAGGCGCCGACCCGTGCCTACGACTGCTACCACGTCTCCGCCGGGCCGGCCGGTGCCCTCCGCTGCGGCGACGTCGGCCGATACCTCGACGAGTTCTACCAAAGAGCCAATCCCATCCTGCCCGTGCCTCCCGACCAATGGACGCGGCAGATTCACCGCCGGTACGTGGCTACCCGAACCCAGCGCAAGCTCTTCGCCACCCTCAAGCACTACCTGCCCTTCCTCAACATGGACGTGGTCTACGACAACACTCGCCTGCGCAACGAGTTGGGTGGCGGCCCGCTGGTGATCCCGCCGATTACGGACTATCTGGGCGGCCTGCTCCGCCTGGTCACGCCCGAACTCAAAGTCGACGGGGCGGTGTCCCTGGAGCGCATCCCGGTCTAGAATGACGACGGCGCGGCGCAGGCCGTCGCGTCGAACTGTGGCGCGGTGTCTGGGCCGGGCGGGCTGAAAGCCTGCCGCTCAGCCATGGGACCGAGATCGGAATCGCGGCGCGGAGCCGGAATCTCGGTCCGGAGTCCCCACAAAGCCAAGGAACCGTCTCGGGCGAGGACCCTGCGTGGACCTTTTCGGTTGGTTGTTGCTCCTGGCGGCCGCGGGCGCGGTGTGGGCCTTCGCGGTCTGGGTCAACGGGCGCCGAATTCGGGCCTGCGACGGCAGCGGCGACGTCGATGGCGGCATCGTCGTCTTCGTCGAGGCCGTTCGCTGGCTGTTCATCGTCTGGGGTTTCACGCGGTTCTGCCGAGGGCTGCGCCGCGGCGGGTGCGCCCACCAGGTCCGGCTCTTTCGGTGGTGCGGCTGGGCCGGTGCCCTCCTGGTCCTGCCCGACTATCTGCGCCGCGACCGCCTGGCCGGGAAGGCCCGCCGACTCGCCCGCTTCCTCGACGACCTGACCGATCGGCACCCCGGGCGCCCCATCCACCTGGTCGGCTATTCCACCGGCGTCTTCCTCGTCCTGGAGGCCCTCAAGCGCGTCAATCACCCGAGCCGCATCGGCCAGGTCATCCTGCTGGCCGGTGCCCTTTCCCCCGACTACGGCACCCATGAGCTGAGCGACCGCGTCGGCCGCCTGCACAACTTCTATTCCTATCGCGACTGCCTGCTCAACGGCCTGGCCCCGCTGCTCTTCGGCTGCAACGACGGCCGCTGGTCCCTCGCCTGCGGCATGGTCGGCTTCCGCCCGACCGGCGCCCAATCCCGCCCCGACTTCGTCCGCCAATACCCCTGGTCCGCCTCGGCCATCCGCCTCGGCTACTGGGGCGACCACTTCTCCATCACCGCCCCGGCCTTCGTAGCCGAAAGAATCGCCCCGCTCCTGACCGCCTCCTGATACCAGTTGCAGGATGAGCTTGCCGATCCCCGAGCCGCGGCCCGAACCCGTCCCGACGATGTCGGGAGGCCGCGCGGCCGACAACGCAACAGAGGCGCCGACTTGGTGGGGATCGAATCGGCATGAACAGACTGGAAGGGGTATGAGATCCAGCAAGACCCCGCCCATACCTGCCCGCCTTGAGGCAGGTCGGCGACGACCTTCGTTGAGCTGGTTCCTCCGGCGCCCGCTTCTTCTCCCGAATGCACCGTCGAACTGGAGGATCCTCGCGTGAGGAACTCGACCAGCCCGAACTGCCCTGGGAGCCATAAACCAAACCGGAAGATGATCCATTTCGGTCTTGAGCAGACCGGGATCAGGGGGTATACATGCGCCCATGTTGCCCGTCGACGGTCGGCCCACGGGCTCCCGGCGTTCCGGGATGACTCCGCGAAATGGGCCAAAAGCGTCTGACCGCCGGTCGGAATAGGCGCAATGGAGGGCCAACATGAGTCGCCAGGCGACCCCCGCCCCCGGGCCCGCGCCGCCGCCCCTCGCGGAATCAAATTTCCTATCAGTCATGCGATAGGATTGAAGGTCGATAAGAGTCGTGAGGTAGGTCAAGGATGGCTAAGAAGAAGTACAGCGTTGTTTCTCTTTTCTCTGGAGCGATGGGCCTCGATCTTGGCCTTGAGCAGACGGAACGGTTTCGAGTTCTCGCCTGCGTCGAAGTTGAACCCGCCTTCTGCGACACAATTCGAGCGAACCAGCGAGCAGGCAATCTCTCCAAGCGGCTTAAGGTCTATCAGACCGACATCAACGACCTTGATCCATCCACGCTGATGGACGAACTGGGCCTTAAACCGGGTGACCTTGACTTGCTGGCAGGGGGGCCGCCTTGTCAGTCCTTCAGCACCGCAGGACGCCGACGGACAACCCAAGACCCACGAGGAACCTTGCTCTGGCAGTTTCTCCGCTTCGTCGAAGTGATGAAACCCAAGTTCTTCTTGATAGAGAACGTCCGAGGACTTATCTCCGCTGCCCTTAATCACCGGCCCATTGCTGAACGTCCCCACAAAGGTGGGCCTCCGCTCGCCGCTGACGAACAACCCGGTTCTGTCGTCCGTCGATTCTCCGATGATTTGCAGGGCATTCTTGACGCAGCCTACCACATGGACTGCTTTGAGGTGAATGCCGTCAACTATGGAGCACCGCAACTTCGAGAACGGGCGCTGTTCATCGGCAATCGCTACAACGCCGTAGTCAACTTCCCGGACCCGACCCACGGCGTCGAGGACGACCCCGACCGTGAGCAATCGCTATTCGCTGACCTTGAGACTCCGCTCACGCCATGGGCAACACTTCGGGAGGCTATCGGAGACCTCTCTGAGTCCGATCCTGTCATTATGGACTTCAGTCCCCGCAAGAAGAAGTATCTCAGCATGGTGCCTCCCGGTTCCAACTGGAGGAGTCTGCCTACCGATTTGCAGAAAGAGTCGATGGGGCGTGCTTGGTTCGCAAAAGGTGGGCGCTCGGGGTGGTGGAGACGCTTAACTTTCGATTTGCCTTGCCCTACGCTTGTCACAATGCCGAACCACGCAAGCACGTCCTTATGTCATCCGACCGAGACTCGGGCATTGACCCTTCGTGAGTATGCTCACATTCAGGAGTTCCCAACTGACTGGCAAGTCTGCGGAACGCCCTCAGAGCAGTATGCTCAGATCGGCAATGCAGTCCCCGTCAGATTAGGGACGGTTGCTGGCGAGACAATTGCCGAACAGTTGCACGTGCTTCGCTCTCGCAAGTGGGTCGGTTATCCCAACAAACCTCAGGCATGCCGGATTATCTACGTCCAATCCCACGTCAGAACAAGGCAGTGGTTCAAATCGGGTGAGACCTTCGTTTGGGATGATGGCGGCAGCAACGGGAATGCTGCCTATTCCAGGCCCAAGACCAAGCGGCGCGCGCAGGCGCTATAGAAGGAGTGTCAAGCATGGGCAGGGGACATCCCGGATTGCCAAGAGTCAGTGCCTACTCGATTTCCAAGACCGCCCTACTATCGGCGTTACAGGACATTGATAGCGACAACGATGCCAGGCAGCGTATTCTTACTATGGAAACCGAGTTTCGGCAACGGATAACCCAGCACGTACAGTCCCTCCCGATGGCGAACGCTTCGTTTGCCAAGTTTAGAACGAGTCCGTTTGTCCTGCTGTTTCAGTGCCTGAAGAAGCAATACAAGCATATCTACGAAATCGAAGCCGATATTCTTCCCGCAAAGGTTTTCTCCTCGATGGAGACCTCTGCGGGGCGCATGGTCGAGGCCGTGGTCTTACCGATTTACTCCTGGGAATGCGTCGAGAGTAAAATGCACTCCACGGACTCAGTCCTTGATGGTCGTTCCAAGAAGCCCGGTGAGTTGCGCCTGGCGACCCTGAAGAGTGGGCCAATATGTCTAAACGATGAAATGAGTAAGGACATTGCGGAAGATATCATTGCCAACGCAGTAGGTTGGGCACGAGAGGCGGCTGTTGACCAGATTGACTTCACCTACGGCGTCTTGTACGGAACAAAGAAGCAGTCGCATAAGAAGGACTGGCATATCCTGCGGAATATCTGCGAGAAGCTACGGGACGAAGCCATCGTCACCCCTGCAACTGGCAGGTGGAACTGCGCTTTCCAACTTGACGGCATAGACGTGGAGGTGACTGTCCGAGTTGGCTGCGAGTTGTGGGATTACATCGCTGACCGAGAGCATGGTTTCGTGGAGGTGTGTGTCGCTTTGATACGGGCATGCGTTACGCCCAGTGATGCTGACCCGAAGGATTACGAGTATACGATCTCCGACCTGCGGGACATCATTTCGCTTGATGTCGTTCCTGATGAGTTCAACGTGGGCATACTGCAACGAAGTCAACTTGAGTGGTTGTTCTTTGTTGCTCGGCACTTCTGCGACTCATTGAGAGACGGTTAGGCGGGCGAGTTGTTCGGATAGTACGCATGGAAACGGCGCTCCGCAAAAAGCTTCCAGGCGGTCAGTTTAAGAGCGTCTCGGCGAAGCGCTCTCGGGCGATGTCCGCCGTGAGGGGAAGCAACAACAAGACAACCGAGCGGCGTTGTCGGTCAGCGCTGGTGGGGGCAGGTATCAGGGGGTGGAGAGTGCGGCCGAAAGGCCTGATTGGAAACCCTGACTTCTTGTTTCCGGACTTACGCATCGCCTTGTTTGTCGATGGCTGCTTTTGGCATGGTTGCGAGCGATGCGGTCACATACCAAGGGCAAATCAATCATTTTGGAAGGCGAAGATCAAGCGCAACATCGAACGAGATGTGGAAACGACCAAACGACTTGAGCAGCATGGCTACAGAGTCATTCGCCTTTGGGAGCATGAGCTTAGGGACAACATCCACGCTTGCATCGCAAGGGTTGCCGCAGCTATTGGGGCAGAAAATGTGTCAGGAAGAATGTCGTGACCTCGCCGGCGGTTCCGGTGGAATCTGGGCATGGGACGCCCACCACGCATCAGGGAGCCGGGTCTAGCGTATCACGTCCTGAATCGGCGTGTGATGCGTCTGCCTCCGTTTCTCAAAGACGACCACGGACGCCCCCCGCGGCTGATCGCCGCTGATCCCACGCCGAATCGCCCGCCGCCGACCCAAAAACAGCTCTGCACGCTCCCCGGAAGGACACCGCTTGCTTTGCGTGCTGGGTCACGTCCGCCGGCAACGAACTTGGCCCGTTCAGCGGCGTTCCCCAAACCTACGGCTCAAGTCGCGTGTTGTATTGTCGGTGGGACTCCCTGGCGCGGTCGTCGTCGGGAAACCGCTCCGACGCCGGATACGGGTAGCTGGAGTAGAAAAGGTGTCAGGAAGATTTTCTTGATCTCGCCGGCGGTTCGGGTGGAATCTGGGCATGGGGCGGCCGCCACGCATCACGGATCCGGGTCTTGCGCATCACGTCCTGAATCGGCCTGTGATGCGTCTGCCTCTGTTTTTCAAAGACGACCACGGACGCCCCCCCCGACTGATCGCCGCTGATCCCACGCCGAATCGGCCGCCGCGGACAAACAAACAGCTCTGCACGCTCCCCGGAAGGACACCGCTTCCTTTGCGTGGTGGGTGACGTCCGCCGGCAACGAAGTTCACCCACTCAGCGGCGTTCCCCAGACCTACGGCTCGAGTCGCGTGTTGAATTGTCGGTGGGACTCCCTGGCGCCGTCGTCGTCGGGAAAACGCTCCGACGCCGGATACGGGTAGCTGCTCATCTTCGCAAACGGCAGCGGCTCCACCGTATCCGGTTCGGCCGTGTACAGGTCCATGTCCTTGCAGTAGGCGTGCGAGACCAGGATGAAGCTCCGAGCCTGCCCCGCGGCCACCGGCGGCAGCGCCCGGGCGTCGAACCGCAGTGCGATCTCATCGCCCGTGCCCAGAATCACGTACCGATCGTCGAACACCGACAGCAGCCCCTCGACCCGCCCGTACCGCGTGTACGCACCGCCCGGCATCTTGAACGACGACGTCGGCTCGATCGTGCCGTACGTGTAGATGGTCGGATGCCGGCCGTCGGGTGAGTATTCCAACGGGAAGCCCAGCCGCCGCAGGTCGGCCGACGCCATCGGCACCGTGCGGATCGCAAAACCGTCGGTCCCGCGGTCGGCCGCGATGAACACCCGGTCGTAGTAGATCTCGAGGTTAGTCGTGATTCGCAGCACGCAGTCGCCGCCCGCCAGCTTGCCGGTGACGTCGATCGTGATCGTCCGCCCGATCCCGCCCGGAGCCCCGGCGTCGGGAACGATCGTTTTCCACACACCACCGGCGCCCC
>Ga0307380_10005467_pt1 | contig 16839 bp, 18 predicted proteins | sample UN3MG_FD_202239 | JGI IMG/M metagenome (GOLD analysis project Ga0307380, IMG submission 202239) | Soil microbial communities from Risofladan, Vaasa, Finland - UN-3 | ecosystem: Environmental > Terrestrial > Soil > Coastal area > Acid sulfate soil | place: Finland: Risofladan, Vaasa | collected...
CGTTGCTCGGACTATTTCTGGGCGCAAACGTCGTGACAAAATTGATTTCTGGATGCATAAACGCAAGTTGCTGCACCCAAGTAGGATCACACACGTCGCTATTGCGATTCTTGTTCCAGAGGACATATCCCTCATCTTTGGCGTTAGTATTCCATTCGTGAGCATCGATTCCGTGCGGTACAACGAAGGGTGATACTCTCATATCCCGCTGAAAGGTTTTGGCTACCCAATAAGACGGCACAGTAACCGCATCGGCACGCAGAACACTATCCAAAACGGCACGATTGGCGGCATGCTGCCAGTCAACCATATCCTGATCGTATGACCAGTACAGGCCATGCGTCATGGCGACAATAGCAGATCCCATATCTTTGGTATTCGCCATTCCCGCATGCACAATAGCTACATCAAAATTATCATCATCAACGAACTCTATTCCGTAGCTTGGCAAATGCTCGTAATGTTTTTTGATAACCGTGTTGATACCAGATGGCGGATCATTTTTCGCCTGTTCCAAACCAGGAAATGTTCTAACTCTCATCATCTTCTTCTTTCGGATCCCACGCAATCATGGTTGCATGATGGGCAAAATGTGGAGCTTCGTGCACCTCCACATTCTTAAAAGCGTAATCTCCATACTCTCTGAACCACATGTCGTTATCATTGCCATCCCAATTCAACTGATAACGATAGAGGGCCGCCATAGGAGGAGCTACTCCGACGAACACCTGCCTTGTGTGGATGGGCGCTTCGCTTAGTGAACAAATTCCAATGGCAAAATCAACGCCTTCCGTCCTATCCCAGTCATACGTGACAAACTGCCACATAGAAGAGAAAAAGACGAAATTCGTCAGATCAACGCCTCTAGACGAAAGATAATACTTTTGAAGCAAAATCATTTCGTGAAAATCCAGCATGTAGTAGATGCCACGATAACCGGCATAGCTGAGTATGCACGCCATCTCTCCATATCCAGCGCCAAACTCAATAATAGATTCAAACATGCGCGGATCCATACCACTTTTTTCTTCAAACAGGCTGAGACTATACGCCTGATGCACTCCCGTTCCGTTGTTCTTTCCCAATGATTCCAGTTGATTCGCCCACTTGCGTCCCGTAAGCATCAACTCTTGCTCTATGGACGGGATCATGCCCGCCTTCATAGTGGCTGCCACTACGGGCCATGTTCTCCACTGGTCCCAACTGCTGTCGCCTAAGAGGTGGGCACGAAGATCGCCCCGATTGCTCTGCCATTTGTCCGTAGGATCGAGAGGCTCCATATTCTCTATCAGGTCTTCTCGCAGTTCTTCCTCGGTGTATATCTTCATAGCCTCTCCATCTTGTACTTAATCATCATCCACAGAATCACGAAGATTGACCACCAACTGAAATTATGTTCGTTCATAGAATCAATGAACGTAGTAGCCATTTCCCACTTGCTAATACGATTGTATGGAGGCCATGATCCAACCTCGTTGTAAGGTCCAACGTGTCTATATATTTCCATTCTCTCCGAGAAGTTGCGATTGTCGCCTTCTAATTGATATCTGACGATCCACGCCTTGTGACCTCCGAACTTTCCATCTACGTCAGGGTGAGAACCGTTGACAAATCGTCCTGGTATTCCCTTCTCATTTAGTGGTGGTATCGCTAGCGCCATAATAACTCTTCCCATCAAAATACTCGTGGATAATGGTGCATGCTCGTTCGATTTGATAGGGGGATAGATCCTGATGGCAACCGATGTAGAAGCCGTGATAGTTTATCATTTGTGCTACGGGAAAATCTGCTTCATTTACTATGTGTCGTAGGTATGGTTGATTGACAAGTGGCAACATATCACGGCATTCCACCTTGTTCTTTATCAGATGCTCCATAAGTCCGTACTTTTCTTCGTTTATGACGAGAATGGGGAAGACCATCCAACTGTGATCACTATCTTTTCTCGTCATTGGCAATTGTAAGCACTTGCCGTCCAGTGGAGCAAGTGAACGTAAATAATGGTCGGCAGACCGTTGCCTTCCGTCAAGGATGCTGTTCCAACGTTCTAGCTGTACGGTAGCGATGGCAGATTCTATTTCCGTGGTGCGGAAAGAGTGGCCGGCACTGGTGAACTTGAATTTTCGGGCCAGCCACGAGCTATCATAATGCTCTCCGCCAGGAAGACCCTTGAGATCAATGCCGTGATTTACGAGCGAGCGCATCCGTTGAGCCAGGTCTTCGTCCTTTGTAATGGCGATGCCGCCAACGCCAGCCGCTATGATATGGGCCATATACATGGAAAATATACCCACGTCCCCCCAGGATCCAACGGATTTTTCATAATGGTCGACGAACATGGCTTCGCATGAGTCCTCGATCATAATGAGACCGCGCCTGTTGCAAATCTCTCTCACTCTCGCTAGTGATGCAGGCTGACCAAATAGATTTGCGACAATGACAGCGCGCGGAGCCTCTCCGCGGAATTGTTCTCGTTCCCGCAGAAACTTTTCCAGTTTGTCAGGATCCATATCGTAGTACACAGGATCTACGTCAATAAAGACAGGTTTACATCCATTATGAAGAACGGCGTTGACTGTAGCCACAAAAGTGACGGAAGGAACGATAATTTCCGTCATAAATGGATTCCAGTTGTATTTATCTGCTAGAGCTTGGATGGCTACTACGAGACTGGACGTTCCACTGTTGCTCAGAACGCCATAGGTGGAATCGTGATGCATGGCGAAGATAGTCTCAAAATTCTGACTTACTGGACCGTAGGATAGGCGACCAGATTGTAGAACCCGAGTAACGAGATCGATCGTGCGTTGATCTGCATGAAAGGTGCCAAGAGACACCTCATTCAGACTTGGCGGCATTCCTTTTCTCCTTTAGCCATTCTGTAGGCTCGTCCTCTTCATCATTAATCGTTATCCAGTCAACCCATTCTTTCTTTTTCGCTCTATAGACCTTAATGGCCTTCAGGCGCCCCGTTCTTTCCGAGAATTCATGAGCGATAAATGAGAAAGTGAATCCACTAGAATCGTTTGTTCCACATATAAGCGCACGAGGAATACCGTAGTCAGGCATCTCGTTGATGCCTAGAAACGAGTCGTATTTTCTCACGAGTTGCGCATACTCTGCGAGAAACTGTGTTCTCGTATCTTCTCTATCAATGATTCTTTCGCCAATCAATCTTGTTTCACTCATATCAAATTGTTATCCTGCATGAACTCAATATCGCTTAACTTCAAACCACCCAAGCTCATCTGACTTGGATCGCCGCGCCTGTGCGCCAGAATATGTCTTATCGGCCATTGTCGTGTTCCAAGAACAAGAACTTTTCCTGCATCCTCACGAACTCGTGGTGTTCCCTGTAATTCCACGTCCCAAGGAGACTCGTCTGGAATCAGATAACGAAGCATCAACTCTCTATTCCACAGACCCGTCATAAGCGACATGTGATACTGAGAGGCCGGATCACTACGCATCAAATCGAGATGCCCGCAGTTATCATAGTCTGTGGCACCTGCCGCATAGAGCCGATCCGCGCACAGATCCATCTTGAGAACGTATTTGAACTGTCTCATATACCAGTAGAGAATAGAAATGGCGTTCCGATCCACTGGACGAGATATCCAATAATCTTCCAGCATAAGACCGAACACTTCTACATTGCTGAAATCGTGAAGTAGTTTTATTAGAGCGTTTGACCATTTTTCTACGGGATAATGTTCCATGTCGCCCAAACTATAGAAGCAGAAATTGTCAGGCAACTTGAAATCAGGAGCTTGAAATCCGGCCACGATAACGCCCTGATCTCTGCCCCAATACTTATTAAAGAGATATGAGAATCCCTTCAATGCGTTTAGATACTTGTCGCTCGTTATGACGAAGAGTGGTATGTTCGTTGACTGAAAACTTGCCTGTACCACGATATCGTTTCCCTCAGCCCATCCGATAATGCTGTGCTCGGTTCCCATCCAAGAAGTTCCCTCGCCCTGTGTATTTTCCAGCATCTTCTCATTTCCCCGTCTGGTTTACTCTTGTCAAATCTAATCTTTCCCTCATATCCCATCAGGGCCGCTATCTGTTTAGAAAGATAGGATATATTTACTTCCTTTCCACTTGCCACATTAATTACGTAGTTACATGGCTTCTTGTTCGGGTTGCCCTCAACAGCGATGAGACCGGCCAAAAGATAAGCCTCCGCTGCATCTGAAGCGTAGACAAAATCTCTGCTAGGATTGCCCGTTCCCCATAGAACGATTTCATTCTCGCCCAGATCAATGGCCTTTTGTACCTTGTAAATCATGCCTGGAATCACGTGAGATACGACATGATTAAACTCATCTCCTGGCCCGTACATGTTGCCCTGAAGAATATACACATACGATAGTTTGCGCTCAATGTGATAGGCTTCCAGCATGTCTAGTAGAAATCGCTTAGATGCTCCATACGCAAGATTTGTAGCTTCTGGTCTTCCTTCCCATAGATTCTGCTCTATGGATGGAACGGGTATTCCGCTAGCATAAGCGCAAACGCTCCCCGCCGCGACAACAGGAATTGGTCTCGCTCGCTCCCCTATGGCACTGATTACGTTGAGTGTGATTTCTGAATTGATCTGAATGTGCATGGCGGGCAATTTGGCGTTGGAAGCGATGCCGCTCACTCTGGCTGCCAGATGGATTACAAGGTCTGCGGGGTTTTTCCAGAAGAAATCTTTTGTCTTGCGTTGCTGCGTGAGGTCGAGTATGTCCGTGTTCACACCGATAACATTGACGCCCATAGCTTTTAGCTTTGACGAAATAGGAGTGCCAAGAAGACCCCTATCTCCCGTGACGATAACGGTCTTTCCCTTATAGAATCTTGCCAAGTCCATGAGATAGCCTCTCTATGCGGTTTGGTGGATCGGGCAGGAGTTGAACCTACACATTCTCGGTTATGAGCCGAGTGCTCTACCGTTAAGCCACCGATCCATTAGCCTTCGTGGAGAGGGCGAGATCCCCACGAAGGCCTGTCAATGAGATGGTGCGGGTTTGGGCACTGGGGGCAGAACCAGAACCACGGCTATATAATACCACATTTTCCAATAGAAAAGCGAGCCGCCATGCCGACTCGCTTTTCCACCAACACACCAAGGAGGAGAATATGAACATGTATAAGTAGGATGAACGGCTGAGTATTCGTCCTACTCGTTGTCTTAGGCCCAGACTGCGTACGAAGTAGGCAATGACCGTGTGGACACGCCACCATCCAACCAGTACGGGCTTTGTGGATCGAAGCTACGCAGATGCTCTAGCGGCGTATACATTACGTGCTGGAGCTTGGCCGCAAGCTGCGGGGTCCGCAAAACGAGTCGTGGTTCGATAGTCGCCGCAAGATCGAAGCAGGTCTTGACCGCATCCAATGCCCAGATGAAACGACCGCTGTCACTCCAGAACGGAGTAAGGCCAGCGCCACGACCCATCGGAGCAAGTTGCGTGCGTACCTGACGATAATCGATATACTCCCAGTACAAGGTACTGAAACTGGAGCGAACACGCAGAGGAACAAAGTAGATGCTAGAGGCAAAAGAGCCTGCTGGCACATTAGCATTGTTCGCATTCGTGTGCTCAAAGATACCGTCATCAGATATAACGGGATATCTACGTCCGTTGATATCGATATACGAACCCTGTCTCATTTGATCTCTCATCCGAACATTAGCATCATCGTTGATGACCATTGGATTTGAGTTGCTGGCGGTCGTGCAACGGTTGGTCAGATAACGGCAAGGCCAAACCATAGACACATATTGCCAGAGTTCAGGGCGCATACAGACGGCCCACGTTACCGGAGCTAGGCGAGTGGTGTCGGCAAGACGGAACATGTAATATTCCATCGCTGACAGATACTCAACAATGTCCAGTACCGCACCATCTACGTAGTTATATCCATATTCCATGATCAGACTATCAGCCGCAGGCATGGCCGTATTGGAAACGGCATCCACATGTCCAGTTGCGATCTGATTGTCCAGCCCTGGAAATTCTGCGTACCCGCCACCCGCTGTATTATTCGCAGGGGAGCCGGTCCACGTCATCCTGGCAAGAGCGCGTTCCAAGGAAACGCCAACGCCTACCATCTCGGCAGCAACGGTAACATCCAGCGGATTGGCTGGAAAATCATTGTTGACAAGAGTATCCATTCCCATCATTTCGCCCAACAGACGCAGATTTGTGTTGACGCCGCGCTGCATATGAAGCTGGCTTGTGATCTCGATGGTTTCTGTCTGACGTGTAATACGACCCCACTGTGCGGTGAGGGTGCCGCCCTTCATGTAGGTCTTGGGAGCGTCGTCACAAGGCCCATCCTGCTCACTTCCGTAATCGTCAGCCCAACCCAAAAGGAAGGGGAAACGCGGATCATCGATATTTCCTGGCACAGCGGGAGCGACAGAACCGATACCGCGCGGTGTTACATGCGTAGAAACAACATCATTTTCCAGACCGTAGGTAGTGAAGAGACCGCCTGGAACATAGATGCCATTGGATGTGTCCGTGCTTGCGGGGGCTTTGAAACGCATGTTGCCCTCCCCCGACTTCTGTTGCACCGCGCCTAGCAATGCAATTACTTCATTAAGATCCATTAGGGTTCTCCTTGTAGACGCCCGCCTTCAAAAAAATGAGGTCTAGGCACGTCACCGAGAAAGAAGTTACTGATTTGTTCCGGCGGCAATCTTTGCGTCAAGGAAGCTGAGTCCAGTAAACACCTTTGCAGGCGCCTCTTTTTCCTCAGGCTTACTTCTTGCCAGACTATCATTGCCGTGGACATAGGACTCGTCATTTCCAAAGACTCGTTGCTTGATCAGATCCTCAAAGGAAGCGGTTGGCGTTAGTTCGCTCGCCTTGGCAATCTTCTGCGCATCTTCCACTTGAAGTTCTTTCACCTTCGCTTCTAGATCCGCAACGCGCTCCAGAAGAACCGAAGTGGTTTTAACGAAGTTGTCATTTAGTTGCTTCATCGTCTCAACGATAGGATCGATGATATTGGCAACTGCTTCTGCATCAATGTCAACGTTGACACGGGCATTTCCAACTACTGGGTCTGCGACCTCGGTCGTGTCCTTGGACGGAATATCCTTCGTTTCACGACCTTCATCGGTTGCAGCATCTTTGGCAGAATTCACCGACCCGTCAATCTGACCGATGAGATCCGGATCGACGTTTGCATCAGTAAGATACTGCTTGGCACGCGCGCTTAGAGACATATCGTTCTCCTTGTTCAAAATCACGAATCCGGTATGTTTATTGGCCGCTGCATCAAGAACAAGATCACTGATCTCCTTGGAGATATAGAAATTAATGATAGTGTCGTCGTCTGGATCTCGTATGATGTATTCGACTGGCATACCGTGACTTACACCTACCGGATACGGCATCCGGCTAACTGCTTCGGCTTCTTTCTCGTGACCTTCATAGACATAGCCGGCTGCAACGGCAAATCCATCGTGGTAATCGAGAAAATCAGCTTTACCCCAAGCGGTTTTTTCCTCGTGCCAATGCCAAAGCTCTGGATAATCTACATCCCCCGCCTTGACTAGAGCGTGGAAAGCCTTATGTGCTTGCTCGGATAGAATTTCAGGTCGCGGATAGTCATCATCGCGGAAGTTATTGCTATAGACGGCAAACCAACGATAAACTCCGTCTTTATCCTTCCATACGTGAAACTGATTATCTTTTCCTGAACTACTATCCTGGCGAACGACAGGAGGCATAGCCGCCGTATCAATCCCCAATTTCTTGTACTCTGCTCGCAACCGTCGTTTTACGGCGTTCACAACGGAAGAGGGCAATTTGACCTGATTTCCACGGAATCCCGCTGCTGAGAGGGCCGCGGCAGCCCTACCCAACTGTGCTACGGTAACTTTTCCTGGCGATTCTGTTAATCGTAGCTTCCACGTAGAGGGTCTTTGAGGATCTGGTGCATAGGCATAGTCTTTTGCGGGGAAGTCCATGCCGTTCTCACGCTTATGCTGAACCTTACGAGAGGTGTCATCTTCAACAATCTTATCTAATGTTACGTCAAAATTGTTGGTGACGGATGCTTCTCCCTCTCCTGCTTCCTTCTGTGCGTTCGATGTAATCAAGCCCATCCTGTCGATGTACTCTCCTACGAGAACGCGAAGTGCCGATGCCTTGTCCGTCACTTCCTGGTTGTACAATATCCCATCGATGATCTCCATAAAAGCAGAATTCAACGAAAACAGTTCATCCCGCATTTTCCTTGCTTTGAGATAATTGTCCAACTCGCCAAATGAAGTGACCGGCGCGAAATTGTTGTCAGGATTGTAGATCGCCTTACTATCTTTCGTCTTCTCTGATTTCATATCTCCATCCTAACAGCGGCGGCATCCATACGATGAAAAAAGAGGCAACAAGAAGTTGCCTCTCATTTCCTCTAGGTTTTTGAGTGACTTCAGAGTGTCACGTCTGCGAGTATATCAAAAATCCCATCCCGTGTCTACCACTCGCAGAAATAAAAGCCGATATGGGCTTTTTATCTAGGTAATTTCATTCTCTCATCACCATTGTAAACGTAAAGTGCCTCACGAAGACAATCGTCAAATGATGCTGTCTCATTCGATACGATTTTCAGGCGAAAGAGAGTGATGGCATAATCGTAAATCTCACGATTGCTTCCCATAGAAACCATAGGCGTAGATTCGTCCAGCGTCGATTCTATCAAGACAAGTCTTCTTCTAGCTGTGCATCTTCCTCCACCGTGGCGACATCATCTTCTGGCGTTGCAGCATCCTCTCCCTCTCCGGCGGCTTCAAGAAGAACTTCTTCTTCTAGTATTGACGCTTCTTCCATCATTTGCATTTCCATCAACTCTCCTTCATACGTAGCGCGCAGTTTTTCGAGTGCGGCCAGTGATTGGCGAGCCTTACTGGCGATTCCTGCGGTGCGAGCCATGTCAATTACACGCCACACCACGCGAATCTGTTCGTTGATAGAATCGATGGTGGATTCTGGATCGTTTGCCTTCAAATCCGTTGGATTGCTGACGCCTGAGATGGAGAGCAGGTCCGCTATCTCCTGATCCGAAGTCTCGAATAGAAGCAAAATGTCTGTTCCATTCGCTAGGCGACCATCTTGAAGCTCCATTGCTTCAAACTGCTCTGTCGTAATTTCTCCCGATTCTACCATCTTTTCTCTTTCGGTGCGAACACTTGTTACACCGTTGCGCAAATCTCGCTCGCGCACAGAAGACCTGATATCCCAGATGCGGGCTTGGTGCTCATCCTGTTGGTCGTCCTTGTTGTCGAAAACGGATTTGAGATGGCGGGGAAGAAATTTGCGGTCCAGTTCCTTGCGAAATCCTTCAATGAAGGTATTTACACCCTTGCCACGTCCCTTGCGATCCTGGACTTCCGCAGATGTTGCCCCCTCTGAAGCGATACCAAAACTTATTGCCAAATCTCGCAAATCAAGACCAAATGCGCCTGCAATTGTGGCGAGATTGATGATAGATACTTCCATCCGATTAAATCCCTCGTGGGGACCAAGCATACGGAGAAGTTCTAACTCAAGTTTGCCTGCCGGTGAGCGTGGAGCCAGGAACATGGTCTTTGAGAACGATTCGACGCCCATACTATCCTGTTTTGCCTGATAGATGTCCGCAGCATCGATAACTTCTTGAAGTGTGGCACCCTCTTTGACGTAGAGAATTTGGCGAGCGGGTCTGCTGCCAAGACTCTCTTGCGAGTGTACGGAAACGTCCTTCAACTCTATGGAAGCGTCTATACAAGAGGATATTGCGCAGAAGCCGACCCCGTACAACTCCTGTTTTGGACTTGGGCGCTGCACCTGAGAGATGATGCGGGTGTAATGTATCTTGTATCGCTTGCTGTCAGTATGATGATATATGACGGGATATTCCGCATTTCCCGTACGCTGACATCTGGCGGAATCGAGATGGTAGAGACCTGTTGCGGGTCCAATAATAGGTCCGTCCGCCCTTCCCCTTCCCATAACGACCATAAAAGCGCCATTATCTTGAGATAGATAATCGTCAATATAACGCGTGAAATGATCCTCAAATCCTGCGAAGACGCCTGTCTGATTGTGCAGCGCATACGTAAACTGCGAAGCCTGTTCCATATGGCGCTTAACATTGTTATCCTTTGGCGCAACCCAAAGTTCGATGCCGGTCGCCTTGGATATAAAAGTTTCAGTCGCCACGTTGAGTGCGTCGACGGTACGATAAAAGTTACGAATCCATATATCTCTAGAAGAACTCCAATGCGGAGGAATCCGATCAGGGGCCGCCACCACAAACGCCATAGAGAGAGGCCAGCCCATCCCGCCGCCGGCCCCATTCATATCACCGTCCGGTAGTTTGAACGGCAACGTGCTTTGTATTCTGGTTACTGCCTGTGCCATCTTGCCTCCTAAGCTGCCTCCATGCCGTAGATTCCGCCTTCCCAGTATGCCGCAACTACGGTATCTGCGAAATTGGTGCTACGATCGATTCGCTTCTTGATTTGCTCCTTGGTTTCGATCTGAATTCGTCCACCTTGCATGGTCCTCCAGGTGGGAGTCGTTAGCTCGCCAATAAGCTCATCGTTCGGAGGCAGAGCGATAGTAGGATTGTAGATGGGATTCAACATCTCTCGCAATTGCCACCATGCTGCCGATCTCGTGTTATTGAACTTCAATTTCTCGGTTCTATCCGTAAAATAGGTTGATTCCGACGCCACAAATGAGTAAGTTCGATATGGAAATTCCTCTCTGCACATATCGTAGACTCCAACGCCCATTCCGATGATATCTATAATAACATCTAAATTTGGATCTGCTCGTAACTCGTTTTTTAGCTCTCCCGCTATTTCCGTGGTGTCCATATGCCCTTTTTCCACGAAATCGGCTATATCGTCTCCTGCTCTAAGCGCCCACACGGTCTTATCATGCGTTCGACCCACATCTATGGAAATCCGTTCCGTTTTTCCAAATCCACCGTTTTCAAACTTCTCGTACCATCTTTCATTCGCCATTTCCACCCAGTAGAGAGGAATGATGGCGCTTTCCGTGTTGGCGGCAAACTCTCCCTCCACACGGTTCAGATATCGGTCGTCGCGCGCTCCCCACTGGATTTTACGATTTTCAGCCCAGTCCTTTCGCATGCGACCGGCGTCAAAGAGTTCTTGTTTCTTGACATGACGTACCCACCAGTCATGATAACCCTTCTTGCGAGCCTGAATATCGTAGAAGCGACCCAACGGGGGGCCAGGAGTGGAAATGCAGAGAAAGAGAACTTCCGTGTCCGTGGATAGAGCGCCTTCGACTGAATCCCATGTCGCATCTGGTATCGTTTTCGATTCATCGAATATGTATAGAATATGGTCGGCATGTGCGCCCTCTATGGTTTCCGGCTTATTAGAGGCGACTGCGAAAGCCTCTCCGGTCTTGAGCTTAATTTTCAGACTGTGTAGTTCTTTGTTCTCGGAAAAGGGTTCTCTTCCAATCTTGTCCCAAAGAAGATATCGGGACCATTTGTGCACTTCGGGCCAGAGATACTTGATAAGCTGTCGCCATGCACTGGCAGTCGTAACTACTTTCCAGTCAGATCCGTCCCGCGTGAGTGCGAACCATAGTATAAGCCAAGCGGCCAACGCACTTTTCCCAAGACCATGAGGTCCACGTACAGATGCCCGAAGTTGAGCAGGCAATTGTACAGCAATTTCGAGTTGATAGTCCGTGGGTCCACGATATTTCTCATCTTTGACAGGAACTTTATCCCAATCGATGATATCCAAAATGAATTGGTCGGGGAGATCTCTATATCTCGCTTTGAAGCCCTCGTAATCGGTTCCGGAATTTTTGGCGATTGCCTCATCCAGACCATCTGTCCATGCCGCCTCTAGATCATCAAGAATTTTTTCCAGAGCCGTCGGGGGAGATGAGACTTCGGTGATAGCTAGCTGCCTCAATAACGATATGTTTGGCTGTGTCTTTGTCAGCATATTTCGTCACGATGTCCCTTAGCGCCATGAAAGTCGTATTCATAATCATCATCACCTGATCGATGGTCATCATGGATTGATGGGCGAGAAGATGTTTTTGCTCGGCATCGGTCAGTTTACGCCGATGATCAATGGTCTTCTGGATATCGTCCCACAGATCGATATGTTCCGTTGCTTTCTGGATCATAGCGTCCAACCTTTGGACCAGTTCGGTCTGTTCTCGTTCGTTTCCTGTGCGTATTGCGAGAAGAAACTTGTCCCATGTCTTGGAGAGAGCCATCCACGTAGGAATATTCTGATCATCCTCCAGCCTCTCTACCAGCGTTTGAATTCTGGCATCCATGAGGGCGATTTCGTTCCTCTGGGAGAGAAAACCTGGATCGTCTAGGGCCGCTTTGTACTTCTTACTTAGCTCTGTGCTTGGATTGTATTTAGATTTCACACCAGTTTTCCATGTTCCAGAGAGTGGACCCGTTCTGGACAGTCCACCATGTATACGACAGCGATTTGACCCTTCGGTGGGCATTTCTTGGCATTCCGTGCCTTTTAGGGTTTTCGCCCCACAAATGCCACCCGTTTTGAGGATCTTTTGACTATTATGCCTTTTTTCTGACATTATTTAGGTATTCCGCCCCTATTCCAAAGGTTTCTTGGAACCTTTTTAGGAATATTTCGACATATTTCGGCATTATTTCGACCATTAGCGACTTTCTGCCAAGATTCTGAGCCGCAATGGCAGTCGTTCCGGCGCCACCAAAAGGATCTAGCACAGAATCGCCCTCTTTTGTCATAGACGCTATGAAAAAGGCAGGCAATTCGATGGGAAATACTGCCTCGTGCCCGTACAACTTGTTAGAACGACCATATAATACGTTGCCAGGATACGCCATGCCAGGTCCGATGGTGCGACCTTGGAACGTTTTCTTGACTCCTTGATGCTCCTGGGCGACTCCACCCTCGAAACGGTCGTCCTGAATGATGTTCTTGCTCGGCACCATGACATGCTCTGGATAGAACGGATAGGGTGGAGATTGACCTTCTATGAGCGATTTCGTGAACCAGTAGATCGGCTCCCATTGATTCTTGAACTTGCCCATCTTTTTCGGATGACCCGGTATGCCACCATGCCGCCAACATAGTTCGTCAATAAGGTGCCAGCCTCTATTACGGACCAAGTCGAGGACCAAATCGAGAACGTACAGACTGCGTTGAAAATTTGCAGAGTGGGCTTTAATGTTAAGTATGAAATTCGCCTGTTCATGCGTAACGTCGCGGATAGCAGCCTGTATATCAACAAACCAATCCACATACTCTTCCTCAGCGATTCCTCCGTACTGCTTATTCTTCTGCATAGCATACGGTGGACTCGTGATGGCGGCATGGAAAGCGTCAATTCCAATGAACGGGAGAACTCGGGCCGTGTCTCGACAGTCCCCACAGAATACCCACTGGTCGCCCGCCTTCCAGATGTCGCCCTCTTGTACGTCATAATCATCAGCCTCTATCGTGCTGCCTGCTGTCGCCAGAGAGGGGGGGAGGGCGGGGTCCGACTCCCCATCCGACTCCCCCAACTCGTCCTCACCCCCCTCTGCGGCGTCAGCAGTTGGGTCGCTAGCAAATGTAGGCGAGTCCGGCAAGTTCGTGATGTCTTCCTGCCTGTCAGAAAAACCAAATTTGAGTTTCTCGTTGTCACTGTACATCAGAGAAAGATTCATGCCATAGGCTATGTTCGCCCGCACAGCAGCAGGATCTATGTTGATGCTCACTACAGCAGAACGATTCAGAATCTGCGACGCTTCCATCCCCTCCGGAGTGAGCACGTCGATGTCGGAACGCTGACCAACCAGGATCTCTCCAGGAGCAATCTGCACGATCTTGGCCCGCCTGATTCCCGCAGCAATGGCCGCCCTCTTCCTCTTCTCCCCCCCAATGAGACGCCCATTCTTGTCGATGACGCCAGACTCCAAATGGCCGAATCTATCATATGAAGCCCGAACCATAGCATTGCCTCGGTCGGTGCCCAAGTTCGTGTTGTTCGGGTCATCTTCTATTTCCTCAATGTCTACTATCCGAATCTCGTCCATATTCCTCCTCTGGGGGTTCCCCCCTACCAGTATACGACTTCCGTCCCGCCCCTGTCAATCAAAACTAGAAAAAAAATTTTGGGAAAAAAAATTTTGAAATTTTTTGTGCGCGACGAGAGATGGTGGGAATAGGTCGGGCCTGCCCGCCTACTTTTTCTGGCGGGATTACATGCGACATTTGTCGCACGCCGCGCGTAGGTCAAATGTCGCACTATAATACTGCGCGTAGGTCATTTGACCTAGGGTCATTTGACCTAGGTCAATTGACGCGCGCGAGAGCGCGGACGCGCCGCGTAGGTCAATTGACGTATATACAAACATTGCACATGAAGAGAGAGAGCCCGCCCGCGCGGGCGGGCTCTCAGGCAGGCTCTCAGGCAGGCTCTCAGGCAAGGGCAAGGAAGGCAGGCAAGGGCAAGGAAGGCAGGCAAGGAAGGCAGGCAAGGGCAAGGAAGGCAGGCAGGAAGGCAGGCAGGCAGGAAGGCTCTCAGGCAGGCTCTCAGGAAGGCTCTCAGGCAGGCAGGCTCTCTATATAGAGCCCTTCCTTGCCCTTGCTGCCTAAAATAGCAGGCAGGCTCTCAGGCAGGCTCTCAGGCAAGGCAGGAAGGAAGAGAGCTTGCGCGCCAATAGAGAGAGAGCCTGCCATTTTCATCTGGCAGGCTCTCTCTCTCTATTCTATTGTTAGCCTAGTCTACCCCGACCACGCCATATACTGGACTAAAACCATAAAGCCGATCATGATCAACATACCCACACCCAATGCGCGCCATGGGCTCAAAATCATCCAGTTTGCTACTTCTGTTAAGCTAATTAGGTCAATCATCTTTCTACCCTCTCTAGTGGAATCTAGCCATAAGGTGCTCATGAGAAGTAGGCTAGACTGACTGCCAGGGGTAGTCAGTCCAGCCACTATCCTAGCTTAAGTCTACTGTTGGGATACTAGCCGCGGTCAGCTTTGCGCAATTAGGGCAAAAGGCCTTTTTGGCAAAGTCGAAAGTAGCTGCGCAGGTTTCACACCGCGCACTAGAATCGCGACCAGTGTAGCTAGTGAAGTATAGCTCTATGGTTTGAGAACCAATCTCCCGCGTAGCCTTAAGATAGAACCGACCTACTGATACGCCCAACTCAGGGTCTTTTTTATCCAAGACTTCAACAGTCCAGCCATTGCCGCGATAGTCATCGATTAGCTGTTTTGCAGCCACTAGTGCGTTGCCTTTGACACCTTTTGGAGAAACAATTAGAGATTCTACAATCTCTCTAGATTGAAGCTCTTTGCCCTTGCTATCCTTTGTGGAAGATAGCAAAACCATAAGTCTGACTGCGCTATAAGACGTTTCAGTACTAGCCATGGTACATTTTCCTTTGCTCTACTGGAGAGATTCCTAGGTCCAGTTGACTTTTGGTTTTCTCTCCAACTCAAGAATACACTTGAAATATCTATTTGTCAATACCCAAATTCAGATATCTCGAGAATATGGGCAAAATTCAGTCAATTGTCATACTTCGGGCGAGACATACGTAGCACGCCCAACATTGCGCAAAGCCTATACAGTCATTTGACCTACTCCGCCCGAGGCATAGGACATTTGACCTACTCCGCCCGAGGCATAGGACATTTGACGCAGGCGGAGCTTCCGCCCGAGGCATAGGACATTTGTCGCACGGCTTCCGCCAGCGGCGTACGGCATTTGCCGCACGGCTTGCGCCGGCTTCGTGCGAGCCTCGCACGAGCCTGTGTGTGTGTGTGCCCGTGCGAACCCTCGTGTGTATGTGTGTGTGTGTGTGTGTCGTGCGAAAATATATGCGAGTGTGTATGTGTATGTCCTCGTGCGAATTCTCGTGCGTATGTGTGTGTGTGCTTCGCACGGCCCACCCGTGCGAATATGCGTGTGTGCGAGTCCCCCCGTGCGAACATGAGTGCGAATGTGTATGTGTATTCGTGCGAGGCACACACGAGGTGTGTATGTGTATGTCGTGCGAATTCCTCGTGCGAAAATGCGTGTGTGTGAATCCCACCATGCGAGAATGCGCCCGCGGCCCCCGTGGGGGACACCCCCACGCCCCCGACGTGCGAGAATGCGTGTGTGGCCTGCGTGCGAAAGTTCTCGCCACCATGCAGCCGGCCACGCAATCCCCGTGTGACTGCTGTCGCCTAAGAGGGGGGGAGGAGCGGGACATCCGCACGAATCCTCGGTCCCTAGAGCTTCATCGTGCGAGGAACTGGCGAAAGTGGGACGCCATCCCTGCATTCGTGCGAATCTGAGGGCGAAAGTGGGACGGAATCCCTCTGCCGGCCACCGCACGAAGGGTCGCTTCCCTATTCCCCCCTCCCTCTCTGGCGACAGCAGTCGCGCCCGTATGGGGGTCGAGGGGGTGAAACACCCCGTAGGGTGAGCGTCCCACTTTGAGTGCGAAAATGCAGGTTTTTAGGGCGGAGCGTCCCACTTCGGGCCAATTTTAGGGCGAATTTAGGGAAGAGACACTCGTGTGAGAAGTTCGCACGCGCCCCCAACTCCTACCCCTCTCCTCACACGTCCCCTCGTATCTCGAAGGGAACGGCGCTTCGCATAGTCATCACGATTCAAAAGTGTAACAGCGTGTAACAGCCCGTATGTTCTACACTAAATGGAATTTCGCCCGAAAATACAATAAAAAATAAATAACCAAAGCGGCGCCTCGCCCGAGGAATAAAAAATAAATAACTAAAGCCTGCGGCTTTACCGCCCGATAGCACGGGCTATCGCCACAGATGGGGGCGAAGCCCCA
>Ga0307380_10005468_pt1 | contig 16836 bp, 15 predicted proteins | sample UN3MG_FD_202239 | JGI IMG/M metagenome (GOLD analysis project Ga0307380, IMG submission 202239) | Soil microbial communities from Risofladan, Vaasa, Finland - UN-3 | ecosystem: Environmental > Terrestrial > Soil > Coastal area > Acid sulfate soil | place: Finland: Risofladan, Vaasa | collected...
CGAAAGCCGACCCAAGGCCGGCGTCGACCACGCCGACGGAGATGTTGATCGCCCGCTCCAGCAGCCGATCGGTTTGGGGCAGCATACCCTTGCGGTACTCCGCCTTGCCCTTGTAGTGCTGATTTTTCAGTGGATTGTTCTTCGGATTGAGGGTTCGCATGTTGAGGATATTTTCCATGTTGTTGTACACATGCCAGCCGGAATGGATCACCGTCGTGGTGTCGAGCTTTTCCGCCACCGCGTCGGCGCTTTTCTTATCCGGTAGGAAAACCGTCAGGATCGTGCCGCATTCGCCATCCGGGTCATTGAGGCGGCGGAACTCCAGGCCTTCTATACCCTGGATCTGCTTCTTAAACCGGGCCTTGAGAATGCGCAGGCGCTGCAGGATCTTTTCCAGCTTTCGGAACTGGGCGAGGAGGACCGCCGCGTTGAGCTCGGTCATGCGGAAGTTCTGGCCGATGACGGCGCGGCTACCCACTTCAACGCCCATGCGCAGGGGGAAGTGCCCCTGGTCATGAAAGGCGAAGGCCTGTTTGTAGAGCTCCTCATCGTCGGTTACCACCATGCCGCCGTCTCCGGCGTTGATGGTCTTGAAGATGTTGAAGGAGTAGGTGCCCAACACCCCGATCGTACCCAGCCTCTTTCCCTTGTAGGAACCGCCGAAGGCCTGGGCGGTGTCTTCGATAAGAAGTAGGTTGTGTTTGTCGGCAATCGCTTGGAGAGCATCCAGATCTGCCGGGTTGCCGATCATGTGTACCGGTAGGATCGCCTTGGTGTACGGAGTGATCCTGCTCTCCACATCCTTGGGATCCAGGGTCAGACTCTGATCGACCTCGGCCAGGACCGGTACGGCATTGCAGAAGATCACAGAGGACATGGAGGCGATAAAGGTGTAGCCGGGAACGATCACCTCGTCTCCGGGTCCGATGCCGGCAGCCGCCATAGCCACGATCAGGGCAGCGGTTCCTGAAGACAAGGCCAAGGCATATTTTGCCCCGAATCCCCTGCTGACGTCTTCCTCCAAGGTTTTTACCCTGTGTTTGAAGCTGGAGTCTTTCTCATCCCCGTAGCGGAACAGATAACGGGCCCGTATCAGGTCGAGCAACTCTTGCTCTTCCTCTTTCCCAATCCAATAGTATCCAGGACCTGGCATCGCTTTCCTCCGAATCAGATATTCTCTGTTTTGTGTGTTCAAAATTGTAGCCTAGTCCCGCTGAGCGGTCAAGGCATTAAGGCCATATTTACCGTAACAACGGATTTGTCTCCTTGTAAATCCATCTATTTTCGTATAATATTTGTCTAATTCAAAGTATATCGCAGGGAAACGATAATGATTAGAAGCGTATTGACGATAATTCCCTGTTGGAACTGTGATGAAACGACTCAGTAGGGATGAAATTAGAGCGGTCCGGGCTATCTTCTCCCAACAACACCCAACCCGGTCCTCGATTGCCCGCCAGACACGCCTAAGTCTCGTCAAAATTTCCTCAATTTTGGGAGAGTTGGAGAAAAAAGAATACATCGAGAAGGTGGGAAAAACAAAAACCACAGGCGGGCGGCCCGCGTTCATCTTCCAGCTTACGCCTTCCATCGGTGTCTCTCTCGGGGTTTCCATCGCACCGGATTGCTTCGAAATAGTTGGGATTGACGGTTCCAAGAGTGTAAGGACCGAGGAAAGGCACCCCCTCGCCTTACCGGCCGATCCTGAGAAGCACGTGGATTCGATCGTAGAGCAGGTTGGCTCCGTTTTGAAGAAAAAGATTGCCCGCCAACCGGACGGACAGCCGGTTGTTTCCATCGGCGTCGCCCTGCCCGGAATGGTCGACAGCCGGCGAGGGATCTGGCTGCTCGGACTTCAGGTAACCGGGATTACCCATATCGACTTGGCTAGGACTCTCGAGAAGCAACTTCAGGTACCCGTGTACATCGAAGATGTTTCCCGCGCACTCACCATTTTGGAGATGTATAGAAACAGAGGAAAGAGAATTCGAAATTTCGTATTGGTGTATATCGGCCTGGGACTGGGCACAGGTATTGTCATCAACGGAAGGATCTACCGGGGATTTCATGGACTGGCCGGAGAGATCGGCCACATCGAACATGCGGACAACATCTACAGGTGCAGCTGCAACAGCGTAGGCTGCCTGGATACCGTAGTGTCTACCGCGGGAATACTGCGTGTGTTTCGAGACCGGCTGAAAGAAGGGGTTCGATCCAGCCTGCAAAAAATCACGATAGAGAACGGGCCCGGTCTCAGCTTGGAAGAGATCCTGGCTGCGGCTGAGGGGGGAGACCGGGTGGCTCAATCCACCCTTGGGGAAATCGGTGTATTTCTGGGGGATGCCTGCGCCACATTGATCAAGCTCTTCAATCCGCAGGGTTTGATCATCAGCGGTCCCGGTTCGATCTTTAAAGAATACTTCCGCGATCCGGTCCAACAGGTCATCCAACAGCGTGTGCTCCCGGAAATGTTGGAGGACTATCAAACCGTGTTTGCCGATTATCGAGCCGATCATGAAGCCAGGGGGGCGGCCCTGCTGGCCATGAAATGCTACCTGAACAGCCCCAACAGACATCGCTCCGACAGAAACTCTTGATGGAAATCCTGGCCAAAGCGCTGGAGCCATTGGCGCTGTCAGACAATCATCAATAATACGAAGTTCACCTACAGGCTCTTCCCTTTCCAGATCACCTGCAGCTGCTCATAACTTGCTAGCTGGATACCCTCTTCGTCGATGATCTGTCTGGTTTCTTCGGACACGCAGAACTCGTAGTCCGCCTGCCGAACATCCCACAATTCGGTCATGGCTTTGACTTCGGCGGTACCTTGGGCCGGATGCAGCGCCCATTCCGACAGTCCCTCGGGCAGCTCCCGCAGCATCTGAAAGTAACGCTCCGGCTTGTCTGCAGTTTTAATATCGAAGCTGTCCAGCACTGGACGATCCACGACTGGGTACCCGCTCGATAGGACCTTACCGATCAGCGGCTCCCGGGTCGCTCGCACCCCGAGGCCGAACTCCCTGGCCAGACCCACGACTAGATCGAAGATACGCTCACTACGGGTGTGGACGTGACAGTGGCTGTCCAGGTGGGTTGGTTTCAAGCCTTGGCCGAGCACCTCATCGATCTGCGCTCTGAACTCTCGCTCCAATTCCTCAGGGTTGACCTGCTCCATAAAATCGTCGATCCGTTTAGAGCTCCAGAACAATCCTTGTTCGTCTCTCAGCGATGGCAAGGGTTCTGAGGTCAGCAGCGGGCCCCAGCGATAGTAGGGATGATCAACGATTGCCGTCAAGTGCACCCCGAACTTGATTTCCGGGTTATTCTTCAAAACCTCGAGAGCATAACGGCCCCAGGGACAGGGTACCATCACGGTGCAGGAGCTGGCCACTCCTTCCTGCATGCACCGCATCCCGGACTCAACCGTGGTGTAACACATGCCGAAATCGTCGATGTTGAAGATCAACAGCCGGCTGTCCGTTGGCAGCCCCAACAACTCACACGCTTTGCCTGTTTGACTCATACCGTTTTCACCATTCAAGAGTTACCTTCTATTTGAAGCTCGGAATGTTCGGGTCCCCGTAACGAGAGAAATATCCACTCTCTCTTCTTTACCGATTATATAATGTCCTGGTCCCGGCATCACCTTCCTCCTTCACGAATCTCCCATTCAATGATCTCCAGTGTTTGTATCACGCTTTCTAGCGATACTACATCCGAGGGCTGATTATTCCGAATACAATCCGTGAAGTGCTTGAGCTGGTAGTAATACCCCTCTCCACCACTTATGAATAAATCGAGCTTGTCCTCGTATTTCGGACCTCCGCAATCAATCATCTCGGTTTTGCCGTCGAGGTACAAACTCACCTCGTCGCCCGCCAACGTATTGAAGGTAAACAGGGCCTCCTCGAAAACTGCCGAGTACCCCATGAAAAAGTTCGGGTGCGGCGGTAGGATCGTTCCTCCTTCCACGGTCACATATAGATCCTCCGGATATTGAAGGACCGAAAAGATATGGTTTCGCGCCTCCGGGTACACCGATTGGAGCGCCTTGGGCCGACCTAGCAGATGATTTACAAAATCTATATCGTGTATATGCACATCGAAAATAGCGCCACCGGAACGCTTTGGATCCACCATCCACCCGTTTCGAGACCAGTCCGGAGGTGCGGTCATGCGCACAAAGGATGCACTGCGCAACGGTCCGTACTTGCTGCTCTTCACCACATCGTAGAGGTATTTGTACTGCGGCCAGAAGCGGATCACATGGGCGACATAAAAAAGCATCCCGGTTTCCCTTTGGGTCTCCTGAACCGTTATTGCTTCCTCAACCGAAAGAGCCAGCGGCTTCTCACAGATCACCGGCTTTCCCGCTTTCATCGCTTCGAGAGCTTTGGGAACGTGGAGAAACGTCGGCAAACAGATATCGACCACATCGATTTCTAAGCTCTGGAAAAGCTCTTCCTCATTTGGGTAATGAACAACTTCCGGGCCAATCGCCTTCAATCCAGGAAGCTCTTTTTCGGTACACATGGCCACTCCGGTTAGCTCGACCCCGTCCAAACCGGCATAGATATTGGCGTGTATCTTGGCGATTGCTCCGGCGCCAAGCAAACCGATTCTGATGGTAGTTCTTTTCATAGTAGCTTCAACTCCCTCTTATTGGGTCCGTTTTCCCGGGCGTACAATTCGCTCAGCTGCTCTGAAAGATAGGCAATCAAGGTCTGCTCGGTGTTTTTGGCGAAAGGCAAGCCCGCCCCGTAGAATAGAAAGGCTTCATCAACCTCATAACCGCCGCGCTTGTACTCCTCCTCTGGTGCTATGTAGCCAAGCAAAGGATCGAGATAACCGCAGAGCAGTACCTTCTTGCCGGGAAACTTCTGTTCCAATTCCAGGAAGATATGGGCGAACAGCTCCGCGCCGACAAAAATGAAAATCAGGCCGTCAAGCAGTAAGAATTGAACGCGTAATCTGACGGAACTCCGATCGTTCCTGGACAGCGCAGAGAGATAGTGCTGATTATTCTCTAGCAGCGCCAGGGCGACAAAGTGGACTGTATCGGGGTCCACCCCGATCAGATCTTTTTTCAGCAAGATCCATGATATTTTTCTATACAATGCTCCTTTGTGTGGGTGTTTGCCTCTGCTCTTGATAAAATCCACAATGAACTCATTGATCGCCTTGATCTTCTTTTCCAACCGTCCGGTTTTTGTGTGCGGTGTTAGTTCCAGCGGAAGCTCTCTTTCCAAAACTTCCAGGTTTCGGACTTCAACCGGTTGACCGACATCCAATGCCGACTTTACTGCCTCGAAAATCTCACTTCCGAACCTTTCCATCTCTGAATAGCTGTACTCATTGACCAGAAGATTGGTATCCCCCGCCGTACCAAGAACAAACATTGAAAAAGGGATACCCAGTTCCTGTTCGAGCCGGCGGCACACATAGCCCGGATAGTCGGCGGATATTCTGTCTTCGCAAACAGAGTTTGGGTGGGCGGAGAAATGCACCAATACTCCGAGGGTGCTTCTCCCTTTATTGAACTGGAGCACGCTTATGTTGTCATTAGTTACCTGGCTGGCATCTCTGCGGTTTACCGAAAGATCGGGCAGGTGAAACCTGTTGAACAGACAGTTCACCGGTTGATCCCTGCGCAACGCCTGCCGTACAACCTTAATGGATTTCTCCTTCAGGAGTTCCACGTAGACGGGATTGATCTTGCCGCATTTGGTTAGCTCGATGGTGGGGGGGGCCGAGTGTGTATGTGTGCAGGATAGTATGATTTGAGCTGAGTTGAACCCGGTTTCTTGTACGATGGTTTCCCGGAGCGCATTCCCCACTGATTCGTTGAAACCCAACAGGTCATATACGAAGAGCACAGCCTGGATCTGTTCGCTCCGGAGAATCAGACAGCGGACGAACAGAGGATCGGCAACGATGTTGGTACTTTTTTCGCCCCTACGTACAAAACCCGCCAGAGGCGTTTCGAAAGGAGGTGTAATTTCCTTCTTGGCCCAACCGATGGAAAGTGCGGTATTCAAGATCATCCCCCTGGACACTGGATTAGCCTTTTACACTGCCTACAGTTAGACCTTCGATATAATATCATTGAAAAAGCAGAAAGAAAGCAACCACCGGTGTGGAAGATATGACTGCAGCACTTAGAAGCTCATTATATTTGACTCCGTGTTCGGATTTAGCCAAACGTGTGAGCCCAAGAGGTAAAGTAAACAGCTTGTCACTGTTAACTACGACCAGTGGCCAGAGAAGATTGTTCCACGTACCCAGAAAAACAAGAATGCCCAGGGCGGCAGCTCCCGGTTTTGCCAACGGGAATATAATTCGATAGAAGATGTACAGCTCTTTACAACCATCAATACGGGCTGCATCAATAATCGAATTCGGTATCGTCTGGATGTACTGTCTCATCAAGAATACTCCGAAGGCGGTGAGGATCGCCGGTACAATCAGACCTGTATAGGTATCGATCCAGCCGTAGTTTTTAACAATAATGAACAGCGGGATTACCAGAACCTGAAAGGGAATCATCATAGTACTGAGGATAAACATGAAAATCGCCTCTCTTCCTCGGAAGTGGAACTTCGAGAGTCCGTATCCGGCCATGGAGGCGAGCAGCAGGTGACCGCTGGTTATCACAACTGCTACAATCGTGCTGTTCATGAAGAAGCGCCCGAAGTTACCCTTACTCCAGATTTGACTGTAGTTTTTAAAATTCAGTTTTTCCGGAAACCACCTCAGCTCGGTGGTTAGGGTGTTTTCCAGGCTCTTGAATGAGGAAGACACCATCCAAAATATCGGGATAAAAAACACGAGGGCAAAAAAAGTCAGGAGCAGATAAAGTATGATTTTAGTACCTACAGATCTAATTTTCATAGGCGGTCCTGCCTCTCAACAATCTAAACTGGGTTAAAGCAAAGGCCATGACAATTACAAACAAGACCATTGCCTGAGCGGCGGCCCGACCCATTTTGAAACGGAAAAAAGCGTCTTGGTAGATCTTGAAGGTTAGGACCCGAGTCGAATCACCGGGGCCGCCCTCGGTCATAAGCTGAAATGGTGCAAAAGCTTGCAAGCAGGTCATTACAGAAATAATGCTTACAAAAAGGAAAATCGGTTTCAGAAGGGGCAGAGTAATGCGCAGAGTGTACTGCAACCAGCTGGCCCCATCGATTCTGGCCGCTTCATAGAGATCGTCAGGGGTACCCTTCAACCCAGCCAGATAGATCATCATATAGTAGCCCGTCCAGGTCCAAACCATAACGATGATGATGGACGGCATAGCCCATGCACTGCTCCGTACCCAGGGAAGAGTGAAACCAAACAATGTATTCAGTGTAATGTTCACCAATCCTAGTCTGCGAAACATATATAACCAAACTACCGAGTTCACGGCCAAGGGAATAATTGCCGGAAGGAAATAGAGAGTCTGAAAAACATCGGCGAACTTGAGCTGAAAATCCATCAACAATGCAAGTAATAATGACAGAATCCAGATACCGAGGGCGGTCCCAACGGTAAAGTAAATCGTGACGGCCAAGCTCTTCCAAAAAAGCGAGTCCTTCGTAAGCTCCAGATAATTGCCAACGCCGATGAACTTCATCTCAGAAAACAAATCCCAATTGGTAAAGCTTACGTAGATCGCGTTGACCACGGGATAGGCAAGGAAAACGATGAAGAACAGGAGGGCGGGAACGACAAACAAAAAACCAGCAAGACTCTTCTTTTTTTCGAGAGAAAGCATAGCCCTTTGGTTTCTCTGTGCTGTCATACCTGTTCGTCCTTTCAATAACGCCTGCTGTTTGAAGAGGAAAAATCCGGACAGGCATTACTGCCCGGATTCTCCTTTTCGGTGACGGTATCGAAGCTCGGTTTAGAAGGCAGCCTCTGTTTTATATGGCAATTCCTGTAGATACTTGTCAATCTCAGGTTTGACTCGGTCCAGAGCTTCTTTGGGTGAAACCTTGTCAAAGATGCTCAAAGATAGGGCCTTATACACTGCCTCGTTCAGCGGGTCCTCCATATAGGCAGTACCCCCACCCAGCTCCTTGATCCAAACATTGAAATAGGGAAACTCTTTTGCTGCTTGGCTGTTCTCCCAGCCCTTCCTGGTCTGGATCTGACCGGCTCTTTCGAGGTGCAGCTCCGGGAAGGAGCTCAGGTAGTTGATAAGCCCCCATGCTTCCTTTTGATGCTCAGAGGCTGCCGCAACGTGGTAGGCGTACCCGTAGTTGGGACAGGGCACATCTTTGCCGTCCTGGTAACGAGGGAAGGAATAAATACGAACACCTTCACCGTCCTGAAAAACACTCGGGGAGTTTTCTCTTAAATGAGTGTAAAACCAGGGACCGCCTTCGACGGCGATCGACGTATCACCGGTATCAAAGCCGGGATTCTGCAGTTTTTCACCGGTCGGGGCCGATATTTTGTACGTACAGCAATAATTCACCTACCTCTGCATATACATAATACACACATATGAGTGCCATATTCAGCCAGAGCAAAGCTGATTTCATACAGAAGTGTATACCTAATTGGTACACTTTATTAGTCGAAGATTACTTTCATTTGAACGAAAACGACCTGTTTGCCCCTTATTTCATTAAAAATATGTCTTTTCAGTGACTCAGCACTATGACTTTCACTTATTAGTGCAGTAATTAAGTATACATTTCGGCCTCCTTATGCTAAAATATACAGCAGATCCCAAGGAGGCTATCATGATGAAGATTTCCCTTAACATCGAAGTCAGAGTCAAAAACGGCGTGCTCATTATTACCGACTCGGAAGGCAAGGCAGTCACTTTCTCTAAAGACCAGGGGATCCAAAAAAAAGTCAGCATGGTCACTTTAGGAGAATTGTCTGATCTACCCAGGATTAAGGTTGCACAGGCATTTGGGTTTGCTACTCGTAAATCATATTACGACGCCCGATATTCCGTTCTCAACGGGGTGGCCGCTGATCTCTTTCCCCAGCGGAGCGGACCAAAGGAGGCGACAAAGAGAACCCGAGAACTTGAAGTACAGGTTATCCAAATGCGTTTCGATACGTCATACAATATGTACGAAATAACCGATGAGCTAAATCGGTTGGGCTTTAATGTCAGTGCCAGATTGGTTGGAAAAGTTTTGGCAGACTTCGGTCTGTCCAAAAAAAACCTTCGCTCACAGTAGTCAACTTGCCGCCACGGCTGCTTGCGCCGGAAAAAACCTCAGTCTTAGATGGGGCCTGCAAACCCAAGCCACTCGTTGTTACTCGGCACGGCATCCAATACGATGTGACAGCTTTATTGAAACGAGGCTTTACCACCACCAGCGCGGGAGGATTCTTCTTTATCCCATACCTCCTTCAACTTTCTGCTCATGATGTTCTTTCATCAATGGGGCCGGCTAAATTACAGGGTGTACCAAAGGAGAGCCTCGCTTTGGGCATCGTTTTCGAGTCCCTCTTCGGCTATACTGCCGGTATTCGCTCTGTGGATTCGGTGAGCAGGACAGACTTCGGCTTGCTTGCAGGACTTCCTTTTCTCCCATCCCCTTCGACTCAATATCGTTATCTCCAAAGCGTTCCTGTGAAAGAAGCTTTAGACTTTCAAGTCAGCTTAGGCCGTCGTTTGGTCGAATTGGGGCAGATAGAGCCGGGTTTCCCGGTAAATATTGACGGTCATAACATCAAAACCTATTCCCGCAAACAAATGAAACTCTCTTTCATTACCCAGGAAGGGAGATATGGTAAGGCTATTCGCACCTTCTATACCCAGGACCAAAAATCAAAGAAACCTCTAATGGCTATGGCAACCTACTCAGGTACTTCTGTTTCACAGGTTACCCGCACTCTGATCAGTTTAACAAAGGATATTTTGGCGCGGGATTTCCTCATGGTCGCTGACAAGGAATGGTACTGTGGTAAGCTCATCGATGAACTCCAAAAACTGCACGGCATCACTGTTCTTACTCCTGTTAAAAAAACGAAAAAGCGTTTGGAAGAGTTTGAGGCGGTCACTTTGGATAAATATGACAAAACAGTATGGGGCAATATTGCTACTATCTACACAACCATGAACAATTTCGACGGTCCGATGATGATGTTTCTAAAAAAGCGTAAGGATGGTAAGTACTTTGCCTTGCTCACATCCGAAAGTGAAATGAACTCAGCTACAGCAATGCCGACCTATACGAAACGTTGGAGAATAGAAAACTTTTTCAAGGATAATGATTTCTTGGGAATGGATAAGCTGCCTTCTTTAAATCTCAATGCCATTCAAACAATGCTTTCATTACGACTTCTCGCCTTTCATGCCTTTGACAACTTCCGCCATGACCTCGGCCCGGGGTATAATTCAAAAACACCGGAGATGATTCACCGAGAGTTTATCGATGGTGTTCAAGGAAGAGTTCAACTGCGAGGGAATGTAATTACTGTCAGCATTTACGGATTCGAGCATCAAGCTGCGGCGGCTGCTATTCTTACGAATCTAAACGGCAAGCTTTCGCATGCTAAAATCGACCCGCGTATACCCTGGTTGGGCAATCGGTGCCTTCAATTTGTGTTTTATTGATTGATCTACCCAAAAGTGTATATTTAGTAGCAGGTGAATTATTGCTGACGTATGTACGAAATCGTAGTAGGTCGTCAAAGCTCTTACTCCCGCGGCGGAGTTGATCGTACTGCTTCTGCCGTCTGGCCCTATGATCGACCCTCCCAGCTGCCGGATCAGTCCCTGGAACACGATATTCAATACCACCCCATATCCGGACATTCCGAAGGCCTGTCTCGTGATGTTTTTACCGTCTGTCTTGACCAGCTTCTGTCCCAACCGGGCAATGGAGTTTACACCTTCATCCCAGGTGCGGGGGTAATCCTGGTCCGGATCAAGTCCCGCTTCTCTGAAATGACCCGCGTTGATGAACATACCGTAGGTTGACAACGAGGACGGAATTCCGAAGAGCTTGTCTCCCCATTTCCAGCCCCGCATGCTCCCCGGCATCCAACCTTCTTCGAGTTCCTTGTAGGAGCCCACACTAAAAACTTCCAAGTCAATGGGAGCCACCTGGTTCCGGTAAGCGATCTGGGGGAAGAATCCGTGGTAGGTGTTGAAAGAATCGGGAGGTGCATCTCCGGCCAGAGAGATCAGCAGTTTCTGGTTCAGGTCCGGAGTAATCCCTGGAACGCTCATCTCCACCTTGATGTTCGGATTTTCAGCCATATACTTTTCGATCAGTTCCTGCTCCAACGGGTTGGTATTGGGGTCCGAATACACCCAATAAGTCAGGGTGACCTCTCCCGCTTCACCTTGACCGGCGCTGAATGCAGGACCGGTAAAACAGAGGAGAAGAGTAAGAAAGACGATGATTCCAAGGCAGCACTTCCTTTTTGGACTGGTATCCATTCGATACCTCCTTCAAATAATTTTTTTTGGTCATCAATCACGTGATGACTTACCTAAACCTAAATGAGCAAAGCTTCTCTGCTATTCACAATCTTGCGGAAAGCCGTGGCGATATCTTCCATGTCCTGCTTTGTTCCGAGGAATATCTGTTGTTGCAGCCACAGAGCTTCTGCAGCACAAGCTCTTTCTGCAACCGGACATTTTTCCTCATAGCTTTTAAAATCCACATCCACAGGATAGTACCCACAACTAAGTGGACAGCCTTTGGCCCAGAAATCTTTATTGAGAAACATCGGATTCTTGTAGAGCGGAAAGGGATAGCCGACAGAGACAGGAATGCCTTCAGCCTGCAGGGCGTCAACAAAGAGTTGCCTGGACAAACCATCCAGCTCCTCTGCCCGGTAGCGCATGATGTACAGATGATAGGCATGGGACGCCGGATCCTCTGTCATCGGTAAGGGATCCAGTCCAGGAATCTCATGGAGCAGCTTGCTGAGGTAAGATGCATTTTGTTGTCTGCGTCGGGTCTGCTCGGGCAGTCGGGTTAGCTGTACGCTTAATAGTGCGCCCTGCATCTCCGTCATACGAGCATTCCACCCAAGGGTGGAAAAACTGTACCATCCCCTCCCGAATGCTCGACCGGACCAAGCCAATGACTCCATTCGCTCGGCAAGCGTCAAGTTGTTGGTCGTTATAATGCCTCCTTCTCCGGCTGTCATGTTTTTTGAAGCCTGGAAAGAAAAGGAGCCAGCGATGCCCAACGAGCCTGACATCTGGCCGTTCACGGAGGCGCCGTGGGCTTGGGCGGCGTCTTCAGCGACGATCAGGCCGCGCTTTTCCCCGATAGTGTTAATCTGCTCCATGTCTGCGATTCGACCGGCGAAGTGGACAGGCAAAATGGCCTTTGTTCGTTCCGTTATGGCCTCCTCAAGCTTTTCCGGATCGAGATTGAAAGTATTTGGATCGATATCCACGAAAACAGGGACCGCGTTGACCTCTAAAACACAGGTTGCGGTAGCTACAAAACTGTAAGGGGGGATGATCACCTCATCCCCGGGACCGATTGCCAGCCCTTTCATAATGATATTGAGAGCGTCAGTTCCATTGGCCGCCGCTATTCCGTATTTACAGCCGTGATATTCAGCAAAAGCCATTTGAAATCTGCCCACGTACGATCTGGTCTCATCTTCTGTTTTTTTCAGTCCGGAGCTCTCTCCATGGGAATACCGCCACCAATTTCGACTTTTAATGACAGCGGTAGCCGACTCTATCTCCCGCTCATCGTAAACAGGCCAGGCATGGAAGGAAGTTTTTCGCACTGGAGTTCCACCGTGAATCGCTAATTTCTCGCTCATGCGTACTCCTTGTTTCCTCAAGTTCTGGTGAATATAGACGCCCCGTAGTCCCTCTCTAACAGTCTGTTCTCTAAGCTGAAGAAGGCAGCTCCTAACAGGGGAGGATAAGGCTCGGACAGCCCGGAAAACTCGATACTGCAACGTTCCAGATGGCTGGGAAGGGAGTGTTTGAAGACGAAATCTGTAATTCTGCTAAGGTAGTGTTCTCCGAAATATTTTACCTTTCCTGCGATGAAGATCGCCTGCGGATCAAGTATGTTTATTATGTTTGTTATACCTATTGCATGGTAAAAACAGAAACGATCGAACTCCGCCAAGACATCTTGGTTCTGTTGTTCTACCAACTCTATAACTTTTTGCAGATCCAAAACCCGCTTTTTCAACTTCTTTTTCACATGTTCAATCAATGTTTCAGTACTAGCATATTGTGCCCAACAGCCTATGTTCCCGCAGTAGCAGTTCGGCTCATTAAAATTGATAGACATGTGGCCTACTTCTCCAAGAGAGCCATTGGTTCCCTCCAGCAACCGTCCTTGCTCGATAACTCCCGCTCCGATCCCGTGTGTGAAATGAAGGAACACGAAGTTGGCAAAAAGATTCCCTTTGCCCCATTCACGCTCAGCAACCGCACTGGCATTACTTTCTTCTATTAGAGAGATCGGGAGCTCTATATTTTTTCGCAGCAATTCCAAGAACGGGACCCGTTCCCAACGAAAATCGGCATCATAGACAATACTGCCTAATCGTCTGTCCACAATCCCCAAAACCGCAACACCGAGAGCGAAGACGCTCTGGCGGTCTCGAACTAAATCACCGGCAAGTTTTTCGGTTATCTGCCCAATTAACTTAGCTACATCATTTGGAGTTCCATCTACTATTGGGTGTCTATCCTCCGTTCTTATATCGCCTGCCAAGTCAACAACGGCGGCGAGTATACTGCCTTTTGTGACTTGGACACCTATGGTAAACACGCGGTCCAGGTTCAAGGAGTACAGATCGGGAGGTCGGCCACCACTGGAAGGTCCCTCACCCGCTTGTTGGATAAGGTTGCTCGACATCAGATCTTTGATACTGCTTTTCACTGCCGTATGGCTCAATTCAGTTTCTTTGGAAATCTGCGGAACGGAAGCCACTTTACGGCGACTGATCGTATTAAATACCGAGTAGCGATTATTGTTGCGTACATCAATCGTATTTATTCTATGCATAGAGCAAGAAGCGTCATTTCACATGACTTTACTATAGACTATTCAAAAGCCTATTCTATTCTCCTGCGTTTGTCAATATGAATGTTGAAAATCTATAAATACTTAGAGTTCGTTTACGGTTTTATCCGGCAAAATGCACAGGCCGCAACAATCCAAATATCACGAAGACAAGGAGATCGGTACACTTCAGCATGGTTCCCATAGCAACCACCCCATGTTCCGCGGGGACTGGATCGCTCTGGTGATCATCCTCCCGGCAGCCCTTGTTAGCGGAAAAAAAACACCCTCGGTTAAGCAGGCGGATCGGGCGATTCCCTGCAGCAGCCAGCTGCCTACATAACCACTGGCCCCGGTCAGCAGGATAAGCCCATCCTTGCCGGCCTTCATTCGAGCCTGTACAATTCGACTCGACGGTCGGCAAACAGGTCGTTTCGCTCCGTCACCTGTTTGTTCTTCGCCCGTTCGGGATCCACGTCCACGACGGTGAGGCTGTCGCCACGTTCATCGGCACGGACCAGAACCTCCCCGTTGTCCGCGGTGATCTGGCTGCACCCCGTGTAGGTCAGGGTTTTTCCACCTCTCCGCTCCGTTCCGTAACGATTGGCCAGGATCCAGAACACCCTGTTTTCGATGGAACGAACCCGGGTGGTGAGCTGTCCGTATTCGGGAAGCACCAGGTTGGAAGGATGGCAGATAATCTGTGCCCCCTGCAGGGCCAAGGTACGGGCCGCTTCGGGGAAGATATGATCGAAACAGACCAAGAGTCCCACCTTGACTCCGGAAACATCGAAGACTGAAAAGCCTCCGTTCCCCGGAGAGAAATACAGCTTCTCCTCGTGAAAGAGATGTACCTTCCTGTAGACGCCGATCAGCCCTTTCGGTCCAATCAGCGCCGCACTATTGAAAAACTCCCTACCGGAGCGTTCGGCCATCCCGACCACCAGGTGGCAATCCGCTTCGGCGGCTGCTCTCTCGAGTCTGTCCGTGGCCGGACCGGGAATCGGCTCGGCCATCCCTTCCACCTCCTCCCGACGGGTGAACAGATATCCACTCAAAGCCAGTTCCGGCGCAACGATCAGATCCGCCTCGGCACCGGTCAATGCGGCAACCAGAGCGTTCAGGTTCTGTTCGGGCCGGCCAAAACGCGGGGCAAATTGAAAAAATCCAATGCGCATAATAACTCCTCGATAAGCGGTGGCATTATACTTCAAATCAGGTATATTACAAATAAGCCTCCAGGATGCAAAGCCGGCGTTTTCAAGGGAAATCGCGGCAGGTACCTACACAGAGGAGAGCAGAATTTGAGTAATCCCATAAAGACCTTCGTGATCGACACAAATGTCTTCATCCATCGGCCCGATGCTATCCTTTCCTTTCGGGACAACGAGATCGTGATTCCCCTCTGGGTTCTCGAAGAGCTGGACAACTTGAAAAAAAGCAGAGAGGAACGCGGGAGGAACGCGCGGGAAACCATACGCATGCTCGATGAGATCAGCCGCCATGGAGACCTGAAAGAGGGCGTCAAGATGGAAAACGGCTCCATCCTCAAGGTCTGGATCGGCCGCAATCGCAACCTCGAAAACATGCCCGTGGATATCGAAACGGACAAGAATGACAACAAGATCCTCCTGGCCGCCTACAGCCTGCAGAAGGAGGGCAAGCAGGTTTTTTTCGTGTCCAAGGACATCAGCGCTCGACTCAAGGCCACCGCATTGGGGATCAAGGCCGTGGATTATGAGAAGCAGAAGGTCAACATCGATACGTTGTACAAGGGCTACACGGAAATGGATGTGGGGCAGGACAGTTTCCAGGAGCTGAAGAGTTCCGGTGCAATACCGTGGAGTTCCCGTCTGGTCCCAAACGAGTTCGTGCTGCTGCGGGAGGGCAAGAGCGGCGAGCTGGCCCTGAGTCGGTACAGCAGCGGTGAGGCCAACCTTCAGTTTGTGCCTCCGATGGATCCGGTGTGCGGAATCAGCCCTCTAAACCGCAACCAGGAAATGGCACTGAACCTGCTGCTCGATGATGCCATCACCCTGGTAACCCTGGTGGGCAAAGCCGGTACGGGCAAAACTCTCCTGGCGTTGGCCGCGGGACTAAAAAAAGCCCTGTCGGAGGATCGTTTCTCCCGGGTGCTTCTGGCCAGACCCATCATCCCCATGGGCAAGGATATCGGTTATCTGCCCGGGGACAAGATCGCCAAGCTCTCCAACTGGATGCAGCCTGTGTACGACAATTTGGAATACATCTTGAGCGCGGACAGGAAGCTGCGCGATCTGACCGTGGACCACCTGATCAACCGCCGTCTGATCGAGATCGAAGCCCTCACCTACATCCGCGGCCGGTCCCTGCCCAACCAATTCATCATCATCGATGAAGCGCAAAATCTTTCGCCCCACGAAGTCAAAACGATCGTAAGCAGGGCGGGCATGGGTACCAAGGTCGTGCTTACCGGCGATCCCTACCAGATCGATACGCCCTATCTGGATTCCAACTCCAACGGCCTTACCTTCCTGGTGGAGGCCTTCAAGGGGCAGGAACCCTTTGGGCACATCACGCTGGAAAAATCCGAGCGCAGCCCCCTCGCGGAGCTGGCCACGGAGCTGCTGTAATCGTTTTGTCGATCCCTCGGTTCAATCCCAGCTACCAGACGATTCTGACGGGATACTTTTTCATCGTATCATCCGGGCTCAAAATCGTTAGACCGTGGATCAGAGCTTGGGAAATCAGCATCCTGTCAAAGGGATCGCTGTGTATAGTGGGTAGAGTCGACACCTGAAGCGAGGACGGTTCATCCAGTGGTAGAGACCGAACTCTGTGCCGTTCCCGCTGCTCAGGAATATAGAGCCTCGGTTCCTCAGGAAGGTCCAAC
>Ga0307380_10005472_pt1 | contig 16825 bp, 11 predicted proteins | sample UN3MG_FD_202239 | JGI IMG/M metagenome (GOLD analysis project Ga0307380, IMG submission 202239) | Soil microbial communities from Risofladan, Vaasa, Finland - UN-3 | ecosystem: Environmental > Terrestrial > Soil > Coastal area > Acid sulfate soil | place: Finland: Risofladan, Vaasa | collected...
GTGAACATGCTTGTGCCCGTCGCCTATGACCTGCTCAACGGCGAGACCGGCACCTACACCTACTTTGATGACAACTACAACGGCGATGGCGACAACCAGGTGCCCCTGGCTCCGCTCAGCAACGGGCTCGGTGACCTGACGGATAATGTGATCGCTACCGAGAACTGGAACGTCACCTGGCTGCCCTACGTCGGGTGGAAGAGTATCGAACCAACTATCACCTTCCACTTCGATCAGGTCGTGCCCGTCGAGACGGTTACGCTCCACTTGGACGATTCCAACGGGTCCGGCGGCGTCTATCCCCCCACGGACGTCAGCATCGCCATGGGCGATACCGTCCTGGAATTCGAGGTTGACGATCCCTCCGGCGGTGAACCGTTCTCCGTCACCTTTGCCGAGCTTGGCCTGAGCGGCGACACTCTCGAAATCACGCTGCTCGACGACTACTTCAGCACCAGCCGCTACATGATGCTCAGCGAGGTCGAACTGTACGGCGGGTCGATCGCGGGTGACCTGAACGGAGACGCGTGCGTTGATCAGGCCGACCTGGGCATCCTCTTGGCCGACTGGGGGTGCAGCGGCGGCGACTGCCCCGGCGACTGTGACCTTGACGGAGATACCGACCAGGCTGACTTGGGCATCCTGCTGGCCCAGTGGGGTCAGGGATGTCCATGATACCGCGGCCGCATATGCTGCGGTTGCGATCAGGGAGTCTGTGCTGATTTAACGTTCTTGAACTGAGATTCCTGAAGCAGGAGAGCGCCAATGCAAGTAGCGAAGACATACTTTGGAACACGGAGCCGGACGCTGGTCGCAGCGGCGCTGGTTGCCGCGCTGGTTTCGAGTGCGGCCGGCGGCACCTGCCTGATCATCAGCGAGGTCGTCTGCGGGGCTACGAGCGGTGATTGCCCAAACTGGATCGAGATCACCAACACCGGCCTGACCGATTTCACGTTCAATGAGGGCGGCATCATCATCCAGTTGGACGACAACGACGATGTCGAAGTGGGTGTCAATATGTCCGGCGTCACCATCTACGCCGGCCAGTCCTTCGTGATCGTCTCAAACGATGCCTGCTCGGGCGCCTTCCAGGTCATCTACGGGATGGAGGCCGACCTCTACACGAATAAGCAGTTCGGCGACGGCGATGACCGCTACATCATCACCGATACCGCCGACGGGTCTAACCTGATCGACATCTACGGCGAGTTCGGCGTGGACGGGACCGGGGAAGAATGGGAGTACACGCGCGGCTACTCTTACCGCCTCCCGACCTACAACGCCGGCAGCGGCCAGGACTTCGCGCCGGAGGAGTGGTTCTTCGGCGGCGTGGAGAGCCTCTGGGGCGAGGACGCCGAATGGCTGCTGCTGGAGTACACCACGCCGAAGGTGCATGAGTATGACGTGAGCTGCGTTCCCGGCGACCTGAACGGCGACGGCTGCGTCAGTCACGCCGATTTGGGCATCCTCTTGTCTGACTGGGGGTGCAGCGGCGGTGATTGCCCCGGCGATTGCGACGATGACGGTGATACCGACCACAGTGACCTGGGCATTCTCCTGGCCCACTGGGGCGAAGGGTGTCCCTAACCATAGCTGGGTTTATCGCGCCCGTGGCGAGCAAGAACACGGCGCTTTAAGATTGCTTCTGGAGTGTGAATCTCGGAGAGGAGAATACTGATGCAGGCACCAAAGGCAAACCTTCGACTGTGTGGACGGGCGGGGCTCGCCCTGGCACTGCTGGCGATGGCCGTGTCGAGCGCCGCCGCGGGATCGGGGAACTACCTGATCGTTACGGCGTCCGAATACGACGGCAGCGCCGCGCTGAATGAGCTCATCGCTGCCAAAACGGCCCTGGGCTTCAACGTAATGACCTACACGGCAATTACGGGCACGAGCCGCGACACAATCAAGGCCTACATCGAGAGCCTGTGGGGTACGGCCGACGCGCCCGACTACATCCTGCTGGTCGGCGACGCCTCGAGCTCAACGGCCACCCCGACGACGCTTCCGTACTGGACCGGCGGCGGCAGCAAGCACGCGCCCACCGACCTGCCCTATACCTGCATGGATGGGGGCGACGACTGGCATCCCGACATCGCCATCGGACGCTTCTCGGTCACCTCGGTGAGCATGTTGCAGACCGTGGTGGACAAGACCCTGTTCGTCGAGGCCGGGAACTTCCCCGACCCCGACTACGTCAGGCGTGGGGCGTTCCTGGCGCACCCGAGCACGTACGGCATGGCCGAGCCCACACACGACTGGGTCATCGAGAACTACTTCGAGCCCAACGACTATGAGGGTATCAGGCTCTACGCGCGGGACGGCGCGACGACCCAGGACGTGACCAACGCGGTGAACTATGGCTGCCTGTGGGTCGTCTACTACGGTCATGCCGTTGGGGACTGGTGGAACCCGGCGTTTACCCAGGCCAACGTGCGCGCCCTGAGCAACGAGGGGCTGTACGGGGTCGTTACCAGCCACAGTTGCAAGGTCGGCGACTACTTCCGCATCGGCGAGTGCTTCGGTGAGACGTGGCTCCGCGAGGCTGACAAGGGTGCAGCGGCGGTCATTTTCCCATCCGAGTATATCTACTGGGGCAGCCAGGAAGCCTGGCTGCCATCCACCATACTGGAGCACTCTTGGTTCAAGTCGTTCTTCGAGGATGGCATCTGGGAGGTGGGACCGGCCTGGCACGCGGCGTTGTACAACTTCGAGATCGAGTACACCGGCAGTACGGATGTCGAGCGGAACTTCTTCGAGGAGTTCAACCTGCTGGGTGACCCGAGCCTGTGCTTGCCTCACAGTCCCAATCCGATGTCCGTCAGCCCCAGGGACGACCTGGAGGCCGAGGGTCCGGTGGGCGGCCCCTTCGTGCCTGACAGTATCACGTATACGATGACCAACCACGCTGATTACTCCATCAGCTACGAGGTTACCCGTGACGGGGCCGCCTGGGTGACGCTCTCCGGCGACCTTTCGGGCATACTTCTGCCCGATGCTACCGCCCAGGTGACTGTAGAGATCAACAGCTATGCCGATGGGCTGGGGATCGGCCACTACGCTGATACGGTTTATTTCACCAACCTCACCGATCACGTTGGCGACACGACGCGCGACGTGCAGCTCACCGTCGGCGCGCCGGTGCTGCAATATCAGTGGGCGTTCGACGCCGATCCCGGCTGGAGCACCGAGGGCCAGTGGGCCTTCGGCCGGCCGACCGGCGGCGGCTCCCACAATTATGACCCCAGCTCCGGCCACACCGGAAGCAACGTCTACGGCTACAACCTCTATGGTGACTACACCAACAACATGCCCGTGTACTACTTGACCACGACGGCGATCGACTGCACCAACCTGATCGAGGTCACCCTAAAGTCCTGGCGCTGGCTAGGCGTCGAGTCCGCCAGCTATGACCACGCCGACATCCAAGTTTCCAACAACGGCTCCGCGTGGAATACGATCTGGAGTCACAGCGGCGGCAGCGTCTCGGACAGCAGTTGGCACGCGATGGAATTCGATATCTCCGCCTTCGCCGACAATCAGCCCACCGTTTACGTCCGCTGGGGCATGGGGCCGACCGACAGCTCCGTGACTTACCCCGGCTGGAACGTCGACGACGTCGAGATCTGGGCCATCTCGGACATCCCTGGCGACATAAACGGCAACGGGTGTGTCGATCAGGTTGATCTGGGCATCCTCTTGGCCGACTGGGGTTGCAGCGGCGGCGGCTGCCCCGGCGACTGCGACGATGACGGTGATACTGACCAGGGTGACCTGGGCATTCTCCTGGCTCACTGGGGCGAAGGGTGTCCCTAACCATAGCTGGGTCTATCGCGCCGATGGCGAGCAAGAGCACGGCGCTTTGAGATCGCTTCTGGAGTGTGAATCTCGGAGAGGAGAATGTTGATGCAGACACCAAAGATGAACCTTCGATTGTGTGGACGGGCGGGGCTCGCCCTGGCACTGCTGGCGATGGCCGTGTCGAGCGCCGCCGCCGGATCAGGCAACTACCTGATTATTACGGCGTCCGAATACGACGGCAGCGCCCCGCTGAATGAGCTCATCGCCGCCAAAACGGCCCTGGGCTTCAACGTAATGACCTACACGGCAATTACGGGCACGAGCCGCGACACAATCAAGGCGTACATCGAGAGTCTGTGGGACACACCCGACGCGCCCGATTACATCCTGCTGGTGGGCGACGCCTCGAGCTCAACGGCCACCCCGACGACGCTTCCGTACTGGACCGGCGGCGGCAGCAAGGGTGCGCCCACCGACCTGCCTTACACGTGCATGGACGGGGGCGACGACTGGCATCCGGACATTGCCATTGGCCGTTTCTCGGTCACCTCGGTGAGCATGTTGCAGACCGTGGTGGACAAGACCCTGTACGTCGAGGCCGGGGACTTCCCCGACCCCGACTACGTCAGGCGTGGTGCGTTCCTGGCTCACCCGAGCACGTATGGCATGGCGGAGCCCACGCATGACTGGGTCATCGAGAACTACTTCGAGCCCAACGACTATGAGGGCATCAAGCTCTACGCGCGGGACGGTGCGGGTACCCAGGACGTGACCAACGCGGTGAACTATGGCTGCCTGTGGGTCGTCTACTACGGTCATGCCGTTGGGGACTGGTGGAACCCGGCGTTTACCCAGGCCAACGTGCGCGCCCTGAGCAACGAGGGGCTGTACGGGGTCGTTACCAGCCACAGTTGCAAGGTCGGCGACTACTTCCGCATCGGCGAGTGCTTCGGTGAGACGTGGCTCCGCGAGGCTGACAAGGGCGCCGCGGCGGTCATCTTCCCCTCGGAGTACATCTACTGGGGCAGCCAGGAAGCCTGGTTGCCCTCCACCGTGCTGGAGCACTCTTGGTTCAGAGCGTTTTTCGAAGATGACATCTGGGAGGTGGGCCCGGCCTGGCACGCCGCGTTGTACCACTTCGAGGCCGACTTCACCGGCAGTCCGGATATCGAGCGGAACTTCTTCGAGGAGTTCAACCTGCTGGGCGACCCGAGCCTGTGCCTGCCTCACAGTCCCAATCCGATGTCCGTTACCCCCAGGGACGACCTGGAGGCCGAGGGCCCAGTAGGCGGCCCCTTCGTCCCGGACAGTATCACTTATCAGCTCACCAACCGCGCCGACTACTCCATCAGCTACGAGGTAACCCACGATGGGGCCATCTGGGTGACGCTCTCCGGCGACCTCTCCGGCACGCTCCTGCCAGACACAACTGCCCAGGTGACTGTGGAGATCAACAGTAACGCCGAGGCCTTTGGACCCGGCTTCTACACCGATACCGTCTACTTCACGAACCTCACTGACCACGTCGGCGATACCACGCGTGAGGTATTGCTCGAGGTTGGCGCGCCCGTGCTGCAGTACGACTGGACGTTTGATGCCGACCCCGGCTGGAGCACGCAGGACCTGTGGGCGTTCGGTCAACCGACCGGCGGCGGCGGTCAGTACGGCGGACCCGACCCCACCAGCGGTCATACCGGCCCGTACGTCTATGGCTATAACCTCCACGGCGACTACCAAAACAGTCTGCCGGAGCGGCACCTTACCAGCGACGCCATCGACTGCACCTACCTCAGCAGGGTCACGCTCAAGTTCTGGCGTTGGTTGGGCGTGGAGCAACCCTCCTACGACCACGCCTACTTGAGGGTCAGCAACGACGGCAACAATTGGGAGACTATCTGGCAGAACCTGTCCGAGGTTGCCGATTCCTCCTGGCAGTACCAGGAGTTCGACATCTCCGACACCGCCAACAACCAGCCCACGGTCTACTTGCGCTGGACCATGGGCACGACCGACGGCTCCTGGCAGTATTGCGGCTGGAACATCGACGACGTCGAGATCTGGGCTATCGCGGCCATCCCCGGCGACCTGAACGGTGACGGGTGCGTCGATCAGGCCGATCTGGGCATCCTCTTGGCCGACTGGGGTTGCAGCGGTGGTGGCTGCCCCGGTGACTGCGACGCCGACGGCGACACCGACCAGGCCGACCTCGGCATCTTGCTGGCCCACTGGGGCGAGGGCTGCCCATAGACACGACTGCCGCCTGCGGGTGGTGTCATACATCCTGGCCGGCCGCGAAGCTCGGGTGACATGTTCACCGCGGCGCGGTTGGCGGAGCGCTTGCTCGCCTGAAGGCCGTTTGGGATGCCACTGGCGGCTTGTTCGCCAGGGCACGGGCAGGCAAGGTGCCCGTGACACCCGTTTTGAGATACTCTCTTATTGGTCAATGCTCTGCGCTCCCTGCGACCCCTGTGGCGAGTAATCCGCCCTGGCAGTCCGCCGCGGAATCCGCGTATCCGCAACACACCCGCTGAGCGAGGAGCCGACGAGGCGGCCGAACGATCACAGCGTGACAAGGCGGCCGAGAAACCCAGGCCCCAACGCCCGACGGCTTGCCGATCGAGCCAAACGCCTGTACGAACCGCGTAGGCTACGCGAGGGTCCGCGTTGTTGAGGTTTCACGATGGCGATTGAGCTGCGTCCGGCCGAACGGTGTGAGTACGACCTCGTCAGTCTGGGCGAATGCATGCTGCGGCTCAGCCCGCCCGGACATGAGCGCATCGAGTTTGCCAAGCAGCTCGAGGTGTGGGTCGGGGGGGCCGAGTACAATGTGGCGTACGCCCTGGCTCGACTCGGTTTGCGAACCGCGTGGGTTGGCGGCCTGGTTGATAACCCACTCGGCCGCATCATCGTCAACCACGCGCGCGCCGTCGGAGTCGATCTCACCCACGCCGTCACGTTGCCCTACGACGACGTCGGCCGCGCGGCACGGGTCGGGCTGAATTTCACGGAAGTCGGCAGCGGCGTGCGCGGCAGCCTGACCATGTACGACCGCGGCCACTCGGCCACCAGCAAACTCAAACCCGGCGATGTCGATTGGCAACGGCTCTTCAACGAAGGCGGCGTGCGCTGGTTCCACACCGGCGGCACGTTCACCTGTCTCAGCGCGAGCACGGCACAGGTCGCCGCGGACGCTTTGCAGGCGGCGCACGGGGCGAACACCTTCGTATCGTACGACCTGAATTACCGCAGCAAGCTATGGAGCGGCGAACGGGCCCAGCGCGCCACGCGCCCGCTCGTGCAATACGTCGATTGCCTCATCGGCAACGAGGAGGACTTCCAGATAGTGCTGGGTTACGAGGTGGAGGGTGCGGATCGCCAGTTCCAAAGACTGCCCGTCGAGGCGTATAAGAAGATGGTGCGCCTGGTCGCGCGCGACTACCCCAACCTCAAGCTCATCGGCACTACCCTGCGCGAGGTGGTCAGCGGGCAGATCAATCACTGGTCGGCAATCGTATACCTGCCCGAGGCCGACACCTTCTACGAAGGACCCCGCTTCGCGCGGCTCGAGATCGAGGACCGGGTCGGTGGCGGCGACGGCTTTGCGGCCGGCCTGGCCTACGGCTTCTTGAGCGGCCAAGATCCGCAAACCTGCGTCAACCTGGGCACGGCCCACGGTGCGCTGTTGCAGTCAACCCGCGGTGACACGTCGCAGATCACGCTGGACGAGCTCGAACGTCTCGCCGTCGGCGGCTCCGCCCGCATTCAGCGGTAGGGGAGGGGCAGAGTGGGCATCGCCCGACGTTTCCACGGCAGCCGTCGAATCCCCGGAATGCTGCACGATGCCCAGCCTACTCTTCCACGGAGCACAGGCGTGCGGGCATTCAGGATCGTTGTCGTCCTACTGAGCACGATTGCCGCGCCTGTCGTCGCCGGCGAACCGCCGTCGGCTGGGCAATGGCAGCCCTCACAAGCGCCCGAGCGAACTGACGTATTCATCAGCGGCACCGATGGCTATCACACCTACCGCATTCCCGCGCTGCTCGTCTCGAAAAAGGGCACGCTGCTGGCCTTCTGCGAAGGACGCAAGGCCGGCCGCGACGACAGCGGCGATATCGACCTGCTGCTCAAACGCTCCCAAGACCGCGGGAAAACCTGGGGCCGCCGGCGGATCGTCTGGGACGAGAAGGACAACACCTGCGGCAACCCCTGCCCGGTGGTGGACCAGGAGAGCGGCACCATCTGGCTGCTGATGACCCATAACCTCGGCGTGGACCGCGAGCAACAGATCGTCGATCAGACGGGCAAGGGCACACGCACGGTCTGGGTGACCTCCAGCACGGATGACGGGCTGACCTGGACCGAGCCGCGGAATATCACCGACGGCGCCAAGAAGTCCGGCTGGACCTGGTACGCCACCGGGCCGGGCGCCGGCATCCAGCTTCGCCGCGACCCGCACAAGGGCCGCCTGATCGTCCCCTGCGATCACATCGAGGCCGAATCGAACAAGTACTACTCACACGTCATCTACTCCGACAACCACGGCCGGACGTGGCAGCTCGGCGGCAACAGCCCCGTGGACCGGCTCAACGAGTGCCAGGTCATCGAGCTCACCGACGGCCGCCTGATGCTCAACAGCCGCAATTACGACCGCCGACAGAAGCAGCGCGCGGTCTGCTTCAGTGATGACGGCGGGCTTACCTGGTCGGGCTTCCGCCACGACGCGACGCTGATTGAGCCGATCTGCCAGGCCAGTCTGATTCGCTACCGGCCCGCCGACGCACCGGGCGCGCCGCTGGTGCTGTTTTCCAACCCGGCCAGCGAGGACGAGCGCATCCGCATGACCGTGCGGCTGAGCTGCGACGACGGGCGCAGTTGGCCGCTATCGACGCAGTTGCACGCCGGGCCCGCCGCATATTCGTGTCTCGCCGCGTTGCCCGACGGCACCGTCGCCTGCCTGTACGAGAGCGGCGACAAACACCTCTACGAGAAGATCACCTATGCCCGCTTCAGCCTCGAATGGCTCGCCGACAGTACGCCCGGCAAGCACACCGCCGTGGCGGCGACGCCGCACTTGACTGATTGGTGGCTGAAGCGGCATGAGAGTCTCAACGCCCGCGCTCGGCGCGGCGAGGCCGATCTAATCTTCCTCGGTGACTCGATCACGCACGCCTGGGAAGTGGCCGGCGCCGAGGTTTGGGAGAAGTACTACGGCGATCGCAAAGCGGTCAACATGGGCATCGGCGGCGACCGGACCCAGCACGTCTTGTGGCGGCTCGACCACGGCAACGTCGAGGGAGTTTTGCCGAAGGTCGTCGTGCTGATGATCGGCACCAACAACTCCAACGGCGACGAGTACACGGCCGAGGAGATCGCCGACGGGATTATCGCTATCGTCGAGAAGCTGCGGGCGAAACTGCCGCGCACCAAGGTGCTCCTGATGGGGATCTTCCCGCGTGGCGAAGGCCCCGGCCCGCAACGCGAGAAGAACGCCCAGGCCAGCCGACTCGCCGCGAAGATCGCCGATGGGATGATGATCCACTATCTGGATATCGGCGAGAGGTTCCTCGGCCCCGATCAGACACTCTCGCGCGAGATCATGCCCGACCTGCTGCACCTGAGCCCGGCCGGCTACGAAATCTGGGCCGAGTCCATCGAGCCCAAGCTGGCCGAACTACTCGGTGAGAGGCCTTGATGGCCAGTGCGCGTAGGCGCGCGCGGGAACTGTGCCTGTTCGGTCATTCCGAAGGAGCGGAGCGACAGAGGAATCTGCCTGCGATCCATAGGGGGCCAGATTCCTCGCGGAGTCTATCCCCAACGCACGTGAGGGGCTCGGAATGACAGGTCGGGACGTCCGACTCGGGGCCCGGCCGCTACACGAGTTCCGTTTCGCCTGGTACGGCTATCGGTCCGACGGGCAAGTCGCCGAACTCGTACGCCGGCGGCGTCAGGTCCAGCGCGGACTTGTTCATCACCCAGTCCCACTTCATCTCCCGCCCGGTATACGCCGACATGCGACCCATGATCGCCGTCAGCGTGCTTTCGGCGACCCGTCTGCCTTCGTTGAGCGGCTCGCCGCTGCGGATACTGGCGATCAGGTCGGCGTGCTCTTGAACATAGGGGTCCACGGCCGGGTCCGGTGGCTCGTACTTGTACGAGCGCCCGCCTTCAATGAGCCCGTTGGGATCGGCGACGCCCTTGGTGCCGACGATGCGTTCCGAGACACGGGTCGAGCAGCCGCCGATCTGCCGGCACATGCTCAGCACGCGCGCCCCATTGGGGTACTCATACTCGACCGCGAAGTGGTCAAAGATGTTCCCGCATTCCGGCCCGGTGCGCACCTGTCGGCCACCCATCCCCACGCATTTGACCGGCGGCGACTGCATCGCCCAGTTGATGACGTCCAGGTTGTGAACGTGCTGCTCGACGATGTGGTCGCCGGACAGCCACGTGAAGTACAGCCAGTTGCGGCACTGCCACTCCATGTCGGACCATTCCGGCTTCTGCTCCTTGACCCACAGGAACTCCTGGTTCCAGTAGCACTGCGCGGCCACGAGCTCGCCGATGGCCCCGTCGTGGATGCGCTTCATCGTCTCGACGTAGGCCGGGGCGTGTCGGCGTTGCGTGCCGGCGACGATCGCCAGACCTTTCTGGGCCGCCAGCTCCGACGAAGCGATGATCGAGCGAATACCGACCGGATCGACCGCCACCGGCTTCTCCATGAAAACGTGCTTGCCGGCCTCAATCACCGCCTTGAGGTGCAGCGGGCGGAAGTGCGGCGGCGGAGCCATGACCACCATGTCAATGTCACAGTCCAGCACGCCGAGGTAGGCGTCGAACCCCGTGAAGCAGCGGTCGTCGGTAACGTTGAGATTGTCGGCGACCTTCTTGGCCAGCTTCTTGCGGCAACTGTCCAGGCGGTCCTGGAACAGATCGCCCAGCGCGACGATCTCGACGTTCTCCGAGGATTCCACGCAGTTCATCGCCGCGCCGGTTCCCCGCCCCCCGCAGCCGATCACCCCGACGCGTAGCTTCTCGGGCTCTCCGGGATGCAAGATCGCCGGTCCGGCCTGACCTTTCCTCATGCTCGCGCACCCGGCGGCGAAGGTAGTGGCGGCGGCGACCGAGGTTTCCAGAAACCTGCGTCTAGTGATGTGCTCGCTTACCTTGGTAGATTGCTGCTTCATGACGACTTCTCCATACTCAGGCTATACACTGCTTCTCTCTGGGTCGTGTGCGCCGGTTATGCGACACTTCGCGCCGTCGCGGATCCGAATGCCCCCTTTCGGACCCGAATGTCCCTGTTCGGACCCGGATGCCCCCTTCAGGGGGCATCCCCGCGCAGCGGGTTACAGGCCAGCCCCTGGGGGGCTGGTAAGAGGGCGTGTGGGATGATAACCTCACAGTCGCTCCCGGGTTAGCGCGTTTCAACGCGCTTCTGACCCGAATCGGGCATTGCTGATTGAGGGGCTTCCGGTGCCACGCAATGTCTATCACGAAATCAACCCGCACATCGTTTGGCGCACCAAAGACAGCGCGCCCGTGCTCGTTAACCATGTCGAGAACCGCTGCCACCATTACATCCGGCATCGCGCGATCCAGACGGCCGGCGTGTTTGTTCACGAGATCGGGGGGATGCCTGACCACGTGCACCTGGTCGTCAGCGTGCCGCCCACGCTGCTGATCAGCGAGTGGGTCGGGCAACAACTCAAGGGGGCCAGTTCCCACCATATCAACCACGAGATCTGCAACCGCAACGTGCTCGCCTGGCAGACCGGCTATGGTGTCGTGAGTTTCGGGACGCGCGACGTGCCCTGGGTGATTGACTACGTTCGGCGGCAACGGGAGCACCACACTGAGGGGCGCGCGTTTGACCGGCTGGAACGGATCGAGCGGTTGGATGATGAGACGCGCGCGGGTGAGGGCGACGCCCGTTGAAACGGGCTCGCGCGCCGCGTGAAGGAGGGGGAATCGGCGCCGCCCGCTGACCAGCCGTCCAACGGCTGGCCTGCAACCCGCCTGCGGCGGGGATGGCCGCTGAAGCGGCCGAAAGCTCCTAAGCTCGGGTCCAGTTCGGGTCACGTTCCCTTCACCAGTTTCGTAAACGCCACCGTATGCCACAGGCTGCCCAGCCGCCGACCGTCGTGGGCAGGGCAACCCAGAGCGACGCCGCCAGCACTCGCGGGAAACTGCCAGCCGACCAATCGGTCAGGGAAAGCGACGTTGCCGTGAGCGCACCCCCTAACAGCATCGTCAGACACCCAGCCCACACGAGGAACGTTGGCGTGCTCAGGCCACCGGCCCATTCGCAGATGACCGACACGATCCAGGCGAAGGCGAAGCCGACGCCAAGCAGCACAAGTCCAAGCTCGGCCCAGAAGTAGTTGGACAAGAACGCTGAATCCGGGCCCAGCAGAAGCGCTATCGCAACCAGCGCGCCGCCAATGCCGAGCGCCGCGACGGTGCCCGTACACAGCCCCCGAATAAGACCGATCTGCGGCGTCCAGTCGTTTTCTCCCATGCAGCCGGATGATCCCTCTACTGGCGCTGGCAAAACCGAAGTCAGAAGTCATCGCAGGCCAGATACGCGTCGATCACCGCGCGCTCACCCTCCTTCCCCGGTTTGGACTTCCCGTGCTCCATGCCGACGATGCCCTGGAAACCCTTGGCGCGGATGTGGCGAAAGACGTTGCGATAGTTGATCTCGCCGGTGGTCGGCTCCTTGCGGCCGGGGTTGTCGCCGACCTGGAAGTAGGCGATTTCGCTCCAAGCCGCGTCGATGTTGGGGATCAGGTTCCCCTCGGTGACCTGCTGGTGATACAGGTCGTCGAGGATCTTGCACGACGGGCTGTTCACCGCCCGGCAGATCTCGAATGCCTGGGCGATCTTGGTCAAGAAGAGGTTGGGATGATCGCGGAAGTTGAGCGGCTCCAGGACCATGACCAGCCCGTGCGGCTCGAAGATCTCGGCACCGCGCCGCAGCGCTTCCACGACATTCGTCGTCTGGTAACCCATGTCGAGCCGCGGCTGGACCGTGCCGGGCACGACCGTCATCCATTTGGCGCGCACGCGCTTGGCGACCTCGACCGACTCACGGCAATCGCTCACGAAGCGATCGAGGTGCTCTTTCTTGCCGGTCGTGAGCGTGGGATCCTTCCAGCCGATCGTGTTTGCGACAAACACCCCCATCGTCATGCCCAGCTCGTCCATCGCCTTGCCGATGCGCTCCTGGTCCGGCACGGAGCGACCTTTCATGCCATTGTCTTCGAGCGCGGTGAAACCCTCGTCGGCCATGAACTTGAGCTGATCGATCAGATCCTCCCCGGCGTGGTGTTTGAACATGTCGAAATGGGGGGCGTATTTCAGCTTGAACTTGGGCTTTAGGGATACCTCACACGTTTCTCCGAGTTGGGCGCGGGCGGTCGCGGTGAGTCTGGACGCAGCCGCTACGCCGGCCAGGCCCGTCGCCAAGAATGTCCGTCGGTTCATGCCCTCTACCTCCCTCTAGCTCGAGACAATCAAGGTGGGCGCCAATCCACAGGCGGCATCGTAAACCTGGCGTGGCCGACGTTCAACATGCGTCCGGGAACCCCTCAGACGGTCGGCCCTTCGGCCGGTTCGTCGAGCAGTTGGTCTGCGTGTGCGTCGTCCAGCCAACCGGTTTCGCTGAGCAGGTCTCCCAACGTGAAGCGGGCCCGAATGAGATGTGCGTAGCGCACGGCGGCGTGCGCGCTTGAGCGGCGGATCGGCTCGTTCAAATCGGCGAAACGCCGCGGCGCACCCGCTCGGCGTAATGCGTCTTCGATCTCCGCAGTGGGTCGCACGGCGTCGTGCAGGAAGGCGTCAAACGCACCGCCACGCTGCCGTTCGACGAAGGCTCGCCGAGCGTCGCGCGCCGCACGCCAGCGCGTCAGCTTCCGCTGGAAATGCTGCCGGATCTCGCTGATCAGGGTTCCGCGCGTGTCGTAGCGCCGGCAGGCACTCTCGATCGTCTCACGGTAGGGGCCGTCGTCCTGATCGTCCGTCAGCCGATCGAGATCGAGCTCACTCCAGGCCCGTTCGTACGCGCGGGCGGCCACCAGCGTGCCGACGCCGACCTGCCCACCATGCAGCGCCGCTTCGCGGCCATCGTGGGCAGCGGTGAGATCGAGAAAATGGCTGACTGCATGTTCCCACCCGGACAGCGGTGCAGTTTGCCCGATTAGCGACATCGCCATCCCCGCCAGCAGAACCGCCTCGGTCACCGCGCGCACAGCGTCAGGGCTGCCCGTGGCCACGCCTTCGGCGTGAGCGATCATGTCGCGTTCGGCCGTCTTGAGCAGCCGGCTCGGCACGTGGCTGAACGTGTCGTCCATGCCGAGCTGCGACGCGAGGTACCAGTCGCCGTACGAGACGCCGCGGGCCAACACGTCGCCGAAGCCTGCCTGTGTCATGATCCGCGGCGCGTCGGCGAGTGTACGCGAATCGCAAATAACCGCGTCGGGCGGCGAGGCCGGCAGCGTCCGCTTGACGCCCGCGATCGTCAGCGCGGCCAGAGCGGACGTATACGCCGTCACGCTCGCGGCTGTGGGAAAGCTGATGAATGGCAGCTTTCGCCTCGCCTTCTGCACGAACAAGTGCCGCGCGTACTTGACCGTGTCGGTGACGCTGCCCGAGCCGACCGAGACCACCGCCGAGAAACCGTCTAATTCATCCGCCAGCCGCCGGGCACCTTCCATATCCGCATAAAACGCTTTGTCCGGTTCATCAGGCAGCCGCCGAACGGTTAGCAACAGGGCCTTCCCGAGCGCTTCTTCGATCAGCGGTTTGAGATCATCGCCGCCGCGCCGCATCGGCGTGCAGTCAACGACCATCATCGCCCGTCCGCCGCCCGTGCGCGAGCGCACCGCCTCCACAAGCGTCTCGATCGCGTCATCGGCGATCACCAGCTCGGCGATCCGCACCGGGTGAATCGTCTCGCGCTCCGCCGCCCACCCGAACGCGCGTTCGTTGATCCCGGCGATGTCGGCCGGGTCGATATGGCCGCGGCGATTGTAGCTGGTCCGGTCTGCCATGCCGTTTGCCTATGGTAGCGGGTCAGCCGCTCCCGCGCGCGGGTACCGTTGTGCGGGCCGTGCGCCGGCCGCTGATCCTCGCACCAGCCGGGTAGCGTCAGTGCGTCTGCACGTCCGATATCAGGGGCTACGGATCGCAGGTTCCCCTTGAGACCAGCTAGCCTGCCCGCTATGGTGGAGAGTAAGAGGGGGGTGCTTCCAGGCACTCTGCGAGCCCGTTGGAGAGGAGAAGATCATGGGCCGTTTCACCATATCGACGACGATGATCGTCGGTGTCGTCACGATCCTTCTGTGCTCAACTGCCGCCGCACAGGACGAGCCCATTTGGAGAGGCGATCAGCTCATCTACCCGGAGGGGGCGAAGATTCCGCGCGGGTTGACCGAGGTTGAGCAGGCGTTCCTCAAACGCTTCCCGCCGCCGTTGCCCCTGCGTTCGACCCCGCCGCCGACCGGACCGATCCATTGCGTGGCGGAGTACGAGCCGATGGAGGGCTTGCTGATCGCCTGGGAGGGCTGGACCACGATCCTGAACCAGATCGGGGCGAACGTGACCACCACCGGTGACGCGGATCTGTACGTCGTGGTGGACAACTCCAACGAGCAGACCACCGCCTATAACAGCCTGGCTGGGGCGGGGACGGACATGGACCGGGTCCATTTCGTCATCCGCATTACCGACACAGTTTGGATTCGCGACTACGGCCCCCGCTACATCTACGAGGGTCAGTGCCGGGCGATCATCGACCATACGTATAACCGGCCGCGCCCGAACGACAATGCCTTTAATTCCTATTTCAGCACCTACAAGAACCACGCGTATTACGAGATCCCGCTGGTGCACGGCGGCGGGAACTACCATCTGGACGCGCGCGACAACTCCTACACCTCGCGGCTGATCTGTGAGGAGAACCCCGGCCTGAGCGAGCAGGAGATCCACGACCTGTGGCTGGCTTATCAGAATGTGGACACCAACTTCTTTGACAAGTTTCCACAGTACGTGGATTGGACCGGGCACATCGACATGTGGACGCAAGTCTGCGGCGATTATGACGTGATCATCAGCGACTGGCCGAATGATTCGGGCTCGACCCAGGATCAGATCTGCGACGACGCAGCCGTCTGGTTCGCCTCCGTGGGCTATACGGTCTACCGGATACCCGCGCGTCTCGTCGGGGGCACGCACTATACCTATACGAACATGGTGCTCTGCAACGACCTGGTGCTGCTGCCCCTCTACACCAACGCGCAGGTTCAGCAGCACAACCCCGAGGCCCTGGCCGTTTGCCAGGCCGCCATGCCCGACAAGACCATCGTCCAGGTCAACTGCGAGTCGATCATCCCTTCGGCCGGCGCGCTGCACTGCATCGTCATGCACGTGCCCGAGCCGCCGGGCGGCGTGAACCCCACCGTTTACCTCAAGAACCTCCGCGGCGGCGAGGTGCTCGAGCCGGACGAGCAGGTCGAGATCCAGTGGATTTCCGATGACGATGAAGCGGTGCAGGACGTGGACATCCTGCTTTCGACCGACAGCGGGGCCAACTTCGATATCACCATCGTCGAAGGAACCGCCGACGACGGGTCGTACACCTGGACCGTGCCCGACATCTACACTACCCACGCCCGCCTGCGACTCGTCGTGCACGATGCCGACGACAACACCGGCTCCGACGAGAGCGATGCCGACTTCACCATCAACGGCACGCCGGCGGAGTGCCCGGGCGACGTGGACGGCGACGGCGATACCGACCAGTCCGACCTGGGTCTGCTGCTGGCCGACTGGGGTTGCAGCGGCGGCGACTGCGTCGGCGACCTCAACGGCGACGGTACCACCGGTCAAGCCGACCTGGGTATCCTCCTGGCCGACTGGAACTGCGGCGTCGATCCGTAATCGACCCGCCGGTGGGCACTGGCCGATCGTCATTCTGAGGGAGCGCCGAGCGCCGTCATTCTGAGGGAGCGCAGCGACCGAAGAA
>Ga0307380_10005474_pt1 | contig 16824 bp, 10 predicted proteins | sample UN3MG_FD_202239 | JGI IMG/M metagenome (GOLD analysis project Ga0307380, IMG submission 202239) | Soil microbial communities from Risofladan, Vaasa, Finland - UN-3 | ecosystem: Environmental > Terrestrial > Soil > Coastal area > Acid sulfate soil | place: Finland: Risofladan, Vaasa | collected...
TTAGAGAAACTTGAGAATTTCTTGCGGGTTTTTGCTGCACGCTATGATGGCAAATCGTGGCTTCGGTATGTCGATATCGGAAGTATCGGGGATTGGGGAGAAGGCCACACGTGGGCAGGCAGTAAAATTGATTATACGATGGATCAAAAGAAAATCCATATTGATTTATACTGCAAGTATTTCCAAAAAACCCAACTGATTATTAGCGATGATTTTGTCTATACTGTAAAGAATTCCGAAAACCGGAGCAAATTGCACCAATATGTCATACAGCAGGGGATATCCTATCGTGATGACAGCCCCCTGGTGAATGGGTATTTCAACGATGGATACAGCGATACGTATACCGTTCGCAGTCCGGAATTTTTCGAAGACACGTATCGTCGAGCACCAACGGTTTTTGAGCTGGAACACTATCGTAAGGTCAAGAGAGAAGGTAACTGGACAGCAGAACAAGGATCGGCGATCACCCAATATGCTCCCGGAAAAACCGGGCCGGATTTCTTTCGGGGGGCACTGGATTTATTGCATGCCACCTATATTGGTTATCATGGGGACGCTCATGACTGGCTGACGGACAACCCGAAACTGACGATTGAATTATTGAACCGCTGTGGTTACTGGTTTTTCCTGCATCAAGTTGATGTACCTGATCCCCTGCACATTGGACAGAGAAATACCCTGCAGATGGTTTGGGAGAACAGGGGTGTGGCTCCTGCCTACCATCGGTATGTTTTAAAGATTCGCCTTGTCGGCCCCAAGACAGTGGATTTTGAGTTCGAATCAGGAAATCGCAAATGGATGCCTGTTGCAACAGATGGGGTTCATCGAGTAAAATACGTCGTGACCATTCCCGAGGGAACACCACCGGGTCAGTATGAGTTGAAACTTAAACTCTATTCGAACGATGCAAACAAAGACGTGTTGCTGGCCTTGGATCCCAATCTCTTAGATGAAGAGAGTTACTACAAGATCGCAACAATCCACGTGACAGAGGAAAAATCGGAATGAAATGTAAAAATGTGATCAAAGTGTTAGTCATATCACTTTTCATTTGCCTTATCCTTGGGATCGTTCCCAAAACGGCGATGGGAGAGACTGTTTGTGTGTTCTACCATCCGGGCATACCCCAGCATGCATTCGCAGCCGGTGACATCAAAAATGCCTTGGAGGAAAAGCATTTCACGGTGGAAACCAAAGACCTCTCCACATTGGCAGACAATTGTATTGGAAAGAAAGTCGTTATTGCACTCGCCTCCAACACGCAAGTAAAGGCATTGCTAAGGACCCAAGGTGGCAGTGCAGCGAACAGCCTGGGCGAACAAGCCTACGCATTGCGTACGACCACCACGCCACAGATCAGTTACTGGGTCTTGGGTGGGGATGACAATGGTGCCATGTATGGGGCGTTGCAGATCGCTGAGAATATACATTTTAACGGTTTTGCAGGTGCGTATAACGAAGAGGATTCGCCCTTTCTAAAGAATCGTGGCATTAAGTTCAATATCCCTCTTGATGAAGAAGCACCCACGTATTTTTGCGACTTTCGTGGCACGGCAAACAGGCTGGCCGTTCGCCATGTTTGGGATCTCAGTTTTTGGCAGACGTGGTTCGACGAAATGGCCCGTCATCGCTACAACGTATTGTCGCTTTGGTGCCCCCATCCCTTTACTGCCATATTAAATATGGAGGATGAGTATCCGGGGATTGCTATTCAAGGAGTAACAGGGTTTGATGAAAGCGGAAACACTGTACAAATTAATAATTGGAGCATTGATGAAAAAATTGCCTTCTGGCAAAAAGTGATGAAACATGGATATAAAAGAGGATTTAGGATATTTTTCTGTACCTGGAATATCTTTCTCTCCACTGCAGAAGGAATGCATGGCATTACCGACAGCCCGAATAATCAGGCGACCAAAACGTATTTGTATAAATGTACAAAAAAGCTGCTGGAAACCTATCCCCATCTTACCGGAATTGGGATAACCGTGGGTGAGAATATGAGTACCGATGATAATGAGCTAAAAGAACAATGGGCGTGGGAGTCCTATGGAAGAGGGATGAAGGAGTATGCAGAGGCCAATCCTGATCGGGAATTGGTTCTTATACATCGATTACTGCAAAGTGACATGAAGCATACGGTAAATTATTTTAAACCTTTGATTGATCTGCCTAATGTTCGATTTGATTTATCGTATAAATACTCCCTGGCTCATGCACACGCGGCAGTAAAACCCATCTATTGGGACCGAAAAGATTTAGAAGAACAGCTTGAATCTAACAATATATGGTCTTGGTTAACTGTCCGTAACGATGATTTCTTTTTTCTTCACTGGGCCGATCCGGAATTTGTTCGTGACTATGTTAACCATTTTCCGGAGGTAGGTAAGTATGTCAACGCCATCTACATTGGTCCGGATGGCTGGGTTTTTTCACGGGTGTTCACCAGCAAAGATCCGTATTATGAAGACAAGAATGCGTTGAGCATACAAAAAACCTGGTACATGCAAAAGATATGGGGCAGAATCGCATACAATCCTTCGGTTTCGGATGATTTGTTCAAAAGTCACCTGGCTCACAAATATCCGGAAGCCCCTTCTGAAGACTTATTTCAAGCCTGGAGCAATGCTTCAAGGGCACTCAAGAAGGCTAACGAACAGGTTACCAGTTCTTGGCATCTAGATTTTAATTGGTGGCCTGAGGGCTGGACTAAAAAAGGGTATGGATACTATACACTCGAAGATACAAGAGATGCAGAACCCCAGGATGGGTCAAATTTGTGTAACTTTAAAGATAGTGCAAAAAACGACTGCGATGGAAAAATATCTGTTTTAGCCAATGCAGACGAAATTGAGCAGTTGGCAAATAAGGCACTGGTAAAACTGGAAGGAATAAGTGCCGGATCAAACAAAGAGTTAAGCTTAAACCTGAAAGATTTAAGGGCTATGTCTCACCTTGCATTGTTTAATGCATATAAGTTCCGTGCTGCAATATACCTTGAAAAAGACCAGATACCCGAGGCGCGAAACAACATGGTCACGGCTTATTGTAACTGGAAGAAGTACACCAACATTATGGATGAGCTGTATATTGGTGTCGAAATGCAAAGAAATCATCACTTTGAAAATTGGCACGACCATGATGCCGATGTTTTGAAAGATCTTACCAATTTAGGGGGACCTGATTTTCTGGATTGTTCAAATATGTATCCCTGGGTCAAAATCATTTCACCGTATAATAATACCAGCTTCATGGAATCAGACGATGTGACTGTTCAGGTAAATGCCGAAGCCGGCAACAATTCTGTTGAAAAAGTGGAATTAAGCATTAATGGCAATCTGATAGATACCGACTATGAGTTTCCTTACACCTTCGACCTCAAAGAGATGACTTTGGGTCATTATACCCTTTCGGTACGCTTAACCGATGACCAGGGAACCGTCAAAAACGACAGTGTTGATATTGTGGTTTATGATGCAGCATCGAGAAATAGTGTTCCCTGGATCGAAGGTTTTACATTTCCTATTAAAACCACATCCGACGATGGCGTGACATCTTGGACATGCAATCGTTCCGGTGGAGTTTTTTCCGTTAAAGACAATGCATTAATAGTAAATGAAGGTGGAGGAGAAGGCGTGTTCAGAACCGGAGAAATTGATATATCCGGCGGCCCTGTTGCTATAAGTTTGGATCTATGGTCTGTTGGAGGACTGGATGATTCAGATTACGTTAAGCTGTATAAAATTGTCGATGGAGGGGATGAAACGCTTATGGGTTCAGTGGAGAATACATACAATGGCACTATCAAGGGTACTGCAGTTGGAAGCAGCCTTATACTGGTCATACGTACGAAGGTCTCTGCGAGTGATGAGGTTTATTATATGGACAACCTAAGTGTTACTTACAGCGATAGCGGAGAAAACTAGGTCTTGGATATTTCCCTTTCATCCACTTTTTTGCGTAGAACATATAAAACCAAAAGGAAGGTGAAAAATGAAGCATAAAAAGACAGACAGAATGTTAGTACAGCCAATTTTATTTGGACTCATCCTGGGGATTAGTGCCAATATAGCGATGGGAGAGACCATTGGAATTTTCTATAACCTTAACACGCCGCAACTGGAGTTCGCGGCTGGTGACATAAAAACAGCCCTGGAGGCAAAAAGATTAACTGTGGAAATTAAAGACCTTTCCACATTATCAGAAAAATATACTCAAAAGAAAGTGGTAATCTCGCTGGCATCCAATACAAAGGTGACTGCATTGCTAACGGCCCAAGGCGGCAGTGCAGCTAACAGCCCAGGCGAGCAAGCCTACGCTTTGCGTACTACAACCACCCCACAGATGAGTTACTGGGTCTTAGGCGGTGATGACAACGGTGCGATGTATGGCGGACTACAAATCGCTGAGAATATTCTTTTTAACGGATTCGGAGGACAGCACAACGAGGAAGAATCCCCGCATTTGAAAAATCGCGGCATCAAGTTTAATATTCCCCTGGACAGGAAATCTCCCACCTATTATTACAGTACGGATGGGACTTCACATAAAGTAGCCATCAAGCATGTTTGGGATATGAATTTTTGGACCACCTGGTTCGACGAAATGGCCCGCCATCGTTACAATGTCTTATCCCTCTGGTCCCCGCATCCGTTTACTTCTATGCTGAATATGGAGGATGAGTATCCCGGTATTGCCATTCAGGGTGTTACAGGATATGGTGACAATGACGAAGAGATTCAAATAAACGACATGACCATTGATGAGAAGGTCGATTTTTGGCGGAAGGTGATGAAATATGGCAAAGGCAGAGGCTTTGGTACCTATTTCTGCACCTGGAATATCTTTTTATCTACGGCCAATAACAAACATGGCCTGACAGATGAGCCGCACAATCAGAAAACCAGGGCCTATATCAGAAAGTGTATGATCCAATTTCTGGAAACCTACCCGGATCTGGCAGGGTTTGGCATCACCGTCGGTGAGCATATGGGTAGAATCAGTCATAAAGAAAAAGAAGAGTGGGCCTGGGATACCTACGGCATGGGCATGATGGAGTATGCGAAGGCCCATCCGGACAGGGAACTGGTATTTATCCATCGTCAGCATGACGGTAACCTGGATGATATCTTGGAATACTTTAAACCGCTGGGTAAATTGCCCAATGTGCGTTTTGATCTTTCCTTCAAATATTCGCAGGCCCATGCCCATACAACCGTGACCCCAAGCAGATGGCGTAGAACGAACATGGAAGCGGGACTTGGCCCCAACAATCTCATGTCATGGCTTACCATACGCAATGACGATTGGTACTTTCTGCATTGGGCAGAGCCTCAATTTGTACGGGATTATATCAATCACTTCCCGGAAGTTGACAAGTACGTAAATGCCTTTTATATTGGCTCGGACGGTTGGGTATTTACACGGGTATTCACCAGCAAAGATCCTTATTATACAGATAAGAATGCCCTCAGTATTCAAAGAACCTGGTATATGCAAAAATTGTGGGGCAGGATTTCCTACAATCCCTCTGTCTCCGATAAATTGTTTAAAAACCACCTGGCCTTAAAATATCCTGAGGCTTCTTCTGAAAAATTGTTCGAGGCCTGGAGTAACGCATCGGGCGCAATCAGACTTTCCAACGAACAGGTGACCGGTTCTTGGGATCTGGACATGGATTGGTGGCCTGAAGGCTGGACCGGAGACGCCTGGAATGAAGAAGAGGGTCGCTTTTTTTCTTTGGAGGAAACAAGAAAAACGACTCCTTTTAATGGTTCTCGTCTCTGCAGTCTTTCCATGTCTGCAAAAAACGATTGTGGAGATAAAGTATCCGCGTGGTTAACAGCAGATAAAATTGAAGAAATGGCAAGCAAGGCCTTAAAGATCCTTTCAACCTTAGATTCTGGATCGAATAAGGAATTAGAGCTCACCTTAAAAGATATTGAAGCCCAGGCAAATCTCGGCATGTATAATGCTTATAAGTTCCGGGCGGTAATGTTTGTTGAACAGAATAAGAAGGATAAAGCACGGGATGCCATAGGTACAGCCTATTGTTATTGGAAAAAGTATACCAGCATTATGGATGAACTTTACAAGCCCGTTGATTTGCAAAGAAATTTGGATTTTTGCAGCTGGCATGATCATGATAAAGACGCTTTACAAGATTATTTAGATCTGGGCGGTAGAGGAGAACCAGACTGCTCAAGTAAATAGTAAGTGTACAGCAAATGATTTATAAACAAAACAAGCACCACGCGGTATTTTGACTTTGCAATTGTCCGCAAAGTGACTAATGCAAAAGTCTTCTTTGTACTTACTAGACCTTAAATAGTCTAAGAAAGGAAAATATTAGAATGTTTAAGAAAAAACTAAAGAAATTTACAGCAGGCAATGCGATATTACTCTCGTTTTTTGCCCTGACCTCCACAGCCGTAGCTTTGGATAATGGTATGGCGCGCAAGCCTCCCATGGGGTGGAATTCATATAATGTATTCAAATCTGAAATTAATGAAGACCTTATAAAAGCGATAGCCGATAAAATCGTTTCCACAGGTTTGGCGGAGGCGGGATATGAATATGTGGTTCTCGATAATGGCTGGTACATCGACCCAAACGCAAATGAAGTGGATACGGTTAAGTTCCCCAGTGGGATGAAAGCACTTGCGGATTATCTGCATGAGCGGGGTCTTAAATTAGGACTTTACACGCGGTGGGATTCCCGGGGACATGAGACTCGCGATGTAAACCAGTGGGTTGAGTGGGGTGTTGACTACATGAAACACGATGCGTGGAAAAGCTACTCAACCGAAACCGAAATATGGACCGATATGCGGGACGCCATTGTAGCCACCGATCATCCAATGGTGTACAGCGTCCATTTTCAGGATAGGGCTGCAGTTATCGGTGATCCAGGCATCGTGAATATGTGGCGTTTCACCAACGACATGGTGCCTTATTATAATCGTGATAAATTGCCCCATAATCGACACTGGGGAATGACAACGATTGATGTTATCAATGACATGGCCAGAGTGGCGCCAACGACGGGGCCAGGCTGCTGGGCCGATGCAGACATGCTAATGGTGGGCGTCGGCGATCAGACCCTGGATGAATGGAAAACGCAATTTGCCATGTGGTGTCTTTTGCCTTCACCGCTTATGATCCCGTCGGATCTTAGAAACACGCCGCGGGAAATTTTGGATATTTTTCTCAATAAAGAAATGATAGCCATCAATCAGGATACCCTCGGCTCCAAAACCTGGAGAGTCAAGAACGACGGAGACATGCAGGTATGGGCTCGTAGGCTGGGTGACGGTTCTGTGGCCACGGTCCTGCTCAATTCCGGGCCGAAAGATGTGGGCATCGGTGTTGCCTGGTGCGAACTTAAGCTTGAAAGCGGTCGCGCCCTGGTCCGGAATCTGTGGCTGCATCAGGATGCTGGTATATTTACAGACACATATTCTACAAATGTGCCAAGCCATGGAACCGCTTTTCTTAAAATTACACCCGAAACATTACTCAAGGGAAAAGCAGACAAGACGGTCGCTGACCTTTATTACGACACAGAAGAAAAGGCCATTGTATTTGCTGCCCATCATCTGAAGCAAATCCTCGGGGAAAAGGGAACCACAGCGACACTTAAACCCTTAGGTGATCTTTCGGCCACGCCGGAGGGGACCTACTTCGTCGTCGCCAAAAAGAATACCGATCTCCAAACCCAACTTAGGGATGCAGGCGGTAAAGCTCTTGGGACATTGGGAGAACAAGATTACGCTCTCAGGGTGACCAAACGTGAAAACAGCATGGGGTATTGGGCCTTGGGAGGCGATCGCATAGGGGCCATGTATGGCGGCATACATATCGGCGAAATTGTGGCCGGTGGGTTACTGGCGAACTTCCAAGACCAGGACAAAACCCCCTATATCCATAAAAGGGGCCTGAAGTTTAATATCCCGCTCGATATCCGTACCCCCAGCTTTGACGATGGCGGGGCCTCGGCCAACACCAATCGAAAGAATGTGTGGGATATCAATTTCTGGAAGGAGTATTTCGACGTACTTGCCCGTCAGCGATACAATGTCCTTTCCTTGTGGAACAAGCATCCGTTCCCTTCACTCGTTAAAGTTCCCGGTTACGAAGAGATTGCCTTAAGTGGCGTGATGGATGAAAACTATGTTGTGATCAGCAACTGGTCCATTGAGCGGAAAATCCAATTTTGGAATGACGTCTTGGAATTGGCATACGATAGGGGGATCGAAGTATGGCCGGTCGTTTGGAATGTTCAATTGGAAGGCACAGAAGGGAATAATTACGGAATCGATACTAAGAAAGGCAATCCCGTCACCATCGATTACATACGCAAATCCGTCAAACAGCTCTTTTTGACCTATCCGCGCTTGGCCGGATTCGGTGTCACCGCCGGGGAACGGATGAACCAATATAGCGATAGCGAAAAGGAACAGTGGGTGTGGGATACCTATGGTCAAGGTGTGATGGACGTTAAAAAATTGCAGCCGGACCGAAAGATCCGTTTTGTCCACCGGCACTGGCTTACCGATTGGGACGAAATAGGCAGCCGTTTCAGTCAACTTCCTGATGGGTTTCAAATGGCCCTGAAATATGCACAGGCCCGTCTTTATTCTTCCACGCATCCGTCCTGGGCAGCCCGGCAACTGGATAAAATTCCGATGGATATGGAAACCTGGTGGAACCTCAGAAATGACGACATTTTTATCCAGCGCTGGGGCGATCCCGACTTTGTAAAAGAATACATCCTTAACTTCCCGCATAAAAGCAAGCCATGTGATCAATCTCCATGCCTGACCGCCGGTTATGTGATGGGTTCTGACCGCTATTTCTGGGCACGTGAAAGCATGAGCAAGAATCCGCAGACACCCCGACAGCTCGAGAGTGAAAAACATTGGTATAAGTTCCTGCTCTGGGGAAGACTCGGATATGACCCCTATACCTCTAAGGATTTGTTAAAGGGGTTGATACGATACAAATTCCCAACGGTTGACAGCTCGAAGGTTTTTGATGCCTGGCAAGCGGCATCCAAGATTATTCCCACCGTAAACAGGTTCCATTGGCGGCCCTGGGATTATATGTGGTGGGTGGAAAAAGGCACAAGCAACAGTTGGTCGGATATCAACGGCTACCATAACATCAATCATGTGATTGTTAACAAAACGCAAAATGTAAGCGGTTATGCCACTATTGAAGAATTTGTCGATGGTAAAGAAACCGGTATTTCTCCATTGGACGTTGCGGACAGCCTTGAGGCCAATGCCAGTGCCGCCCTTGCAGGGATTGCCAAAATGAAAGATGGTGGCAATATTGAACTGAGAGAAACACTTGGTGATATCAGGAGCCAGGCTTACTTCGGCCTTTATTGGGCTCACAAGATTCGCGGGGGGGTTGAATTACAGCGTTATAGAAAGACTAAAAACATAACACATAAGGAAAACGCTATCGCCCACCTGGAAAAGGCCCTTGTGCAATGCAAATATTACGCAGCACAACTGGAAGCGTCTTATGAAAAGGTGCGTTTTTCCGGGCATGATGTATTTGATTGGGATGCGCTTACACCGGAGGTGGAGAACGATATCAAAATAGCGCAAGATGAGAAATAGAATAGTCATAAAGAGTCCCGAAATGGTTTTCTACTGCCTATGCGCAAGTGCACTGAACGTTAATAATCAAGAAACACAACCGCAAGCTAACGTTAATATCATTAAATTCATTCACTTGTTAAAAACTGTTAAAGGAATAGGTTAATGAAAAACTTGATTCAAAAACGAACCACTCTTCTAAGTATAACTCTATTGCTGTCCACTTATTGTTCCTTGTTCGCTGGTGATGTGCGCCATCGACTCATTGTATTAGCAGACATGGGCAATGAACCTGATGAAGAACAGCAAATGACTCATATGATGGTCTGTTCTAACGAATTCGATATTGACGCCCTTATTGCTGTAACCGGAAAATACATCCATCCGGGTATAAAAGACCCGTACCGGCAGATAACACATCCGGAATTATTCCATAAGATCATTGATGCTTATGAAGAAGTGCTGCCCAATTTGAAAAAACATGCAGATGGTTGGCAAAATCCGGATGATTTGAGACAACGCGTTGCAGCGGGACAAAAAGAGTATGGTATGCAGGACGTAGGAGCAGGTAAATCCAGCCAGGGATCAGAACTCATTATCAATGCTGTCCTGAAAGACGATCCCCGCCCTATTTGGGTGGTTGTCAATGCGGGATCCAATACTTTGGCTCAAGCCTTGTGGGACTTCCGGGCGTCTCATACCCAAAAAGAAGTGGAAGCGTTTATAGCGAAACTTCGTGTTTTTGAGAATGGCGCCCAGGACAATGCAGGCGCCTGGATAACCAGCACATTTCCAACAATATTCTGGATTCGCAGTAATTATCAAACATACGCATATGGCGGACCTGGCGGCGTTGATGGCAGCTTGACCCGGAATATCGGTCCACATTACTGGAAACCCTATGAATACAGCACAAAAGGACAGAATGACTGGTTAAAAGAACACGTTATGACGGGGCATGGTGCTTTGGGAGACGTTTTTCCTGAACGTCGTTGGGAACCAGATGGACATTATGGGTTTATGGAAGGCGGTGGAACGCTTCCCTGGATGGGTTTGGTGAATAAGGGCCTTTTTGATATTAATTCTCCACATTGGGGCGGCTGGAGCGGTCGTTACAGTCGTGAAAAAGTCGCCTGTTTCTGGTCGCGTCATGGAGATATACGTGTTGATGAAGAAAAGGTAGCGCCTTTTTACACGTATCGTGAAGTGAGCGATTACTGGATTGATACTGAAAACGGTGATACACTAAGCGGTGATTATGTACCAGCTTGGAGATGGCGAAAGGCCATGTACAATGATTTTATCTGCCGTATGGATTGGTGTGTGAAATCTTATGAGAATGCCAATCATCACCCCAAGGCCGTCTTTAATGGCGATGATGGAGATGACGTGATCCGCTTTACTGCACTTCCTGGTGACACGATTCAGCTGGATGCTTCGGGTTCCAAAGATCCGGATAACGATCCAATACATATCAAATGGTGGCAGTATTTGGAAGCGGGTACTTACGCAGGCAAGGTAAATATTCCAAATCCCAACCAGGTAAAGACCCAAATTGTGATTCCAACAGGCGCAGCAGGCACGCAAATCCATATCATTTTGGAAATACAAGATCAGAACAAAATCAGTTCGTTATTTGATTATCTACGCATTGTGATTGATGTGGAAGACATGTATAATCATAATTTATTGTTTAAACAAAAAACCTAATTTAAGTTGATACACAATAAAAGAGATCGGTCTCGGAGGATGAAGTTATAATGATAACGTAAGATTTCTTTCGCACATATCGAGTTGAACGGGTTATTAGCTGTTTAAGCGGAAGACTACCCTAGTCATAGCTTAGTGAATATAAGGAAGTAAATGTAGCAATGAATTAAAATTAGACAGGAAAAAATAAATGTCCTTTTCAAAAATTACAAAAAGCTTGTTTTTTCTAAGTTGCCTGTTTCTCGGTCAACAAAATGTGATAATTGGTGATTATAAGGAGGAAACCTCTTCTGAAAATTATCGAGTAGCAATCTCCATTGACAAGAATTCATCCATGGAAGTTTTTGGGGCCTCTAAAATTGAGGCGGCCCTTCAACGTTTGAACCTGACGCCTCAGATTGTGGATAAATCGACAGCTACAGGTCGGGAGCAAATCAGGCTCACTATTGTCCGTCCAACTGAGGATACTGAAATTAAGAAAGAGGGATTTCGTATCAGCAAAATAAATGGCACATACATGGTGACTGCCATAGACAATGCCGGAGCCATGTATGGACTCATGGATCTGGCAGAGCAAATCGAAATGCAAAAGGGGCTTGGCGGTATTGGAGAAAAAATTGCAAATCCGCGCTTTGGATTCCGTGCGATAAAATATAACTTACCCTGGGTTTCTTATAGGGAGAACGAATCTCTTCAGGCAAATGACGAACTGAGTAGAGACCTTAACATGTGGAAGGCATTTCTCGACATGATGGCTGAGGAAAGGCTCAATGCACTTACCTTATGGAGTCTGCACCCCTTTCCATACCTTATTAAAGCCACAAACTTCCCTAAAGCAACACCTTTTTCTGACACTGAGTTAGCGGAGTGGAAAGTTTTCTGGAGTTCACTGTTTAAAATGGCAAAAGAGAGAGGTGTTGAAACTTATATCATTAACTGGAATATTATTGTATCCAAGAGCTTCCGTAAGAATTACGGAGAGGGCAATACCGGATTATGGGCTGACGGCTATACTTCACCCCAAATTGAAAAATACACCAGGGAAACTGTTACCCAGGTAATCAACGAATATCCCGATCTGACCGGACTGGGTGTTACCATGGGGGAAGCCATGCAAAAATGGGATGGCGAGCAGATGACCGACTGGGTTGAAAAAACGTTTTTTGATGGTATAAAAGCAGCTGATCGTAAAATAAAGTTTATATACCGCGCGGCGCTTTCCGGGAATCATCAACCACACCGTGATGTCATCGATAATTCTGGTCTTGATACGCCAGAGAATCCTATTATCGTGGAGCTTAAGTTCAACTGGTCCCATGCGCATTCAACAACAACCCTGATTAAAGCCCACGGTGGCGGCACTGGCAGCGAATACTGGGAGGATCCCGCGCCCACGCATCATAAAATGGCCTGGATGATGCGAAATGAAGATTTCTTCAGGTTACGTTGGGGTGACCCGGATTTTATAAGAGAACACATTCAGGTAAATGGACAGGATTATGTCGGAGGTTATTTTATCGGCTCGGAGTGTTATATACCTGCCAAGGATATTTACCACAAACAGGATCACAGACATGTGAACTGGAAATATGCCTTTGAAAGGCAATGGTTATATTATTTACAGTGGGGAAGGCTGCTATACGATCCTTCCACCAGCGATGCTGTTTTTGCCAATGCCTTTAACCAGAGATTTTCCGGAAATGTTGGTAACCAAATGGTCGAAGCCTACAAATTATCAACCCGTACTACCCAGCGCATTGCCAGCTTTTTTAATTTTACCTGGGATCACTCCTTTTATACAGAAGGGCTTATTGGCAATAAACGCGATTTTATCACATTAGAAGAAACGATAGATGCTGACCCCATTGAGCCAAATTTCGTCAGCGTCAAAGATTATGGAGACGGCAGCCGGGACTTTGGTGCGAAAGTAACACCCTTGCAGCAGGCCTCCGCTCTTGAAACGGATAATCGACAAGCGTTAAGTATTGTCAATGGCATTTCTACATCCAATGAAACCTTAAAATGCGAAATCGAAGATGTCAAAGCCTGGGCTCACTTGGGTCTCTATTTTGCCAAAAAGATTCGCGCTGCCGTGGCTGTGAACCAGAATAAAAAGACCGAGGCGGTCCGTTATATCACCGAGGCCCAACAGCACTGGCGGGATCTTGTCACTGTAACCGATGAACATATCCAATCCAGTCATTTAGCGATTACAGAAGAAGATTTTCACTGGAAAAATTACCAGGACGCGGTTGATGCGGATGTAAATTGGGTTAAAGCTCATTAAACCTGAATTTCCCATATAAAAAACGATACATGATCCTGCCCTGTCATGAAGCTGGGCCGGGGTAATAGAACGGAATAAGCAATACAATTTATTTTGGAACATAATAATAATCATTAGAGAGGTGTTTATATGAAATCCAAACCAATACGTTTTTCAGTGCTGCTAAGTTTAATTTTCTTAATCGTTTCAACGGCGGCGATTTATTCCCAAACCTGCATTCAGAATTTTGCCCCTAAACCGCCTTTAGGCTTCAATAGCTTCGACAGCTACCGATCGCGTCTGACTGAAGACAAGGCCTATGCTTTGATGGATGTGATGGCAGAAAAATATCTCCCCTTTGGATACGAGTACTTTGTGATGGATGCAGGTTGGTATACGAGAATGGAACCTGAGAAACATTCGGGTTTGGAGCTGGATTCATTTGGCCTTTACGTGGTCCGCCAGGCGTATTTCCCCAATGGGATCAAAGTACTGGCGGATTATGCCCACAACAAGGGATTGAAATTTGGTGTATGGCTCATGCGGGGCATTCCGCGTGAGGCAGTAAAGCAGAATCTTCCCATCAAGGGGACACCCTATTTTGCCCGTGATATTGCTGATACCAACAACATCTGCGGTTGGAGCGGCTCTAACTATGGTGTTGATATGACCAAACCGGGGGCACAGGCCTACTACAACGCCTTGATAAACAAACTGGCCGGTTGGGGAATCGACTTTATTAAAGTCGATGATATGGTCCCCAATCCCCAGGAGATTATCGCCATTGCCAAGGCCATTGAAGAGGGCGGCCATACCATGATTTACAGCTTATCGCCTGGTGATGTGCATCATCCGGCCCACTTGCCGTATTACAAGCGGGCCAATATGCTGCGTACAACCCGTGACATATGGGATAACCCCTTGAGCATTGAAAAAGGGTTTTTTGCCTGGGAAAAATTTCAGGGCATAAGCGGGCCCGGCTTCTGGCTTGATCTGGATATGATTCCCTTCGGTCGTCTGGACGTAATCTCCGATCAGCGGGCACGTCAGAGCGAATTTAGTCAGAATCAGATGAAAACCTTTATTGCCCAGCGTGCTCTGGCCGCCTCGCCATTGATTATTGGAGGAGATTTGCTGACCATGGACGATTTTTCCTATAGCCTGCTCACCAACCGAGAGATGCTGGCCTGCAACCAGAATGGCGTAATGGGTGTAAACGTTTATCGCGCCGGCAACATCGATGTCTGGTTAACCCCCCATAAGCTGGACCCGGGTACCGGGTGGATTGGTATCTTTAATCGCACCAAGTCTGATCGAAAAGTCACTTTAACCAAGCAGGATTTAGGATTTGTCGCCTTTGAAGCAAGCTACAATCTGACGGCGGCCCCCCAGCGTTTTCGATTAAAAGATATCTGGTCCGGCGAAACCATCACCATCGAAGATAAACATACATTCACCCTCCCGGCAGAGGGCACTGCGTTTTTCAAGTTTCAAATGCAATAAAGAAAAGAGGTGGTAAACATGAACAGTATTATCAAAATTAGCGTCGTCAGTTTCATGTTGGTTCTCACATCCGGTTTCGTACTGAAAGCCGGTGAGCAACCAGGAGCGAATTCAGGTCTGGTTGAGGTAGTGCCTGCTGCCTATGACAAGGCCCTGCGAAACCCTTTGAAGGGCTTTACTACCCGGGGAATTTATGACCACGAGTGGGCCACCCTGGGTCAATCCTATATCAAGTGGAACGAAATCGAGAATAATGAATCCGATGGCATCGATAAGATTCGCCGGGTGACAGATGAAATGTGGGGCGACATTGCATCGCGAAACATTAAGGTCATCCCCAGGGTTTATCTGCATTGGAGCGGGAATCGGAAATACTGGCCCGCGGACATGACGACGGATGATTACACCAGTGAGCAGTTTCAGCAGCGGGTCGTGAGGCTGGTGGAACGATTGGGAATCCTCTGGGACACAGATCCGAGAGTGGCCTTTGTGGAGCTTGGCCTATTCGGCAAATGGGGCGAGCAAGAACAACCATTCGCCACCAAGGAAATCCAGAAGTTGGTTGCCGATGCATGTGCAAAAGCATTCAAAAACAAACTCGTGTCCGTACGGCGTAACTGGGAAATATTTCAATCGCAACCTTTTGGGGAATACTGGGACTCGTGGGCACATTACGACCAGATGTGGCCCCATGGCAACAACATTGCCCAGCTTAACGCCGCGGAAGGCCGCTATCTGAAGAATTATGTCGGCGGAGAAGCCGCCTACAACTGGGGCAATAGCGACATCCAACCCGGTCCCAGTCCCACGGACAGTGTCGCGAAGGCGATACACCGCAACTTCGTCATCAATTCGATCCGCTGGCTTCATTGCACACAGCTTCGGTGGATTGAAAACTACGATACCGCTAACGAAGAAGCCCGGGCCGGTGCGGATCTTATGCAACAGGCCTTTGGGTACCGCTATATTCTTGAGAAAGTAGCGTTCAGTCCTTCTGTCACGAAAGGAACGCTGCACGTGGTTCTTCATGTCAAAAACGTGGGATCGGCACCGTTTTACTATGATTGGCCCCTGGAATTATCTCTGCTGGACCCAAATGACCGAAGCGTGGTGTGGCGACAAACCTTTGACGAGACAGACATTCGCGACTGGCTGCCCGGTGACGGATGGACCGACCCGGAATGGTTGCCCACCAGCAGACCGAATGAATACAAGCCCAATAAGAACTGGATAGATGGAACCCCAGGCTGGACAACCCCGCCAGCGACCCATAAGGCCTCCGGCGATTTTACGCTCACTGTCCCAACGGGCCGGTATATTCTGGCGCTGGCTATACTTGATCCGGCCGGCCAACTGCCCAGCCTTCGGTTTGCTACGCGTCAATACTTCAAGGGGGGCCGACACCCCATCGGCATCGTCGCTGTGAATCAGGGTAACGGGGGACTATTGCCTGAGGATATAGTGTTTGACAACCCAGCCAAAGATGTTAGTTTACATTATTTACCATAACTGCAACTTCAAATAAACTTATGTAAAGATGTCCCATGAAGTTTTCAGCTACATGGACCAGCTTGATGTTCCTGCTTTGCGTCACCAGTACCCTTTATGGTGTAAAAAGACAGTGACTATTCAGGTATCGTTCTGAACTGGGAAAACGGCAAAGCCGATCAATTTGGGATGGGATGTGGTGAGATGGGACGAGATGCAGGTACAAGTGCTACCCCGTCTCTG
>Ga0307380_10005475_pt1 | contig 16823 bp, 16 predicted proteins | sample UN3MG_FD_202239 | JGI IMG/M metagenome (GOLD analysis project Ga0307380, IMG submission 202239) | Soil microbial communities from Risofladan, Vaasa, Finland - UN-3 | ecosystem: Environmental > Terrestrial > Soil > Coastal area > Acid sulfate soil | place: Finland: Risofladan, Vaasa | collected...
AAGGCGGATCTCTTACGATACTTGCCACTGCTCTCATCGATACCGGCAGCAGGATGGATGAAGTGATTTTCGAAGAGTTCAAGGGAACCGGCAATATGGAGATCCACCTTGATCGAAAGCTGGTCGAGAGAAGGATCTTCCCGTCAATCGATATCTGGAAGTCGGGGACGAGGAAGGAAGAGCTGCTTACCACTGAAGAGGAGCAGAAGAAGATGTGGGTGCTGCGCAAAGTCCTTCACAATATGGACGAAATAGAGATAATGGAGCTGCTGCTCGAGAAGATGCAGGCCACAAAGACAAATGCCGCATTCTTGAGGTCCATGAACAACTCCGGATGACCAATATTTATTTTGCGAATCATGTTCTTTGTAGTATATTACAGTAAGCTTATCATATCAGTGTGGGGAGAGCGATATGAAAAAGGATATACACCCTAAATATGAACCCGTAACAATAACCTGCGCCTGTGGGAATAAGATAGAGACAAGAGCGACAACCAACATCACGCACGTTGAGATATGTTCGGCATGTCACCCCTTCTTCTCGGGAAAGCAGAAGCTCGTGGACACGGCTGGGAGAATCGAGAGGTTCAGAAAGAAGTATAACATCAAGGAAGTGAAGAAAAAATCTGAATAACAGATACGACTTCCAACCGTCCAGCCTTAGACCCTCCAGAAACAATTTCATATGCGGTGAGGCCCATAAACGTTATATTAGGGCAGGACTTACGGAGATTGACGGATGAGCGACAGGGAGAACAGACCCCGTATCGGCGGGCAGGCGGTTATCGAGGGGGTAATGATTCGTAATCGCGATGTATACTCCATTGCAGTCCGCAAGGAGGATGGGTCGATCGAAGTGGTGAAAAAGGATGTAAACAGCCCTGCTTTGAAACACAAGATACTGCGAGTGCCCTTTATCAGGGGAGTAATGGCGCTCTTCGAAAACCTCGTGCTTGGTATCAAGTCGCTGCTGTACTCGGCAGAGGTCGCAATGCCGGAGACAGAGAAAGAAAAACCCAAGGAGAACAGCTCCAACTTACTCGTCGTATTCGGAATGATCCCGGCGCTTCTGCTCGGAGTCGCCCTCTTTCTCGTTCTGCCGAACATCTCAACCCATTTCCTAGGTATCGTCGAGAAGGACAGCCCGTTTCTGTTTAATATCATTGCCGGGGGAATCAGGCTTGTGGTCTTCCTCCTCTACATCCTCGTAATCTCCTTTATTAAGGATATCAAGCGGACCTTTCAGTATCATGGGGCGGAGCATAAATCAATCTTCTGCTATGAGGAGGGGAGGCCTCTCGTAGTCGAGGAGGCGAAGAAGTTCAGGACATTGCACCCCAGATGCGGAACCTCCTTTCTCTTTTTCGTATTCTTCATAACCATTATCGTATTTCCTCTTATTACCGTGCTCGTTGAGGTCCTCTACAAAGACTTCATGAACCTCCATATAGTGTTCAGAAAACTTTTGATGATAGGACTCCACATCGTTATTGCGCTTCCGATTATCTCATCAATATCCTATGAGCTTCTGAAGCTCTCCGACAGGTTCAAGAACAGCCTCTTTATGAAGATCCTTATTGCACCCGGGCTGCTTCTTCAGAGGATAACAACGAAAGAGCCTGATGACGCTCAGATAGAAGTCGCGATCTCTGCCGTTAAGGCGGTGTTATAAAAAAGTATACACACCTTGTTATAAAAAATCATACATTCCCCTCTCTTCTTACATGCCTGAATTTACAGGGCTATAACTTTATATATTCTTATATTTAGAGCTCCGAAAATAATATAGAATGGTACGGAAATTGCTCTATTATATTCGGAGCGTATTATGGCAGTATTAAAAGCTGAGAGACAAACAGATAACAGTTTGAATACCTACCTCTATCAGATATCAGCAGACAAGCTGCTCACTGCTGAGGAGGAGAAGGGGCTCTCGAAGAGGATTCTAAAAGGCGATGCAGACGCCCGGAAAGTGCTTATTAATTCGAATCTCCGTCTTGTGGTGAAGATCGCCAAAGGATACCTCACACACGATATGGAGCTGCTGGATCTCATACAGGAAGGCAACGTCGGTCTGATAAAGGCGGCTGAGAAGTTCGATTTCAGGAAGAACGTGCGTTTCAGCACCTACGCATCCTTCTGGATACGGCAGAGCATCGCGAGGGCTATTTCCAATAAGAGCAGAATGATACGGTTCCCCCACCGCAAAGAGGAGAGGCTGAGGAAGATCAGCAAGGCTCAGCAGAAGCTTACGAGAGAGCTGGGAAGGGATCCTCACCTGGAAGAGCTCGCCGAGGAGACTAAAATAGATGAAAAGGATGTGAAATCGACCCTCACTCTTCCGAACAGGATCGTGTCCATCGAATCCACGAGTGATTCCGATCTCTTTTCACTGAAGCATGTAGTCGATGACCCGAAATACAGTCCCGACTATATTGTGATGCGCAACTATCTCAAGGAAAAGACACAGCTGATGCTCGATATCCTCACAGAGAAGGAGAAGAAGGTGCTTCTCCTAAGATACTCCTTCCTGCAGGGGGAGCGATACACGCTGAAAGAGATAGGGAAGAAGCTCGAGATATCTCCGGAAACGGTACGCCAGATTGAGATGAGGGCCCTGAGGAAGATCCGTGAGCACTTCAGTCACCTGAGGGAGTTTCTTGTCTCCTGAACAACGGCAGTCAGAGGACCTCTTGACCCTTCCGGGTACACAATAAAAGACAGCAGGACCATGAACTTTTTGCCATCGTTTTATATTGGAAGGATTATTCTGCTCAGTACCCGCGAGAGAGCTCCCGGTTCTTGTCCTTCTTGTAGAGATCAGCGTAGTAGAATCCCCTGTTCTTCAGGTCTTCCTTGAGACTCTGGGGGTAGGGGATGTACCTCCAGAATATCGATCTCACCTCACGGGTGAGCTTCTGAATTCCCTGCGCCTCATAGGTGACCCAGAGTATATAATCCTGGATAAAATATTCTTTCAGATCACCTTTCAGCTTGTTAGTCTGCGTATAGTCGTAGTAGTAGCCTGTCAGGCCCTCCTCCATCCAGTAGTGGAGAGCCTTCTCTTTCGCGATCTGCCACCTCATGTCGCCAAGCGCATGCAGCACCGCAGACTTCAGGTTTCTCGGGAACATGGGAATCGCTATCCGCCCCCTGCCTGTCGCTTTGTTCATGCGGTCAAACGGTTCCCAACATATGCCCTGATCGCCGTATGTGGGCACGATGATGAAGTGTGGAACGATACGGTGCTCTTTCTGTTTGTAGCTCCTCATGAAGATGCCAGGGTCTATCGTCTCGCTTTCGTGAAGCACACTTTCCAGATTCTCCTTAGTGCATACGTCCTTTTCGAATTTCGGCATGTAGGTTTTAAGGAGGAATGGGAAGTGGTTGCCCTGTCTTCCCACTGTCATCTTTATCATCTGACGAATAGCCATAAACTCGTCATGCACGGTTTTTGAATCGATCTCTTCGATGATCTCTCCTGACTGATTGGAAAGCGACCGTATCTCATCGTCGAGAGAGTTAAGAGATTCGTATGAAGACGAGATCTGCCTGTCAGATTTTAAAAGATCCTTCAGAATGTCCTGTATCTGTGTAATGGTCTTCTTCTGCTCTGTGGTGTAGGGAGTAATGGTGTTACCGTATTTGGGCAGGGTGTCATGATCCAGGATTATGGACACGCTGCTTCTGAGGCTCTTCTCTATCATCAGGTGCTGCTCGATCTTCTGCTTCAGGTTACCAATCTCTGCATCGAGGGAGCCTTTCTTTCTCTCTAGCCGATCCCTCAGGACCGAAGGTGGCTTTTTCTTAGACTTGACCGTTTCGTCCACGGCACTCTGCTTGATCTTGCCGTTGCCGACCATGAGGAGCCACTCGTCGATGAAGTAAAAGTCGGCTTGTGTCTTCTCCCTCTCGTTTGTCTTCAGCAGGATCGCCTTCTGCCGATCGTCGATGAATGTGGGACTGAGGAGCCCGTATCTGTAGAGGGCCTGTTTCTGTGATGTAAGGTTTTCAAAGAAGCCTTCAATGAGAGACTCCAGCATGTTCCAGTATGCCGGTATAAGCTTCTCCCTGTACATCGACTTTTCGTCTTTCAGCTCCGTCTTGCAGAAGTTGCCAAAAAGCTCGTGGACCCTCTTGCCGAGATCCCCGCACTCTGAGAGTAGAGTAGAGTAGTACTCCTTGTCGTCGAGCAGGTTTTGCAGGTTTATCGGCAGGATCTCTCTCTTCTGTATGGGCCTAACTACGTTAGAGGAGATAGCAGCGGGAGTTTCATTCTGCTGTTCAGGTTGGATGCCGAGAAGTTCGGCAATTTCGGGGTCGAGCCCTTCATTACTATCCACACCACACTCCGTCCACCTTGATGAACCGCCGTCAGTGATGAATATATAAGCTTATTTTAGAGAAGCTCCGAACGAGCGGCAGCCGCCTCCCTTCTTGCCGGCGAGAACCGTACTGTTCTTTTATTCTTTTTGGAGGTGAGGGGATTCGAACCCCTGACCCCTTGAATGCCATTCAAGTGCTCTCCCAACTGAGCTACACCCCCTATAGACTTATATTACGAAACAAACGGAAGGAGGTCAAGGGCAAATTGTGGTTGACTTTTAGATGGAGTGGTGTATTTTATCTACAGTTTGAGGCCAAGATGCAGAGTGGTAAATTCTTGAGTACCTATGATAATGATAATGATAAAGTATACTGTGCAAACTGCGCCAACTGTGTCGTTTTCAAGCAGGCTGTCGGGCAGATGGGTTCCTATGTCTTGAGAGTGAGGTGCAGCAAGGGTGTGTGGAAGAAGCGCTCCGGCGAGGAAAAGATCTACAAATACTTTACAATTATCAGGCGTACGAAGACTATATGCTCGCATTACGACCCCATGGGGGAAGAGAAAGCCTTTATAAAGGAACTGAGAAAAAGCCTTCCCGTCAAGGATGAGATATACTCGTTCTGAAAATATCCAATATACAGGCAGGTGGTATGAGAATTCGCGGGTTTTCAACCATATTATTTCTTGTACTCTTTTCCGTCGTCCTCGCGTCCTGTGCGACCCCGAAACCTGTGCTCTACACGGAAGGGAAGCCTCTCTCGATAACAGAGTACGAAAAGCTCGCGCTGGAAGAGTACGATAACGAGCGGTATGAGAATGCGATCGGTGTGTACAGCACGATCATCGAAAACTATCCGAACATCCCGAAAGCGCTTGCATGGGCGTACTACGAGATAGGATACTGTTACTGGCTGCTGAAGGATTACGAAAGCGCTGAGGTCAACTTCAGGAAGGTGCTGAACGAGTTTCAGGAACCCGCGGCAAAAACTTTAGCCGGTCAGATGTTGGAGAAAATTGAAGCGGAGAGCACGAAGAAATAAGGGTAAGGCCGTTGTTCTGAAGAGCTGTCTCTATGTTGCGGCTCTTCTGATATTGCCTTTCACGGTTACGCTTCTGCTGCACCTTCCCGATCTATTCACCCGATACAACCGCATCACACATCAGATGCTCTTTACAGGCGGAGGATTTCTTTTTTTCCTCATCCTCTTTCTGTTCTTCGGACCTCCTGTAAAGTCCTACATCCTTGAACATGAGCTCTCTCACATCATTTTTGCACTTCTGAGCGGTGTCAAGGTAAAGCAGGTAGTGATAAGAAAGAACGAGGGCTATGTCCGAACTGAGAAGGTAAACCTCGTCATAGCACTCGCCCCCTATTCACTCCCTCTCTATACGCTCGTTTCGTTCGTTCTGTACAGAACGATAACTCTCTTCTACAGAAGCGCAGTGATCTCCTCGATTTTCTACTCTATCATGGGACTGACACTCTCTTTTCATTTCATCGCGACCGTCCACTACCTTCGGCTCGATCAGCCCGACCTGAAACGCTACGGGTATTTTCCCTCCCTCATACTGATATTCACATGGTCGCTATGTGTTATATCCCTCGTGCTGGCGCTGCTCTTTGAGAGGGTACAGGTCCTGGAATATTTCAGGGCAGCGGTCATGCATGGCGTCGACTTCTATATTGGGATAGTTTGTTATTTTTTTGCTTGACAGGGTATTGATGGTATCGTATAGTATTTTTGCTCTTTTCATTTGCAGGAAGAGTATCGGTGTTATAAATTAGCGTAAAGGCGGAAAGAGTCCTTTAGGGTAAGGTTTGTGTGGAAAGAGCCCTTCCCATAGAACCTTCAACTCGAGGTTAACCCGACCGTTTAGAAAAAGACATAAGAGACATAGGTTAAAATCAATGTAAGGAGGGTGCTGTGTGTGCACAAGTTGTAGAATTTCCGGCAATCTGGGTCGCAGGCGCTGCATGTTCAGGATGTTCTGTATCTCTCCTCAATACGATTAATCCAAGCATTCAAAACGTACTCGTAGATCCTGTTCTTCCTGGCAAGCACGTATCGCTCAGGTTTCATGCTACGGTCATGGCAGGACAAGGAGAACCGGTGCTCAGCGTAATGCGGGATACTGCCGCTAAGAAACCGGGGGGATACATTCTTGTAGTTGACGGGTCTATCCCAACCGCGGAGGACGGGTTGTACTGTACGCTCGGAGAGATCGATGGGGCCCTTGTGACCATGAAAGACCTGACAAAGGAGCTGGCAAAAGACGCGCTCTGCGTAATCGCCGTGGGAACGTGTGCGGCGTTTGGTGGCATTCCAAAAGGCTCTCCGAATCCCACCGGCGCGAAATCGGTCAGCGATTTCTTCAAGGAAGAAGCCATAGATAAGCCTCTCATCAATCTGCCGGGCTGCCCTCCCCATCCGGACTGGATGGTCGGAACTATCGCTTCTGTTTTGCTCAAGGGACTGCCTAAGGCTGATGAGCTCGATGAGAAAAAAAGACCTCTTGCTTTCTACGGGCCGCTCATTCACGACAATTGTCCGCGCCGTGCTTATTTTGACGCGGGCCGGTTTGCACGCCAGCCGTCGGAACCGGGATGCCTCTACGAGCTAGGATGCAAGGGCCCGTACACGTATGCGGACTGTCCGATTCGGCACTGGAATAACGGAGTGAACTGGTGCATAGGTGCCGGCGCGCAATGCATAGGGTGTGTGGAGCCTGACTTCATCGATAAGTATGAGCCGCTTTTCAGTAAGCTGGATGAAGAGGCGCTTGAGCGGTTCAAGATCAAAACACGATAGGCAAGAAAGGGAGGATGCCCATGGCTACCAAGATCATAATCGATCCTGTGACCAGAATAGAGGGTCACATGAAGATAGAGGCGACTGTAGAGAACGGGGCGGTCCGGGACGCACACTGTTCGGGAACACTCTTCAGGGGGTTGGAGATCATACTGAAGGGACGTGACCCGAGAGACGCTCAGCGTATCACCCAGAGGGTGTGCGGGGTCTGTCCGGCGGTTCACGCGACAGCCTCGACACTCAATCTTGACAGCGCCTTCGGGATCGCCGATAAGATTCCGGATAATGGAAGAATTCTTAGAAACCTCGTTCTGGGTTCGAACTACCTTCAATCGCACATACTCCATTTCTATCATCTTGCGGCGCTCGATTTCGTCGACGTTGCTTTATGCAAAGATTATTCGGGAAAGGACTCTGACCTTCGTTCTGTGAAGGATTTCATCAGCAGGGGAGAGCTCGCACCGTTCGTCCCGAGGTACGAGGGGGACTACAGGTTTGACAAGGATACGAGCCAGACGCTCGTTAAACATTACATAGAGGCGTTTGAAATACGGCGTCTCGCTCAGGAGATGCTCACACTGTTCGGCGGAAAGATGCCGCATAACGCATCTGTTGTTCCAGGCGGAATCACCGAGCACCCAACGGTTGACAAGATAACCGGTTTTTTCTGGAGGCTCAACCGTATCAAGGAGTTCATCGAAGGAACCTACCTGCCGGACGTGGTCGCGGTTGCAAAGACCTACCCGGACTACCTGAAGATCGGAAGCGGTCCCGGCAACTTCCTGAGCTACGGTGTATTCGATCTCGACGGTACAGTCGGCGACTACTCGAAGCGGCAGAGATTGTTTCAGCAGGGAGCTGTAGAGGGCTTGAAGAGCTTCAAACAGCTCGATACAGACCAGATTACTGAGAGTGTGGCACATTCATGGTATGACGGAGCCGACGGGGTCCATCCATCAGAGGAGGATACTGTCCCGAATGCGAGAAAGAAAGAGGGATACAGCTGGGTCAGGTCTCCTCGGTATGAGGGGAAGGTCTATGAGGTCGGACCTCTTGCCCGGTGGGTCGTCTCCTATTTTGCCGGTAACAAAGAGGTCAAGGAGATGCTCGATAATGCAGTAAAGGACCTCGGAATCGAGTTTACGGACCTGAACTCCGTGACAGGGAGACATCTTGCCCGTGCACTCGAGGCAAAGGTCGTTGCTGATAATATGGCAAACTGGGTCCTGGAACTCGTTCCGGGCGATCCAGTGTATAAAGAGTACGAGATTCCCGAGGAAGGTTCAGGAATGGGAATTGTCGATGGACCGAGAGGGGCGCTAGGCCACTGGATAAAGATCAAGGATAAGCGTATCGAGAGGTATCAGCTTGTTGTTCCGACGACGTGGAACGCCTCCCCTCAGGACGAGAAGGGGCAGCCCGGTCCCATGGAGCAGTCACTCATGGGTACAGAGGTGAAGGACGAAAAAAACCCGTACGAGCTCGTACGAATCGCCCGCTCCTACGATCCGTGTCTCGCATGCTCTGTGCACACCATCAGTATCAAGGGTGAACGTCTGGGGAGCATCAGGGTTTCATAGAATGGGAAAGCGGATAGCGGTAGTCGGCGTTGGAAACATCCTTATGGCGGATGAGGGCGCAGGGGCGAAAGTCCTCGAAGAGCTCGAACGGCGGGGCTTGTCAGGGGAGGTCGACATCATCGATGCAGGAACAGGATTCTTTACTATCGTGCCGGAACTCTTGCAATACGGCAAGCTTATAATAGTCGATACCGTAAAGGGAGGGAAGACCCCCGGGGCAGTATACCGTTTCGAGCTCCGGGATATCGAAGATGATGTCGGATTCTTATCCGTTCACGACATCGGAGTTCTCCACTCTCTCAAGATTTACGGCATGGTACAGAGAATCCCGGATGATATAGTCCTCTTCGGGGTAGAGCCATACAGCGTGCGACTTTCCCTGGAGATAACGCCGATGCTGAAGCCTGTGATTCACAGGCTGGCCGATTTGATTATAGAAGAAATAAAGAAAGATCAACAAACAAGGAGGAAGGGCAATGGTAGTCAATATTCCAAAGCCGGACAAAGAGCTCATCGATCTGCTGGATGAATATAAGAGTCTGTTCGTTGTTGCCTGCGGCGGATGTCCGGTTGGCTGTGAATCTGGCGGCACCGAGCGGGTAGAAGAATTGGAGAAGCTCCTTGCGAAGAATGGTAAGAAGATGACCGGGAGTGCCCTTATAGATTTCCTGTGCAACAAGGCGCTTGTAGGAAGCAAGCTGATTTCTTATCTCGATCCGTTGAAAAACACCGATGCTGTCCTCGTGGTGTCCTGCGGTATCGGAGTCCAGGCCACTGGAAATATAATAGACCTGCCTGCTGTTCCTGCTAACGATACTCTGTCATCTCAAGGAATGCAGGGCCTCTGGCCGTCCAGCGAGAGATGTGCGGGATGCGGGACATGCTACCTCTCACTCACCGGGGGTATCTGTCCTGTCACGACATGTTCGAAGAGCCTTCTCAACGGAATCTGCGGTGGCCAGCATGATGGAAAGTGCGAGGTCGAGGAGAGCAGGGACTGCGGCTGGTACCTTATCTTCAACCGTCTCAAGGATCTCGGCAAGCTCGATAACCTCAAGCGGATACCGGAGATGAGAGACTATAGAAAGCTCGATGTCTCCGACAAAGAGAGAACGACGACCCGATGGGCTCTGGAAAAACCTGAGATCTATTCAGAAGCGGTTTGGAAGCAGCCAACCGAGAAGGAGGGGGCATAGAATGAGCAAGCTACAGGAAAGTTTGGCGCAGGGTAAGTTTACGATTACCGGAGAGATAGGACCTCCCAAGGGCGTGGATCTCGCCCACTGCTGGGGAGAGGTCGATTACATAAAAGACAGGGTAACGGCCATCAACGTGACCGACAACCAGAGCTCCGTGATGCGTATTTCCTCTCAGAGCATCTGTTCGCTGCTTGTTCAGAAGGGGCACGAACCCATCCTGCAGATTACATGCAGAGACCGCAACCGACTGGCGATACAGGGGGACGTGCTCGGTGCCTACGCTCAGGGAATACGTAATATACTGGCGCTCACAGGGGACCATACGACGGCCGGGGATCATCCGGGCAGCAAACCGGTTTTCGACCTCGATTCCGTGAGCCTCCTCCGTGCCATGAGCTCTCTTAAAGGCGGTAAGGATCTTGCAGGACAGGATCTGGAAGGCGTCCCGTCGGATATATTCTGCGGGGCTATCGTGACTCCGGGCGCGGATCCTGTTGACATGCAGCTCATCAAGATGGAGAGGAAGATCGAAGCTGGAGCCCAGTTCTTTCAAACACAGGCGATCTACGATCCAAAGGTGTTTGAATCTTTCATGAACAAGGCCTCCCGCTACAAGGTGCCCGTTCTCTGCGGAGTCGTGATCATAAAATCAGCAGGCATGGCAAACTATATGAACAACTTCGTTCCCGGAGTAATCGTTCCGGCCAGCATGATAACGCCTCTCAAGGAGGCATCGAAGGAAGACCGCCCTAAGAAGAGCGTTGAGCTCATGGCGGAGTTCATAAGGGCGATAACACCGATGTGTCAGGGGCTGCATATCATGGCGATGGGGTGGGAACAGTATGTTCCTCAGCTGCTTGACATGTGCGGTCTGTAATTGCCCCGATCCTATCGTGGAGACCAACGATAACATGAACAGAGTTTGAACGGTCATCACAGAGACTGTTCGTTCTTCTGTAAACAGTACGGTGAAAGGTGTGACAGCCGGAGTCAGATCCGGATTCCATGACCTCACTCCCGGTAGTAGTGAATGAGGGACCGGGAGATGATGCTTGTCTCCGGTTCCCCTTCCCAAGCCCTCACTAATTGTGCTTTCAGCCCTCTGCATTGAAGCTCATGCATATGCAAAGGAAAAAACCTTTGCTTCATAAGTTTCCCGTGAGATATGTAGGTTTTCAGTGTATATAAGGAGGGAATATTCGGGCTAGTGAGATTTGAACTCACGACCTCACGGTCCCGAACCGTGCGCGCTACCAAACTGCGCTATAGCCCGTTTTCGGGAGCGACGGGAATTGAACCCGTGATCTCCGGCTTGACAGGCCGGCGCGATAACCAGACTTCGCTACGCCCCCATTTATCCAGCGGAAATCAAAATAATGAAAAATCTGCCACTTGTCAAGCCATTTATTACATGTGCCTTTATTACATGTGTCATTTATTACATGTGTAATAAATTACACAACGAATCTTGATGTGGACAAGTCACATTCTTGGTGAAAATCAGTATTAAGGTACTAATAGGAATCCGAGTTAATGGAGTAATGCGGTTTTCAAGGCAAGAGTTTTAAAAGCTGACTTGGCAGATGTAAAAAATAATATTTACGGTGATTTGTGAGAAATGGAGGTTAAACCTTAGCCTCATACCATCCGATTAATATTAGAGAAAAGATATGGAGTTTCAAAGATCATGAGAAATATATTTTTCCTTCTTTTTGCCACTCTTTTTCTATTTTCATGTGCAACTACCCAGGTAACTCAACGTCCGGGCACAGGCACGTACGAGAGAGGGGTCTGGCACAGGGTGAACGAGGGGCAAACGCTCTGGAGAATATCTAAGACCTACAGGGTTGATCTCGAATCAATAAAGGAGGCGAACGACATCGATGACGTCGTTCATATAGCCCAGGGGACTTGGATCTTCATTCCGGGGGTCGAGAAACTCCTCTACGTCCAGGGGAACGTTGAGAGCTCGCCGGAGGAAGCCACGTTGGACTTTGTGTGGCCGACTTCGGGTGAGGTTGTCCGTTCTTACGGAAAGGACAAGAACGACTTCAACTACGGTATCGATATTCACCTGAATGGCAACGAGAACATCGTTGCGACCCACAAAGGCACGGTAGTGCTCTCCGGCAAGATACGTGGATACGGGACAACATTGATCATAGAGCACGATAACAACTTTTGCAGCCTTTATTCGAGGAATATACGGATCCTCGTTAAGGAGGGCCAAACCGTAAGAAAGAGCCAGGTCATCGGAAAGTCCGAGTCACAGAAAGGCTCAGAACGCTATGTAGTACACTACGAGCTTTTCCATAAAGGCAAGTCGATAAACCCGCTGTACTATTTGCCGTAACTTCATTATCCTTATATTTTTAATAACCTGCCGCCTGAAGGGGTGCAGTGGACCTGATGCCCTCGCTTTATTGCGGATCTTTTTGACAGAGACGGATGGAGAAAAGGAAAGGAAAGCCCAACGGCATTGTGAATAGACGACTTCAGGACCAGCGGCCAGCGGACCGGAGCCTTGTAATATCCGGAGATACAATAGTCGGCGAAAACGATCCTCTCGCCTACTATATGAAGCAGATACGCAAGATCCCGCGAATGCAGGCTCAGGCGGAAAAGATATGTTACATAGAGATACGGTACTTCAAGGACAGGCTGAGAAGGCTGTCCTTTCTCTACGATGCCGGGAAGATCGGCCCGAAGGTGTACAAAAGGGAGAATCAGCTGTATGAGAAGAGGCTGCTCGATGTTAAGAACAGGATCATCACGGCGAACCTGCGGCTCGTCGTCAGTATCGCGAAGAAGTATCAACATCGGGGCCTCGGCCTTATAGATCTCATCGATGAGGGTAATATCGGACTCATAGAAGCGATCGACCGATTCGATTATACGAAAGGCTACAAGTTCAGCACGTACAGCACGTGGTGGATTAGACAGTCAATAATAAAGGCAATTGCCGACCAGGGGAGGTTGATACGGCTTCCTGTCCGTATGCTCAATACTATTAGAAGGTGTTTTTTTCTTTCGAGGCAGCTGACCCAGCTTCTTGGAAGGGAGCCCACACCTCTCGAGATAGCACGACACCTCGGCATCTCGGAAGAGAAGACGGTGCACCTCCTCAACATCGCGCAGGAACCAAGCCTCCTGGAGAGCCCTGTAAATGCCGACGGGACATCATGGCTCGCAGACTTTATTGAAGACAAGGAGAGCGGGGTGCATGAGGACGCGGTCTTCTTCACGGCGCTTCAGGAGCTCATCAGGCAGGTACTGGACAAGCTGAGCATGAGAGAGAAACGGATCATAGAGCTCAGATTCGGCCTCGAAGGTGAAGGGCCGTATACTCTGGAGGAGATCGGAAAGATACTCGGTATTACGCGGGAAAGGGTGCGGCAGATTCAGAACCTCGCGTTGAAAAAGCTGAAGACCTTCAAACTCTCTGATGATTTGAGGGAATTTGCATGAGGATTTGATAAACGCTCATTAAAGCTGTATCTTGTCCCTTAAGCGGTTTCCGGTGGCTTGGTTACCGCTTTCTGCAGCGTCGGTCGTTGCCAAAGGCGGTAATTAGTCGCTGGTGAATAATTACCAATTCATCAACATTGCTTTATACACCAGCTCACGAATTGGTTCCTGATAATAATTAGATTTTTTCGTTGATACAGCAATTTTATTAAATATTATAAATTAAAATATAAGAAATAAATGAACCAATTCTGTAGTTGATGCTTCTGTCATCAACTACTAATTAGTTGTGAGTGAAATAGTTACATGAAACCAATTTATTCATCAATGTCTTTTCTTGTTGAACGTACTAATCATTCACCAAGAACTAATTAACCGTACTATTCGCCAAAACTACCAAGGAGTTTACATGGATCTTGAGAAGTATATAAGGAATGTGCCGGATTGGCCGCAACAAGGGGTGCAGTTCAAAGACCTCACCACTCTGTGGAAGGATAAAAGCGCGTTCAAGGAATCGATTGATATCCTCTGGCGTCGCTATAAGGACCTGGAGATAACGAAGGTCATCGGGGCCGAGGCGAGAGGGTTTATAGTAGCCAGTCCTCTCGCATACGTTCTCGGGGCCGGATTCGTTCCTGTAAGGAAAAAGGGCAAGCTTCCGTACCGGCAGGTGGAAGTCACATATGATCTCGAGTACGGGCAGGATACACTGACGGTTCATGAGGACGCAATAGAAAGAGGAGAGAGGGTGCTCATCGTTGATGATCTGCTTGCTACCGGCGGGACCCTGAAGGCAATGATCTCGCTTGTCGAGAAAATGGGAGGAACCGTTGCCGAGGCGGCGTTTCTTGTTGAGTTAGAGTTTCTGGGAGGGAGAGAGGGGATCGATATCCCGCTCTTTTCGATCGTGAAATACAGGTGAGCGGTTGAGCCGTCCGGATTCAGTCCGCAGAGGTTTTGGCTGTTTACAAAGGCCTTTTTTATTTGTTTACCCCTTGTGATACAGTCCTGAAATGTCGATATATTAATACTGAGTTGCTAATAGAATAAATTTATACCGAAATTTCCCTTGAACGCCTTGGATTTCGGCCAAACCAGATTTCTATTGACTAAGATAAAGTAATGAAATATAATTTTTAGACTAGGTGAAGGGTTTCGATAGATGAATGATGAATATTCGATCAGTTCTATTACGATAGTAACCCCACATGAGGTGTTGGAAGATGCGAGCATCTGTATCTCTGAAGGAAGGATCAGAGATTTCAAGAGATGTGAGACTCGGGATTACGAGATCTCGGGCTCGTACATACTCTTTCCGGCGCTTATCAACCCTCACGACCATCTCTTCGGTACGTACTACCCGAAAATAGGGAACGGTCCCTATATATGCTGGCTTCCATGGGATTTCGATCTGAAAGAATCGGAAGTCTATAAAGAGAGGAATAAAAACAGCCCCTACGACGTGTATCTCTTCGGCGCTTACAAGAACCTCATCTCGGGTGTTACCACCGTGCACGATCATATTCCCCACGAGGTGAACAACCCCTACGTCGACAGGCTCCCGATAAGAGTGCTGAAAGAGTATACACTCGCCCACGAGGCCTCGGTTTATGATCTGAAGTGGGGAGATGGGATAGAAGTTGAGCACAAGAGGGCTGTGGAGAAAAACCTGCCGTTTGTCACTCACATCGAGGAGGGTTTCGACGAGGAGTCTTTACACGGCATCGACAACCTGGAAAAGCTTCACGCCCTTAGTGACCATACGGTTCTGATCCATGGGATCGGATTCTCGGAGAAGGACATAAAACTTATCGCAAAGAAGAAGGTCAACTTCATCTGGTGCCCCGGATCGAACATGTTCATGTTTCAGAGGACCGCCAAGGTAAAGGAGATAATCGAAGCCGGGACCAATGTATCCATAGGCACAGATTCTCCAGCCTCCGGCGAGCTCAACCTTCTCGAGGAAGTACGGTTTGCGAAGAAGGTATACAGAGAGATGTATGATGAAGATCTCGACGATGAGCTCATATTCCGTATGATCACGATAAATCCGGCGAAAGCGTTCAGGGTCGAAAAAGATCTCGGTTCTCTGGAGAAAGGAAAGCTGGGAGATCTTCTCCTCGTGTCGGGGAATAAAAAGAAACCGTACGGTTCCCTTGTAAATGCGGATTTCAAGGATATCGCTCTCGTCGTCATGGAAGGAAAGCCGCTCTACGGCGATGTTCAGTTCAAAGAGATGTTCGATGATCTCAGCACAGGGTACGCGAAGGTCGACATACAAGGAGTTAAAAAACTGATAGTCGGCGACCTTAACGATATAATGGCAAAGATGAGAAAGAAAGTTGGTTTTCACAAAGAGTTCCCATTCTTGCCGGTCTAGGAAACTGCAGTGCCGGGTATATTGAGAAACTACAAAGCAGGCTCGATCATATACTTCGTCGGAGACGTGGGTGACGAGATATACGTGCTGAAGTCCGGTGCGCTGAACCTCGAATACCACTCTATCGAAACAGGTGAAGAGGCGAGGGAGACTATCAAGAATGGCGAGTTCTTCGGCGTAAAGTCGGCTCTCGCAAGACGTCCTCGTGATGAAACCGCACACGTAATAGCGGACTCGCAGGTGCTTGTTCTCAATACTGACGAGTTCGAGCGGCTTGTCACGAAGAATGCCAGCATCATTACGAAGTTCCTGCGCGTTTTCTCGAACCAGCTCCGAAGGATGGGAAAGCTTGCCCAGAGTTTTCTCAACCATAAGTCGGCAGGTGACAACCAGGGTGAGCTATTCAAGATCGGGGAGTATTACCTCAAGAACCACAGGTACAAGCAGGCGCAGTACGCATACGAGACATACCTCAAGCACTACGGAGACGGAAGGTACGCGGCTCAGGCCCGTGAGCGGCTCAACGGAGTGAAGGACGCTCAGGAGGGGAAGGGGCTGGGAATCTATACGAGCATGACTGATAAGGACATATCGTCTACGGACGTTTCGTCCGGGGATGCATACTCCGAGGCGACGTCGGAAACAGATCTCGGCGAAGCCGAAATGGAATCCGGGGGGAAGGGTACAGGCGGTGTAGATATTGCGACCAAATACTATGATGCTGTAAGCCTCTTTTCCCAGGAGAAATATGAAGAGGCGTCCAAGCTTTTCAAAGAACTTCATACCTCCGGTGCGATCGACCAGGATTCGCGCGCCTATATCCCCAAGATCGAGTTCGAGATGGGGCGATGTTTCATAGCCCTCAAGCGGTATAAGGAGGCGATTGTCGTCTTTACCAACTTGATAAAGAATTACTCCAAGGATGAGAATCTCAAGGAGGCGCTCTTCAACATTGGAGTTGCTTATAAATTACAGGGAAACAAGGACAAGGCGGTTCTCTTCTTCAATAAGGTGCTGAAGATGCTGCCGGAAGGACCTGTTGACCGTAAAGCGAAAA
>Ga0307380_10005477_pt1 | contig 16822 bp, 20 predicted proteins | sample UN3MG_FD_202239 | JGI IMG/M metagenome (GOLD analysis project Ga0307380, IMG submission 202239) | Soil microbial communities from Risofladan, Vaasa, Finland - UN-3 | ecosystem: Environmental > Terrestrial > Soil > Coastal area > Acid sulfate soil | place: Finland: Risofladan, Vaasa | collected...
AGCGCAAACTTGGTTAATAAAAATAGAAAAATTGCCTGATTTTGAAGTACGATTGGTGGAGGTTACTACCTGATGGCTGCTACACCTCCAAAAAAATCTGATAAAGATAACCCCACTACCAGCTCAAGGTGGTCAGCCGTTGATGATTTCAATTTATACCCAACTCCTACGGATTTAAAAAGCGCAAGAATGTATCCGCGGCTTCGTCCCTTAGAGAAAGATTCTTCTACTGAAGACTCTACCGGCGTGATAATGTCTTTAGAGGACTTGTATTGGATAAAGGATCACCTACATAACTTAAGAAAATCTAAAGCGGAAGAGACTGCATTGACTTCCGCAGTACATTTATTTGAGGAAAAAATAACGATGATAAATAGCAGGTTAGACGGCGCTACCCACTGTCTGAGAAATGTAGAGTTCGAAGACTTAAAGGGTGCGATAAATTCTTGGCGTATTTTCTTTAGGAATATGGTTGTAACCGGCACTGTCGGGGCCTTGTTTGTTATCGCGGGGTGGCTTTGGCAATATTATTCTCTTGTGAGCCAAGTTAAAAAAACGAGTGAGAATATTGCACAAGTGTCGCAGACTGTGTCCGTTCTACAGTCAGACTATGCACAGTATAAACAAGATCGTTTTGCAGAGGGTGTTAAGACTGAATCTGTGAATGATGCGCGTTTTGTGCGGCTAGAGTATAAGCTTATATCTGCTATGTCTAAATTATCTCAGGGAAAAAAAGTGCCCGAACCTAACGAACCCGCGTCTAAAGCGAGTATAACCAGTGGAGTGACCCATGACGAGTGACTATACATATACCATAAACATCGTGAAGTCGATTATTGGCGTGCGCCAAACTATCACAGGAGGTGGTATGGCTGGGGATGCTCCGTTGCTAACGGCTATCGTGGCAGAGCCTGCTCTCTTCGCTAATGGGTTATACACCTACTGTGACCCGGCTGACCTGACTTCGATGACTCTAACCAAAGCTGGTCTTTTTGATATAGGAACAAATTTCGCATATTCCATTGTGAGTGTTCGACCTTTTTGCGGAGGAGCCAGTACCTTCAGTTTGTACATTCAAGACCGAGGCGGTGCGTTTGCCTCAACTATCTTATTGGCACAAGATGCAAATAGTGTCAGTTACGACTTTGCGGGAGCTGGAAAGCCAGTCCTTCCAAGCCAGGTTATAAAGGTCACAACGTCAGCTGCGGGAACAGTCGATCTGTATCTTGTACGTTATCAGGTTCCGTAAAGAGAGGTAGAGTATGCCAGTCGCCCTTCCACCAGAGAGTGCTCCGTTAACTACTGATGACGTTCGGTGGTTTTTACGGGATACCCCTGAGCACAATATTATCATTCCCGATAATGTTGAATTCAGTACGGATGACATTAATCGTGCAATCCGTTTTGCCACGGCGAAGTACAACGCTCTCCCGCCCCAAACGACGTTTGAGTGGGATGTTATTAATGAGTACGTTCTTTTGTGTGGAGTGTGTGCGATTCTTCTTCGATCTGAGGGTATACGACAGAACAGAAATGAAGTGCGGGCACAGGATGGAAACATTGCCCCTGTGAATTTAGATGAAAAACAAGCCCAGTATGCTGCTTGGGCTGACCGGTTGCAACAAGAATTCGATTTCCATTGCCGTTTGTCTAAAACAGAAGCAAATATGGAAAGTTGTTATGGAAAACAATCTTCGGGATATCGTTATCTCGGACGCTGGACAATGTAATAACAATGCCTTTATTTCCATCATCCACTATCCAGTCTGTAAGTAACCAGCCCGTACAAACTGGAGCCTATCTCGAGATGATGCGTATTTTTCCGATCTATCCTCGGCGTGTTTTTCTCCAGTGGGTACTTCGGCACCCTACTTTAGGGGTGACCTATGAATTTACAATTAGTAGGTCTGGCAGCGCGGAAGGTCCTTGGGAGGTATTAACAACACCTCCTATAAATGACTTTTATTATGTCGATATGGATTTTCCGTCTAATCCACTAACGGGAACACCTGACCTCATGTCTATGACCCGTACGGCTTATTATACTATCGCAGCCCAACCTATTACGGGTGGAGACATTATTTCTATTACTAAAAAAATAGAACCCTGGCTTGACCGGCGTCGCGAAGGAATCCACCGTAAACTCGTACGGGACGCCATGATTTCATTAAAACGAGTTGTTGGTACCGAGATGGCAGCGTTAAAGAAACGTAAGTGGGGAGACAAATGTACCTTGTGTATTTCTAGCATGGGTATTTCCGTGGACCCGTATTGCCCGGAATGTTATGGAACAACCTTCCAAGGTGGATATTGGGACCCGGTATATGGTTGGGCACAACTTTTCACATCTCCTATTTCTGTACAAACAGCTCTTCAAGGTGAAACAGAGCGAAAACAAACACGGCTATTAATGTCGAATATTCCGCAAATGGATAAAAACGACTTAATCGTTTTTTTACGGACGAATAGGTATTTTCAAGTAGCTGAGGTAACTCCAACACAGATACATAATGTAGACGTCCATCAGGAATTAATAGTAACAGAATTGAGCTCCACGAGTGCTGAGTATGATTTACAGGTAGACCCGTGGCGTGACCCCTGTTGGTGGGTATGATGGGTATTTTTCAAGTAGAATCGACTTGGAATGGTTTGGCTCTCCCTCGGGAGAGAGACGAACATCGAAGTATTACAGTAGGTTCTCCGCTTGCTGTTATTGGCCTTTTTGTCTTGGCTATACAACATCGTTTTAGTCCTTCTGCAATTGGAACTGAGGGGCTTCAAGGAGATTCTCCTGCATTACGTACTGATGTCGATTGGGAAGACCCTGTTGAGCTGGAGCCGCTTCCTTGGGTTTGGTCTGGTAATTTAGCCCCCGCAGATGAATGTGACCCTAGTAACGTGGGAGCGCCCAGACCGATTTATATTGGCCCAGCATTTGATTTAAATAAAAGTACCCGTAATTATCGTCCGGCAATTTATGTTGACCGAGGGCCCGTTAATATCCAAAAAATATCGATTAATAATTCCGCAGGGCATCATTTACCCAGTGGGTTAGAGGCCTTCGAGGCGTTAGCTCATGTTCCGATACTAATAGATTGTATTGCGGAAAGTTATGGGGATTCGAATATCGTCGCGGATACAGTCTGGTTTTACTTATTGGCCAGTAGAAATGTTCTTCGACGAGCTTTTGGATTTCATAGTTTTACCGAACCAGTTTTAGGCGCTACCCAGTCCGAAGAGGTCGATAAGTTATTGTTTCATACACAAGTTTTTTGTGATGTAGATTTAGATTTGCGCTGGAGTACTCGTCCGATTACTCCCTTAATTAACGATGTTGCTATGCGTGTCGCTAAGGTAGGAGATATCAATGAAGTGCTTCAGGACATCGTGCTTCGCGAAAGTAGAAGCTGACCATATAATTCAGCAGCAACCAGAGGAGTAAATACCGATGCCTCTTTCTAGACCGAACACTGTTGTTTATCAAGAGTATACAGACTTGTCTGTAATCCCCGCTACCCCCCAACTATCCGAGCTAGTCGTTGGCCCTTGTTATCAGCTGCTGGACTACCTTGACGACAAGGTGGATTGTGCTGCAGGTTCTTACGGAACTTCTCAGGAAGACAATCCAAGAACATCGCCTACGGCCGCAGTTACAATTGCTACCCCCCCGAGTATCGATACGGGAGCAATCCTTACTGATGCCAGCGTACGGGTTTTCTTCGACGATGCTACCGTTGTAATAAAAGAAATCGCCTCGGCGCCAGGATCAAGTGCTGGAACTTTTGATGCTGATGACAACATCTTTTATACCACGCGTGCACTCGGTACAAATATGGGGTCAAACTACATCGCAGCGGGGGATACGCTCATCACTGAGTCTGCAGGAGCAGACTACGTAAAAACGGTGAAAGAGCTTGCATATATCTTTTACGTCGTGGCTGGAACTCCCAATTTCACGACTATCGGATGTGATATCGGGGATATCATTGAAGTTTCCGGTGACACTGCTGGAGTTTCTCGCGATGGTACATACACTGTAAAAAAGAAGTACATTGAAGCTGGGGTAGTTGTGGATGATTCAATCGAGATCGAAGACGCTTCGAATTTGATTGGGGTCTCAGCCGACGCCCATGTCCGTATCACTACGGCGGCGGGTGTTGAAAAATACACTAGCTTAGGTGGAGCTAAAATTATACTTGCTGATTGGTGCCATCTCCGGGTGACCGAGGATTTTCCTGATGCGAATGATGTTACAAATCGACTTTGGAGAGCCGAGAGAACTTTGACTGATGTCGAGCTCGATTCGTCTGATTTCAGTGTCGATAGCACTACTAAGGTTGTCACAGTTAGCGCGGGTATTACCACCACAGTCAGTACGACTATTGGGGATAAGCCTGTTTCGTATGCAGCAATGTACATGGAGTATGCAGCTCTCCGGCAAGATCTTCAAAATGTAAATGAGGTTAGTTCTTCCGCTGAGGCTATCGCTCTCCTGGGAAAATATGACGCACGCAACCCTCTTTGTGTAGGGGTACATGTGTCTCTGGCGAACACTTCAACTACGATTAAAGTGTATGGAGTAGCCGCAGATACCCTTGCGGGATACAGGGATTTTGTCGAACGTACCGGGCATCTTTCGGACATTTACGCAGTAGTTCCTTTGACATATAGCACCTCGATTATTGGATACTTGAAAGGTGTCTGGGAAAACTACGCTGACCCAACTTACGTTCTATCTTCCGGGATTAAACAGAAATTCCGGAATGTTATTGGAGCTGTTGAGCTTGTGACTCAAAGTGATGTGGTTACTGAGACAAGCGGGTCTTCTACTTTGACCAAAGCAGGAACGATTCCTACTGGGAATAAGACCATGACTTTGTCTGGCCTTACCGGACAAACCGCGGATTTCAGTGCTTCTGGTGTGTTGCCGGGAGATATTGTTAACGTTACTATTGCCGGAATTGTTTTAGGTCCATACACGGTTGCACATGTTAATACGGCCCTTATTCTAGAAACTGTAGAAACTCTTCCGACTCTAGGGGCAGCATCCAATCCCGTAGACACACTGGATATTACGGATCCTACAGGCTTGATTTCCCGTTTCACGGCCTTGACATACTCCGTGGGTGTTAAGGAGTTTACCTTAGCAGCGGGTACTCAAGATGCTCTCTACCTTATTCTGAGCTCTCCGACTTCTACGTTCATTTCAGACGGAGTGGTCCCTGGAGACCTCTTACAGATGCCAAGTGACCCGGAGGTGGATACTTGGACTACTTACAGCACTTGGGAAATCGCGTCAGTTGATAGCGAGACTCGTCTTACGATTGCCAACAATGGCAATAATACGGATGCGCTAGAAAACGAGCTTCCTCACCTGGTGAAGAGAACCGCAGCAACTGACCGCGCCGTAACCAACGGAAGCTTGTACTTCCAGGTCAAGCGCAACATGTCCAAGACGGAACAAGTCAACTACATGCTCGCAGTGGCACAAAGCTTAAATAGCAAACGTGCGATTGTCTGTTATCCAGATACGGTTGACGTTACCGACCTTGTGGATGGTAGCAAAACTCGTACAGGAACGGACCCTGAGCTCGCTGACGCCCAACCAGGTTACTACTTGGCCTGTGCTGTTGGTGGACAGACTGCCGGTCAACCGTCACATCAAGGTTTCACAAATCTTGGAGGAAACGGTATTGACCAAATCTACAACTCGAACGACTATTTTAGTGAGGAGCAACTCACGAATCTTTCGAATGGTGGAGTGTATGTTTTCGTTCAGGATGCACCAGCTGCCCTACCGTATACAATTCATGAAGTAACCACCGATGTGTTAGCTCTAGAGACTGGTGAATACATGCATGTAAAAAACTTGGATTACCTTTCGATGTCATTCCTGACTACTCTTCGCCCATTCATTGGGACATGGAACATTACGCCGGAAGCAATCCAGTTCATCACTCAAGCATTGTATGCGATTATTAACACACACAAATCGGCATATCGCGCAAAAATTGGCGCTCCGCTTATTAGCGCTGTAGTGCGTTCCGTTTTCCAAAATACGGACTCAGAAGACCTGATTGAGGCTTATGTGGATCTTGATACACCCTCAGTGCTCAATACCATCGGCCTTCACTTGGTGGCATAGATGCAAAGCGAATTTTATAAAGCGGGCTACGACGAGACCATGCAAAAACTAGCCGGTCCTTTGGGTGTCATTGGTGGTATGCTAGGTAAAGGGATTTCTAGAGCCGGAGGCTGGTTAGGCAGAATGGGTGGGTCCTCCGGAGCTCTTAAGGGCATGGCGAGTTCTACTAATAAAACTATTGGTTGGCTTGGCGGAAAATTGCAAGGTGCAGCTCGGGGTCTCGGTAATACAGCTGGTAATTTATCCTCAGCCCCCGGACAAACTCTTTGGCAAGGTGCTGGTAACTTTGGAAAGAATATGTTGGGCATGGGTAATGCCGCAACTACGAGTGGAGTTCTTGGTAGAGGTGCGATGGGTTATGGCTTGTATCGCGGCATGACCGGGGGACCTAGAAATAATATGGCGGGTCAACCGGGAAATAACATGCCAGGTCAACCTGGAAATAATCTGCCCGTTGGTTTTAGAAACACCGGGAACTAAGGTTCTCGTAGGAGGTTAGTTATGCCGCTTGGGATCACTCATGGGTTAGGAAGCTGGAAAGTCCAGCAAAACAACGTTGAACGTCATACAGACAATGCTGCTTATACCGCGGCAAACCCAGAAGATACTCTCATCCTTGCTGGCCCTCCGCGTTATATGGATGTAAAGCAGGAAGAGACAAGTGGTGTATCAAGTTTGTTAGCTGTTGGTATGACTCAAACTTTCCAATTTACAAGTCAAGTCCCGTTGCAGCCAATGCAGGCTATGGGGTCCGCCCGTCTATTTTTTACTCGAGGAAAAAGTCAGACTTCGTGGAGACTCGGTCGACTTTTAACCAACGGTCGAAATCTTCTGCGGGTTTTGTATCATAATGCCGTCGCGGCTGGTTTGAAAGTTCAACAGTTAGACGAACCACCCGTACCCACATCAATAGGAACGCAAAACACCACATTCTACGCAAATCTCGATTCCGAACTTTTCTATGTCCCGTTTGGCTTGGCCATTTTGTTCCGGGATAGAGCAAAGGAGCTTCTCGGTGCTTTCTATTTCGAGCTGTGCATGGTGAACATGTACACTCTTGGTTTTACCATCGGCCAGAATATGGTAATGGAGGACATCAGTGGTCTGTGTGATCGCGTTGTTCCTTTCCAACCTAGTTCTTTAGCCGTGTTAGATACTGTGAATCGTGTAACTTTAGACGAAGTTATTGGATTCGTTGGTGGAGACGACTCTATCCCAAGCGAGGGCTTTAGTGTAGGTATGGGTGACCTTTCGTTAGATTAATTAAAATACTCCGTCCTTTCTTTCTACCCTCTGTGCTATTCTTTCTTTATGAAAGACAAAGAATCACGAAAAGTCATGTTTGGTCAGGCTCCGTTTTCCGGAGGATTGATTTACCCTAAAGGAAAAGTCCTCGCATCAATCCAAGCCTACGATGATAACACCAAAACCTATACAATCCGAACTCAGGGAGATAAACGTGATGACCAAAACCGGGGAGGATGCTCTTATCCTAATATCCCACGAAAGCTAACCCACCCGGGAGATCAACATGTTTTAAGTGCGGATACTATTGTTATTGTCGATTTTTCGGTAGGGATTCCTTATATCGATGGAGTTCTACCCCAGACCGCATTAAATAATTCTGCCTATTCTTTAGCTCCTGACTTTGGTGCGGCACCTGGCTTAACGTCTACCCCAACAGACACTGGTGGCACGTATAAAACAGCAAATTCTCCTAAAGGACAACTCCCCGGAGACCAGGTTTTAGCTGGAGACGATGGGAATTATATCGCTGCTTTACGAGGAAAAATTTCGACACTACATGGAAGCGAGCGGGCACAAATTATCGTTTCGGGATTACATGACCTCGTTCGCGTTGTATGTGAAAATTATGAGCACTTCTCCTCTTTCGGAAACCTAGAAGTACACAATAAAGATGGGCGTAGCTCACTCTCTTTTCGTGGAGGCTCCGACCAAGCTTCTCAAACAGGAGGAGACCTTGAGGCTTGGACCTTCCGGGTAGACATCGGAGATACCGGGAACCTTTTCGATATGCGGGTAACCTCTCCAGATAATAGTAAGACTTATGCTCGTATTAAAATGTCCGCCGATGGTTTTATGGAAATATTCGGAGAACTCTCTCGAGCTGATAGCACCGCTGGAGATCGCTATACCACAACGGGTGGAGCGCATTATCAACGCACCCATGGAAATATCAAAGATGAAATTAAAGGCACTGTTACCCGAAATATTCAAGGAGCCTCTACTGAAAGTATCGGGTCTAGTCGCGTAGCCAATATTGGGATGGATGACGTTGCGTCTATTAATAGGAATGAAGTTAAAAATGTCGGAGGACAACAGATCGTTACTGTGATGGGAGGTCTTCCTACCAGCGCGTTACCTATGAATAAAGCCCTCGATGTCCGGGTAGTAAATGGAAGTTATATTATTGAGATAGGGAATCCAAAAGATGGAGGTCTGCCGTCCGCTATGTCTGGATACAAAGTATACACACATAATGGAGCTATCATCCTAGGTGAAAATCCGATGTCCCCTGCGTCACAATGCAGTGTTAATTTAAATACTCTAAAACCGAACTCGATAGGGCTTGGTTGTATTGTTCCTGGGCCTTGGCCTGAAGCAGCAATGAATCCTCCTACTGGGTCTGCTATGATGTACGAGAAATGGCTCATTCTTTTCAATATGCTTATTACGGCCCTAGATAACCATCAACATGTTGCTACATACGGCGGAGGACCTACCCTCTCCACCTTGCCGGGAACTCCAGGTGTATATTTCAAAGGAATGACCAGTAGCCTTACTGCTGCGGTGAAAAGCTTGAAGGTAAAGATAGGGGCCTAGCCTATAATTCAAAAAACAGAGGTTTTTTTATGCCAAGAGTAAGAGTGAATGCCCTAGTGGAAGGAAAGGAATTGGGTACAATGAAAAAGACTGCTGCACAACTCGCTAATATGGTTCTGGAGAAAGGTTCTAGACCACTCCAGGACGACGACGAGCTACCTGAATATCGCCCAGAAGACCGCATGCACCGCGCTCCTCTTTACGGAGGCTTGGGCGGAGCAGTTGCGGGTGGTCTATTAGGGGCTCCTTCTGGATTGTACGGGCGGGCTTTACGCAATGTGTTCAATCACGGTTCAGGGGGGTATGGTCGTGCAGCATTGCGAGGAGGAGCGGCGGGGGCTCTTCCCGGTACTATTGCAGGTACTGTTTTAGGCGCCCTTGTTCAACATAACACTAACAAGGCGATAGGAGAACATACGGGTCTTTCCCCACGCGAACTTGATATGCTCGACCACCTATATAAAAATCCTGAGATGTTTAGAAATGAAGAAGGATAACTTCCAACGTCCTTAATGGCTTCATTTCACGATGTTGAAGGTAGTACAAAAAGACGCCCCGAACTTGATGTTCTAAGGTATCGCTAATATGAAAAAAACTGCTGCACAACTCGCTAATATGGTTTTAGCTAAAGTCGCGAATGAATTTCAAGATGAAGAAGACATTCCGACGTACTATCCTGAGGACCGCTGGCATCGCGCTCCGCTGTATGGGGGATTGGGTGGCGCAGTTGGCGGGGGTCTGTTAGGTGTCCCTAATGCATTATTTGGAAGGTATATATCCAACCGATTTGGTCACGGTTATGGGGGTTAGGGCCGCGCAACACTGCGAGGAGGAGCCGCAGGGTCAGCTATAGGCACTCTTATGGGTACTGCCTTAGGAGCTTATCTTCAACATAACAATAACAAGGCAGTAGAAAAACATCTGGGTTTGACGGGAAAAGACTTGGATGCAGCCGACACATATTGATGCTACATTATTTAGGGGCCGTTAAAAAACGCTAGAATCAATTCTGTGTCTGGTCTTTTCTAAGTAAATCCAAAACTTGTGTGTTTAAGTCTTTCTTGTTTTTAGACATATCAGCCAGAACATCTTCCACACCAATAGGAGTCTTTCCACGTAAGCGGTCCCAAAGCCCAGCCGGAGGATGCGTAATATATCTTTGAACAAGGACATTACGTTTATCTTCAGGAAGGTCTGAGTGCGAACCATGCCGTATCGCACGCCCTATTACCTGGTCTAATTTTTCTTCGTTCCAGTGAGGTTCTAAAACCTGTACTAACCGAGTACCTTTGAGGTCAAGACCTTCACCTCCCGCGGAAGACAAGAGAAGAGCTTTTAATTTACCAGTATTATATTCATCGATAGCCGCTTGACGCTCCTTAGCCTTCACATTCCCCGTGAAAAGCTTATGGGGAATCCCCTTCTCTGAAAGCTGTTGGTCATATTCTTTTAAGTTGTTTAAATAGTTTGAATACACAATAGCTTTCGCCGTAGGGTCTGTTTGGACTCGAGTTAATAGTTCTTGAACTGCGCGCTGAGTTTTTGGAGACGAATCACTCTTTACGTACTTATTTGTTGACCCTGAAACCTGCCGAGCTTGAGATTGAAATTGATTAAATTCTGAGAGTTCTTTCCCTTCCGGTAAAGCACCTCTCTCCAACTTCTTTCTTAAACTCCGAGGTAGTTTTCCCCAGGCTGCCTCATGTAGCTTAGCCTGTAAATCAGACATTGGGACACGAACACCCTCATCCGTACGCGCAGGGAAATCTCCTCCGGTGTTATCCTGATAGTCAACCCAATGCTGAAGAATATCTCTAAGCTCAGCCTTGTTCTTTAAAACAGGTTTCGTGGGTTTTCCGCTAAAACGATACCAAAACCCAGGATCTTTCGGAGGCTTATATATGTAGTGTTCATTAAAAGTAGAGCCTACAGGAAGAACAGATTCACCCGCTACGATATTTACTAGCGGTGCAATATCGGAAGGACGATTGTATACAGGAGTGGCCGTAAGGAGTAACCGCTTAGCTGCAGGATAATCGGCTAAAAGCTTATGTAGTTTAGTCGATGTCTCTCGAGCTTTATGCGCCTCATCTACAATAAGAAGGTCCGAGGGTATCTGTTCGTCACGTAGCGCATCACGCTGTTGGCTGCGTACTTCAATGTTGGAACCATCTCCTAAATGTTTTAGTATTTCTTTTGCGTAATTTGGCATCAAGGAGGCGGGGACTAAAGCTGTGGCATGCCCTCCTTGGTCTTGAGCTGCTGCGATAGAACTAAGAGTTTTTCCTGTACCCAACCCATGTGCTACCACCAGCCCAGGTTGGTTACGAAGACGTTCAACAACTCGTTGCTGATGTGGAAGAAGAGGTGTCTTTATCTCTTCTGCAGATTTATCAAGAAGACCTTTATTTTTTGTTAAGGTTATATCCCGCGTCAATAGTCTTTTAAAAGGTTCTGTAATACTCACCCTATTCAAGCGCAGATTTTCAGGAACGAGGGATTCTCTGATGAACTTTTCACCAGGATGTCTATCGACCCAGTCTTCAATCTCTTGGTCCGGAACTATAAAAGTCATCTTATTTTTTATCTTGTCCGTTATGTGCTCTTCCGGGATTAAATTAAGGTATGGAGACGGTGTCATATTTTTCTTCCGAAATAGAACACCGTATTGTCCATAAGAGCCTTCCGCGGGAAGAAGACCTTTAGTCGCAAACACCTCTCTGCGTAAAGCTTTTGAAGGCTGCAACTCCTCCGTCCGACCTCGACCCAAAGACCCAGACTCGAAGTCTTTCAGGCGACCTTTCCGAGCTAAGTCAAAAGCTGATAGGATTTGCTTAGACTTAATCACATCATCTAAGTGGCGTGTACGATGCCCATAAACATCCCCGCTGGTTAGTTCTTCTGGGAATTGTTCGATAGGGTCACGACCAAACCTGGGTAGTCCTAGTTCTTCATCTACTTTATTTTTGTAGAGTTTATACCGCGTCTTCGGAAAGAACCAAGAATTCTTAAGTTCCTGTTTTCGTTTAACGATTTCTTCTCGTTTGGCGTCATCCAATTTGGCCTGAGCTCCCGCAAGAGCTGCACGCCACTTCTTTCCCTTTTCTCCCAAGAACAAGGCTAAATCTACAGGCTCATCTTTGTACTTTAGGTGAAAAATACTCTGGTCGGCATATGGTACATTCAGGGAAGATTCGGACGTGGTATTGCGCAAACGCTTCACTAATTTTCGATACTTGTCTTCCGACTGGACGGGGATCACGTAATCATAGTCTGTCTTAGCCTCAGGTACATTAAGCCCCAAAGCCACCGACCCAACTAGAAGTGGTGATACATTGTACTTTTTCCGGAGATAAGCTCGGAGTTCTTCTTCGTTAGGCGTGGTCGGTTGCATGCACTAATTATACTACTTAGGCCCCTGACTCCCACCGTACCCACTTTGAATTTTTGTAGCCGGTCTATCGCCGTGAGTATGTACATGCCCCGCTTTTTGTTTCATACATCCAGGATAAGACGGGATACATTCAATCATAGTAGTAGGGGCGGAAAGCCACACGTGCTCCATAGGAGTAGAACAGACAGGACAAACAAGAGACTTCACGTCATTCTCTACTAGGTCCTCTATGGTTTTTGAGCAGATTGGACACCTAAAATCTTTCATACGCATTTTTAATCCTCGATGGGTTGTAGGTCATCCCCAAAAGTTTGAGTAGAAAATGTGGGTGGATGACAGAGTTTTAAGGTTGGCTGTAACGACTCATCAAAAACAGCCGGTTCCCCCTCGGACTCGTTAAAGTCTTCTCCAAAAGTTGCCTCTTCGAGTTCACCAATAGCAACTCCAAGTGAGTCAGTTAAACGTTCTACTTCTGCACTACCACTTACAAAGATAGTCTTCAGTAACGCCGTGGTAGCTTGTACTTCTAATTTAGGCCCACCAGCCATCAAGATAATTCCCATCACATATTCATCCCCGCGATGAAACGGAGGTGCATTAGGAAAACTAGAGTTAAGTGATTTCGCTAGATCAGAAAGGAAAAATTGGTTGCCACCTTCTCCTTCAAAAGACCTAACGTAAACACCGCCCAGTTTCGTTGGAAGTCGGAGTGATGCTGTTAGAGATTGTATCTGGCGTAAAATACTATCTACAATTTGTTCATAACGGAGCATTTCTTTATTCAAGAATTCTACATAGCTACTAAGAAGCTCAGAGGGGGCCATAAGGCGGTTTGCCAGCATGTCTAGGTACCCTGCGAATACTCGGATAAAGTAAGCAAGGGGTGGGATGAGGTCTGCAACAGACGGTGTTCTAACCCAGTCCGGGGGAGTACTGTCTGGCAAAATTGGGAACGGATAGACTTGAGGCATATTCGAAAGTTCGTAGTAGGGAAGAGTTTGCCCTGGGTCTGTAGTCCAATCATCCTCAGCGCCGTATACTCTGAATTGCCATGCTAATGCAAAGTGGTAAACATCACCCTCTTCTAGCGGAAGGTCCCGAACGACATATGAGTTTTCTCCTAGAGAAAATTCATCTTCGTTAACTACAAAAATATCATCTCCACTCATTGTACTTGAAGTAATGTCTCGAGTACCTATAAGCTCAAGAACGTTATTCGAAGTAGATGCTAGAACATTATTCCGAACTGCAAAAATAGCCCGGCGTGTTGGTATGAGAATCATACCCCCTAAATCAGGTAAAGACCAAAATGGAATTTCCATTGTATCCCACGTGAGTAGCACACTTAGCTTCATATCCTGACCGGGTTTTACCAGAGGATAGGCTTGAAGATTTTGTGGCCTTGGGACCTTAGTTTCATTTGTAGATTTAAATAATGACCCAAACGTTCCTTTCAATGTCCACAAGTCGTCTAAAAAACCAAAGGGGTCTATATTTGTACCGAGAACAAAAACCAAACCCCCAACCCAATCAGTTTCATTCATAAATTGAGGGCGGTTCCGGTCTCCTCGGTCATACAAAGAAGCTGCTACTTGCCGATAAAAACCAGGGTTTCCTCCACTATACCGATTTGCATTTACGAGAAAACTGCGCTGGTCGTCTGTCATTGCGGAATCTGTAGGAGATGGGGCAAAAAGCGAATTAACAGGAGGTGTAATATCCCCTAAGCCTGCAAAGGTTGTATTGAACCTTTTTCCATTAGGGACAAACATGGCGTATAAGCCCGCGTCTGTTAAAAGCCCCTCGATAATATCTCTTATCTGGTCGATAATCTGCTTGATAAGGGCTGCGGCGGCATCCGCTAAGCCCACAATTAATTTGGAAATAGCATTTAAGAGGTCAGCGACTGCTTGTAACACCTTTCGAAGCTCGTCGATAATATTGGCGATACGCTCGAGAGGTGCAAAGTCTGGAACGGCTAACTCAAGTTTCCCCCAAGAAGCGCTGGTAGTTCCCTGGGTTATAAATTTTTCGGCTAGTTTGTTGCGCTTTTGTTGCTCAACTTTCCAAGCTTCAATTTTTTCTTTTTGCGTAGCCATCGTTTTTATGCGTCTCCGTAAATGATGTCAAAATGGTCTTCCGGAGGAATAGGCTCGACACCAACGCCACTACTGTTAAGAGAACCTTTAATCCCAGCTAGTTGGATAACAAAATCGCAATCGTATAAAACATAGCGCCGTAATTTACGGACAGGCCAATCCACAATTGACTGACGCATTGTCTCCACGTAACTAAGTATTGTTTCATAGGGAGTTGTTCGGGGGGAAACTAGGTCCCATAAAGCATTGAAAGACCTAGGTCTTAACGCTATTTTCAAATAGGCACATTTCCACAAGTCTGCATAGGGCGTTGAGAAAAGTGTGGGATTATTGGTATAAAGAGTTAGAGCTTCCCTATTTAAACTTCGGCAAAAAACATAAATAGATGCGATGTCTTTTGTGAGATTTTCAGCCGGTACTGCATAGTCGTCTGCGTAAGAAATATCTACTCGCATTACTCCAGTTAGGAGAGTTGCTAATTTAGGGTTTGTACGAAGAATGTGCGCGATACACAAGGACCTAGGTGCTTCGGACTTATACGTATCTATATAGCCTCCGTATATAGAATCGATCCGTTTAAAAATCGGCACATTTAATTTTGCCACGTACGTCGCGTTAGCTCGGAAGGTAGTCATCAGAAGTCCTCATGTTTTGAGTTAAAAGTTATTTTAACCTTTTCCGACAATAAGGCCTTCTTAATCATAGGGGTAGACCTAACTACGTGTTCTTTATAAATTTCTGTTAGTTGATCTGCTTCTTCAAACCCCAACGCTTTGAGCTGCGCAGCGCCCCGTGCCATCATTTGGTACGTAACGAGGCGGCCCAATCTCGCAGCTATTATGCCCAACTTCTGTAGCCCTAATGGTGGGGCTGTTCCATTTACCCAGCTCATCTCTCGAGCATAACACACGGAGGAGGACGAAGAAATGTTTAGTGGCTGGAAAATAGTATTCGCTGAAATTGGGAGGCGCCTACTACAAATTGTTGTTGTTGTGATTGCCGAGGAAACGGTACGCCGTGGATTCACAGCAGCCTTTACAGACAATGAAAATGTACATTACGAAAAACCAAGACCAAAAAAAGCAACAGTAAAAAACAACAAGTAAAAACAAGTGACCTCTATTGGTTCTATATCGGGAGGCTGTCTTTAAGCCAAACGCCATCCGTCCAAGCGACGTTAAAAAATAGAGGTCTTTTGGGCGTAAAAATAAGTGTGTATTTTTTGTTCTAACTTGACTAAAATTGTTTCGGATGATTCGTACAGTCAAAATAAGTCTGAAAGAAGCAACACAGAAGAAACAACGGTGTCTTGAAGCCGTTCGGAGGGATAATATCTTTATACCGTTTTTAAGTAATCCTCTTAAAAGTCTATTAAATCTACACAGTTCAAACTAATTACCCTTAAAAAAATGGGGACTTTTTTGGTAAAAGAATGTGAGGGAATATAGTGGTTATATCTCCCTCGAACAACACCGCACTGCAGTGCGGAGAAAAGGTGTCACCATGTTTAACGAATTACTCAAGATAGTTCTCGGGACGACAATTGCCGTCGTAACTGGTTACGGGGTCTTCATAGGCATAGAGTATGCCGAGAACAAACTCGCGGCTCGCAAGGCCGCGAAGAAAGCGGACGCCGACGAAGAGGCGGCTCTGGCCCTGGAGAGAGTTTGGAGAGAAGAAGAAGACAGGGCCGAAACCGTTCGTCAGCGCGCAGCCGCGAAAGCGTGGGTAGCCGACCGCTGAAGCCAACGCATAGTTCTTCCAACACACTCTGGAGAGACAGACAAACCTGTCTTCTCTCCAAACTCTCTCCAGAGTGTGTTTCTTTTTTTGTTGCACAAACTAACCGCATAAGCTATAGAATGTAGAAAACTACACCTCTTAAAAGTCTATTAAATCTACACAGTTCAAACTAATTACCCTTAAAAAAATGGGGACTTTTTTGGTAAAAGAATGTGAGGGAATATAGTGGTTATATCTCCCTCGAACAACACCGCACTGCAGTGCGGAGAAAAGGTGTCACCATGTTTAACGAATTACTCAAGATAGTTCTCGGGACGACAATTGTCATCGTAACTGGTTACGGGGTCTTCAAAGGCATAGGTTATGCCGAGAACAAACTCGCGGCTCGCTCGGCCGCGAAGGAAGCGGACGCCGACGAAGAGGCGGCTCTGGCCGCCAAAACCGTTCGTCAGCGCGCAGCCGCGAAAGCGGCTGAAGCCAACGCATAGTTCTTCCAACACACTCTGGAGAGACAGACAAACCTGTCTTCTCTCCAAACTCTCTCCAGAGTGTGTTTCTTTTTTTGTTGCACAAACTAACCGCATAAGCTATAGAATG
>Ga0307380_10005480_pt1 | contig 16816 bp, 16 predicted proteins | sample UN3MG_FD_202239 | JGI IMG/M metagenome (GOLD analysis project Ga0307380, IMG submission 202239) | Soil microbial communities from Risofladan, Vaasa, Finland - UN-3 | ecosystem: Environmental > Terrestrial > Soil > Coastal area > Acid sulfate soil | place: Finland: Risofladan, Vaasa | collected...
GCCGATGCAGGCGACCAGGGTGTCGGGCAGACGGCCCTCGCGCTCGAGCATCTGCTCGCGGGTTTCGCGGCCGATGATCGACTGGAAATCGCGGACCATCGCCGGGTAGGGATGCGGTCCGGCGACGGTGCCGATGCAGTAGAAGGTGTCGCGCACATTGGTGACCCAGTCGCGCAGCGCCTCGTTCATGGCGTCCTTCAGGGTAGCGCGGCCCGCGGTGACCGGGATCACCTCGGCACCCAGCAGCTTCATCCGGAAGACGTTGGGCTTTTGGCGCTCGACGTCGGTGGCGCCCATAAAGACGATGCATTGCAGCCCGAAGCGGGCGCAGACGGTGGCGGTGGCGACGCCGTGCTGTCCAGCGCCGGTCTCGGCGATGATGCGTTTCTTGCCCATCCGGCGGGCCAGCAGGATCTGGCCCAGCACGTTGTTGATCTTGTGGGCGCCGGTGTGATTGAGCTCGTCACGCTTCAGGTAGATCTTGGCGCCGCCGCAATGGTCGGTCAGGCGCTCGGCGAAATACAGCGGCGAGGGGCGGCCGACGTAGTGCTTCCACAGGTCCTCCATCTCGGCCCAGAAGCTGGCATCAGTCTTGGCCTTCTCATATTCGGCCTCGAGCTGGAGGATCAGCGGCATCAGCGTCTCGGAGACGAAGCGCCCGCCGAAATTGCCAAAGCGGCCGCGCTCGTCGGGGCCGGTGCGAAAACTGTTCGGCGGGGTCTGGTTCATATCGTGGATTCTCCTGTCGGAAACTCGGGTTCTCTTTAGCGCCCGGAATCCGATCCGTCATCAGGGAACGCGCGTTGGTGAGATTGATCGTCGGTCGGCGCGGCTGGGAAATGCGCGCTTGCAGCGATCGAGCGTCCAGATCGGGCCGACCCGGTGGAGGAACGGGTCTGAGCCGTGGCCGTCACGTCCATGCCCGGAGCCTGGCAGAATGCCCGGCCAGGCAGAAGCCGCCGTGAAATAGGGTCTATCAAGGTTGATAAGGAGGTTAAGATGTTGATATTAAAGGGGAGTTGAAAATGGAGTCGCATTATCAGTGCGAGAATAGATGGCCGGAGCGGAGAACTGCCGGTCGGAAGAACATATGTGCCGCGCGATTGCGCTTAGTTTTGCCTGTGAACGAACGGACAAGTTTGTAGCTGATCGACCTACAGAACCCGTTTCATGCCCCAATGCGAGGCGGTGAAGCCAAGCCGTTCGTAGAACCGCAGCGCGTCGCCGCGCTGGCGGTCGGTGGTGAGCTGGACCAGGGTGCAGCCGAGATCGCGGGCGCGCGCGAAGGCGGCGTTGAACAGCGCCTCGCCGATGCCCTTGCCGCGCTGGTCGGCGCGGACGCGGACGCCCTCGATTTGGGCGCGCGCGGCACCCCGGCGCGAAAGTCCTTGGATCAGGGTGAATTGCAGGCAACCGAGCAGCACGCCGCCGTCCTCTGCCACCAGATAGACATTGCCGGGTTGCGCCGACATCGCCGCGAAGGCGCGCGCATGTAGGCCGGATCGCCGGGGGCTTCGCGGCCATGCCCGAGGCCGTCATCGGCCAACAGCAGGGCGATGGCATTGATATCGGCCTCGGTCGCCTCGCGGACGATCATGACGCGTTGGCGGCCTGGATGAAGGCGGTGATCTTGTCGTGGTCCTTGACGCCCGGTGCGCTTTCAACGCCGGAGGAGACATCAAGCTCGCTTGCGCCGGTCAACTGCACCGCTTCGGCCACGTTCGACGCTGTCAGCCCGCCCGCCAGCATCCAAGGCCGCGCCCACTGCCGCCCGGCAATCAGGCGCCAGTCGAAGGTGAGGCCGTTTCCACCGGGGAGGATGCCGATGCCAGCACGCGGCGGCTTGGCGTCTATCAGCAACTGATCGGCGACCGCCTCGTAATCGGTGATCTGGACGAGGTCCCCGGCGTCACGGATGCCGATGACCTTCATCACCGGCAATCCGGCGCGGGCCCGGATCTCCGCCACCCGTTCCGGGGTCTCATGGCCATGGAGTTGCAGCATGTCGACCGGCACCTCGGCGAGCAACGCGTCGAAGAAGGCGTCGTCGGCATCGACGACAAGCGCCACTCTGATCGGCCCGGCGGGAGCCGCCTTGACGAGCAGCCGGGCCGCTGCCAGTTCGACCGAACGCGGCGAGGGCGGGTAGAAGTTGAAACCCAGATAGGCGGCACCCGCCCGCGCCGCGTGCGCCACTGAAGCGGCGCTGGTCAATCCACAGATTTTGACTTTCATTGCGACCGCCTGGTGCCCTTAAGCAGTAGGCATGCGGGAGAGATCACCGTCGTGGTCGGCCACCTTCGCTCGCAACCGGGTGACCTCCTGGCGCAACTGCACGATCTCGCGCCGCTTCTCCTCGGCCGTCCGGCGCTGTTTGTGTTCGCGCAGAAACTCGATCACCAGCCCGACCAATATCCCCAGCAGAACCGCCGCCAGAATCACCACCGCCAGCGGGATTTCCTTGATACTGAAAGTGTCGCCGAACAATTTTGCCGGCAACAGGTAAAGGTCGACCGCCGCCATGTTGGCGACGCCGAGGGCAATCAGCATTGCGGCCAACAGGCCGAGCACGATCAACTTGACCGTTTGCATCCTTGTCGTCCCGTCTCGGGCAGGCCGGTCAGCCTCTCCCGTTCATGCGTTCGCGCAGTTCCTTGCCAGCCTTGAAGAAAGGTACCGATTTTTCCGGTACCGGCACGGCTTCTCCGGTTCGCGGATTTCGTCCCAGTCTGGGATCACGTTGCTTTACCGAGAATGCGCCGAATCCGCGCAGCTCAACCCGGTCGCCCCGTGCCAACGCCGCTGTGATTTCCTCGAACAATGTCGAGACAATGCGTTCGACATCCCGCTGATAAAGATGAGGGTTGTCTTCAGCTATCTGTTGGATGAGTTCCGACTTTATCATTCGCTCCCCCGAACGGTCGAGTTGTTATGATTCTTAGAGTCCCTGTTCATGTCTAAAACTGTCACGCTGGGTCGGCCTCCGTCAACGCTGAGAACGAAATTTCCTATTGAATGATAGCATATAGTCGGAGTCCGGGCGATAGAACAGGCCGTGACGGCATAAAGCTGGCCAGACTTTCCTCCAGCAACCCCATCGGCCACGGCAGAGGTGATTCGCTCCAATCGTAGTCCACGACATCCAGATCGACCGGCAGATCGCGGTTTTCGGCGAGCCAGTCGCGGGCAGTCTCTTCGTCGCCAATCGCGTCGATCAGGCCGAGGGTGAGGGCTTGGCGGCCGGTAAAGACCCGCCCATCGGTGACCTCGTCAAGTGCGCTGCCGGCGAGGCCGCGCCGTTCGGCAACCAAATCCTTGAACCAGACGAAGGTGTCATCGATCAGCGCTTGCTCGGCGATGAGAACGGCGGCGCCGGGGCGGGTGGTGAAACTGGGCTCCGCCTTCAAGGGCGCGCTTTTGACCCGGGTCACGTCGATGCCCAGCATCTCCATCAACCCAACGATGTTCGGGATTTCGGCAATGACGCCGATCGAGCCGGTCAGGGTATTGCCACGCGCGACGATATGATCGGCAGCGATGGCCGTAATATAGCCACCTGAAGCTGCGGCCTCCGACATCACGGCGACGACTGGTTTTTGGGCCGCGACCTTGCGCAGACCCTCGTAGAGCGCCTCCGACCCGGCGACGGTGCCGCCCGGGCTGTTGATGTGAACGATCACGCCCTTGACCCGCTCCAATTCGGCGAGTTCGCTCAAAATCTGATCCCGCAACAGGTCGTCGAAGATCATGCCATCGACGCGAATTCGGGCCAGATGGTCGTCCCGGCCAGATCCGATTGTCCTGGGGATCATGGCGATGACCGCAGCCACAATCGCGATGATCGCCGCGATTCGCCAAAATGCGAGGCGGCGCCGGATCTGGCGCCGCTCAAGGATGAGATCTGTTGTCGCGCTCATCGTGTCCTTCGTTGCAAGGTTCGGGAGCCCAGGATCACTCGTCCTGCTGCTGCTTCAGCGCCGCACCGAGGATATCACCCAGTGATGCACCCGAATCGGACGAACCATATTGCTGGACGGCTTCCTTCTCCTCGGCGATCTCGCGCGCCTTGATCGAGAAACCAACCTTGCGGGATGCCTTGTCGATATTGGTGACCTTGGCATCGATCCGGTCGCCGACCGAGAACTTCTCGGGCCGCTGATCGGTCCGGTCGCGGCTGAGATCGGACCGGCGGATGAAGCCCTTCATACCGTCGTACTCGACCTCGATGCCGCCATCCTCGACCGCGGACACGGTGACAGTGACAACCTGGCCGCGCTTGACGGTCTCGGTGGCATTGGCAAAAGGATCGCTGCCAAGCTGCTTGATGCCGAGCGATATGCGCTCTTTTTCGATATCCACATCCAGCACCACGGCCTTGACCAGATCGCCCTTGGTGAAATCCTGCATCGCCTCTTCGCCGGAACGGTCCCACGAGAGGTCCGACAGATGGACCATACCGTCGATGTCGCCATCGAGGCCGACGAACAGGCCAAACTCGGTGATGTTCTTGACCTCGCCCTCAAGCTCGGTGCCGACCGGGAATTTCTCGGCGAAGCTGTCCCAAGGGTTGTCCATGCACTGCTTCAGCCCAAGGCTGACGCGGCGCTTGGTGGGATCGACATCGAGCACCATAACCTCGACCTCCTGGGAGGTGGAGACGATCTTGCCGGGGTGGGCGTTCTTTTTGGTCCAGGACATCTCGGAGACATGCACCAGTCCCTCGACACCCGGCTCCAGCTCGACGAAAGCGCCGTAGTCGGTGATGTTGGTGACCCGGCCGGTGAGCTTTGCGCCGACCGGATATTTCGATTCGACGCTCTCCCAGGGATCGGACATCAGCTGTTTCATGCCGAGGCTGATGCGCTGGGTGTCCTTGTTGACCCGGACGACCTGGACCTTGATGGTCTCTCCGATCGACAGGATCTCGGAGGGATGGTTGACCCGGCGCCAGGCCATGTCGGTGACATGCAGCAGGCCATCGACACCGCCGAGATCGACGAAGGCGCCGTAATCGGTGACGTTCTTGACCACACCATCGACGACATCGCCCTCGGTGAGCTTGCCAACGATCTCGGCGCGCTGCTCGGCGCGGCTCTCCTCGAGGATAGCACGGCGCGACACGACGATATTGCCACGGCGGCGATCCATCTTGAGGATCTGGAACGGCTGCAACACACCCATCAGAGGGCCGACATCGCGCACCGGGCGGACATCGATCTGGCTGCCGGGCAGGAAGGCCACGGCGCCGCCGAGGTCGACCGTAAAGCCGCCCTTGACGCGGCCAAAGATCGAACCTTCGACCCGTGACTCGGTTTCGTTGGCCTTCTCAAGTATGTCCCAAGCTTCCTCGCGCCGGGCTTTCTCACGGCTGATCGCCGCTTCGCCACGGGAGTTCTCGACCCGGTCAAGGAAAACCTCGACCTCGTCACCGACCTTGATTTCGGCGGGTTTACCAGGGGATGCGAATTCTTTGATGTCGATGCGGCCTTCAACCTTGAAGCCGATATCGATGATCGCCTGGCCGTTTTCGACGGCGATCACTTTGCCTTTGACGACGGTCCCTTCTTCAGGGGTTGCGCGCTCGAGACTCTCGTTGAGCAGGCTCTCGAATTCCTCCATGGAGGCGGTAGCTGACATATATGCAGTCTCCTATTGGTGCATTTTTTCAGGCCAGCCGGTTGAATCCGGCGGTCTTAGGGTTTCTGGTGTCAGAACGGCAAACCAAAAAGAGCACCTAGCCGGGCTTTCGCTTCCGCGCCCGCTTAAGTGCCTGCTCGATGATCTGTGCCGCCTTGTCGACGGCCGCGTCTATAACCAATTCCGTCGTGTCCAGCAAGTGCGCGTCTTCAGCCCGGCGCGTCGGCGCATCGGCGCGCCCGGCATCGCGGGCATCGCGTGAGCGCAAATCGGCCAGAACCTGATCGACGGTGGTGTCCTCGCCGCGCTTGGCAAGCTCGCTGTGCCGGCGCTGCGCCCGGGTCTGGTCGTCGGCGATGACGAACAGTTTTACCTCGGCGTCCGGGCAGATCACGGTGCCGATGTCACGCCCGTCCAAAACCGCGCCACCCTCACGCGCTGCGAATCGGCGCTGGAAATCCAGCAGCGCCTGGCGGACCTCGGGGATCGCCGCCACTTTCGATGCCGCGCGGGCGATGAGGTCACCGCGCAGGTCCTCGGCCTCCAGGTCATCCGGGGTCAGTTCGGCCGCAATCAGTGTCGCAACGCCTTCATCGAGCACCCCGTTGCCCTGATCCAGCGCCCGTTTGCCGACCGCCCGATACAGCAGGCCGGTGTCGAGATGGGCAAAGCCGAAGCGCGCCGCGACCGATCTGGCAATGGTGCCCTTGCCAGCCGCGGCGGGGCCATCGATGGCGACGACGAAACGCATCAGCGGTTGTCCTTGGTGATCGTCGCACCAAGATTTGCCATCAGTGTTGTAAACGACGGAAAGCTGGTCGCGATCGGTCCGGCATCGTCGATTCGGACCGGATTGCGCGCGGCGAAGCCAAGGCACAGGAACGCCATTGCAATCCGGTGGTCGAGATGGGTCGCCACAGTGCCGCCGCCCGGCACGCCGTCGGCGCCGCGGCCATGCACGATCATGCCATCGTCATGCTCGGTGACTTCGATGCCGTTGGCGCGCAGACCGGCCACCATAGCGGCGATACGGTCGGATTCCTTCACCCGAAGCTCAGAGATCCCGCGCATCACCGTGTCGCCCTCGGCAAAGGCGGCGAGGATGGCGAGGATGGGGTATTCGTCGATCATGCTGGCGGCGCGCTCCGGCGGCACCTCGACGCCCTTGAGCGCCGAGAATCGCGCCCGCAGGTCGGCGACCGGCTCGCCACCCTCGTCGTGGGGATTTTCGCGGGTCAGATCGGCGCCCATTTCCGCCAATGTCAGGTAGAACCCGGCGCGGGTCGGGTTAAGGCAGATATTCGGCACCAGAATATCCGAGCCCTCGACCATCAGCGCCGCGGCCACCGGGAACGCGGCCGAGGAAGGGTCGCGCGGCACGGCGATGTTCAGGGGGTGCAGCTCGGGCTGGCCGGTCAGGCGGATCGCCCGGCCGTCAGGCAGGTCTTCAACCACAACCTCGGCGCCAAAGCCGCGCAGCATCCGCTCTGTATGGTCGCGGGTCGCCTCGCGCTCGATCACGATGGTCTCACCGGGAGCGTTGAGCCCGGCCAGCAGCACCGCCGATTTTACCTGTGCCGACGGCACCGGCAGAGTGTATTCCACCGGCACCGGGTTGGCCGCACCGGTCAGGGTCAGCGGCAGCAGGCCGCCGGCGCGTCCCGATGACCGTGCGCCGAACAGTGCCAGAGGGTCGAGGATGCGCCCCATCGGACGCTGCCGCAACGAGGCGTCGCCGGTAAAGGTGGCGCTGATCGGCGTCGTCGCCATCATCCCCATGATCAGCCGCACACCGGTGCCCGCATTGCCGCAATCAATGACGTTCTGAGGCTCAGCAAGGCCACCAACGCCGAAACCATGGACAATCCATGCGCCGGGGCCGGTGCGGGTCACCTCGGCACCGAAGGCCCGCATTGCTTCAGCGGTGCCCAGCACATCATCGCCCTCCAGAAGCCCGGTAATCCTGGTCTCGCCGACAGCGAGCGCGCCGAAGATCAACGCCCGGTGCGAGACCGACTTGTCGCCGGGCACTTCAGCCATGCCAGAAAGCCGGGCAGCGCGCCGCGCCGTGACGGGACTGGTTTCCGATGGGTGAGACATGCGGTGGCTCCGGGGCGGGCTGGCGTCGGTGGCATATAGCGCCAACAAGGCCGCTCCGTCCACCCATCCGCGGCATCGCCCGCGCACGCGAAACGCGTCGACCCACATACACGGGCCGACGCCAGAACACTACGCACACAGACTGGAATGCGTGTGGCTTACTCCTGATGCCGCGATTTTGCGAAACAGGCGCGACCTCCACACGACGCCGCATAACCGACTCTACAGTTGGAACGCGGCAGTGTTGCGACGGACGGTGCCGTGGTTTCGCCGTTATTGAATCAATTTTCGTCGATCAGGCCAATCAATTGGGCGTAATCGTGTCAGAGGCGCCGAAAGCTGAGATAATGCGGCGGTCTGCCCTCGCGCAACGCTTTCGATTCGTAGCGCGTGCCGGGCCAGCCAGCCCATGATTCGCGCCAATCCGCCGGGCCCAGAGCCAGCCAGGCGAAGCGTGGATCGGGGTTGATCATTTCGAGCACGTGGCGCGCATAGTCGCCGATGTCGGTGGCGATCCGCAGCATCGATCCCGGCGCCATGATCCGGGCGAGCTGGTCCAGATTCTCGGCGTTGATGAAACGGCGCTTGTGATGGCGGGTCTTCGGCCAGGGGTCGGGATACAACAGGAACACTTGTTCGATCGACCCGGCGGGCAATACGTCCATCAGATCGCGAGCATCACCGGGGTGGATCGCCAGGTTGGCGACCCCCGCACGCTCGATCCCCGCCAGCAGCATAGCGACGCCATTGACGTAGGCCTCGCAGCCGATGATGCCGATATGGGGGTTGGCGGCGGCCATGTTCAGCATGTGCTCGCCAGCGCCGAAACCAATCTCGAGCCAGACCCCGCGGGCTTCGGGAAACGGCGCTTTCGGGTCGATCGGGTCGCGCTCGGGGTTCTCGGCCCAATTGACCCCGGTCGGCGCCAGCTCGGCCAGCCGGTTCTCAAGCAGATTCTTCTGGCCCTGGCGCAGGGTCTTGCCATGGCGGCGGCCATAGAAGTTACGCCACGGCCCGCCGTTCGGTGTGTCGTGCTCGCTATCCGGCCCGGTCAGATCGCCGCCTTGAACGCATCGACCAGATCGAGCCGCTCCCACGAGAAGCCGCCGTCGGCCTCGGGCTCGCGGCCGAAATGACCATAGGCCGCGGTGCGGCGGTAGATTGGCCGGTTCAGGCCGAGACGGGTGCGGATGCTGCGCGGCGTCAGGTTGACGGTTTCGCGGATTATCTTTTCGATGAGCAGCGAGTCGACATGTTCGGTGCCATAGGTATCGACATAAATCGACAGCGGCTCGGCGACGCCGATGGCATAGGCGAGCTGGAGGCAGCATTTATCGGCCAACCCGGCGGCAACCACATTCTTGGCGACATGGCGCGCCGCATAGGCGGCCGAGCGGTCGACCTTGGTCGGGTCCTTGCCGGAAAAAGCGCCGCCGCCGTGCGGCGCGGCACCGCCATAGGTATCGACAATGATCTTGCGCCCGGTCAGCCCGGCGTCGCCGTCCGGCCCGCCTATCACGAAGCGCCCGGTCGGGTTGACGTGCCACACGGTGTTGGCATCGACGAAGCCTTCCGGCAGGGCGTTGATCACGTAGGGCTCGATCACCTTGCGCACGTCGGCGGATTCCATGTTCGGATCGGTGTGCTGGGTCGAGACCACAATGGTGTGGGCGCGCACCGGCTTGCCATCGCGGTACTCGACAGTCACCTGGCTTTTAGCGTCGGGGCCGAGAAGTGGCGCATCGCCAGCGTGGCGCGCATCGGCCATCAGCTTCAGGATGCGGTGCGAATACTGGATCGGCGCCGGCATCAGCTCCGGCGTCTCGTTGGTCGCGTAGCCGAACATGATGCCCTGATCGCCGGCGCCCTCGTCCTTGTTCTCGGAGGCGTTGACGCCCTGGGCAATGTCGGAGGACTGCTCGTGGATCAGGCATTCGATCAGGGCGGTCTTGAAGTGGAAGCCCTTCTGCATGTAGCCGATCTCGCGGATCGTCTCGCGGGCGGCGGCGCAGATTTCCTCGGGGCTGAAGGCGTTCTCCTCGGAGACACTGACTTCGCCCATCAGGACCACCCGGTTGGTGGTGGCGGCGGTCTCGACGGCGACGCGAGCCTCGGGTTGGCGCCCGATAATCAGATCGACGATGGTGTCCGATATCTGGTCACACACTTTGTCCGGATGTCCCTCGGAAACAGACTCGGAGGTGAAGAGATAATTCTGACGGGCCATTTTTCACCACTCCATTCAATGCGCTACTGATACGCCCCGAGCGGGCGTGAACGCGGTTCCTTTGGCATAGCGGGTGGGTTCTGGTCAACCCACAGGTCGAAGACCGCGCCGTCGCGTGCAGAGGAAGAAGACAAGCACCACCAGCGACATGGCCGGAATATCGCCAAAGCGCGCATACGGAGTGGCGGGCAACGCGGCGGGCAGACGGGTATCGAAGTAGCCGAGGGTGCCCATCGGTAACGACTTCTCGACCCGGCCATGGGCGTCGATTGCCGCCGAGATGCCGGTATTGGCGGACCTGACCACCGGCAGGCCCTGCTCGATGGCGCGAATGCGGGCCTGGGCCAGGTGTTGTTGCGGCCCGGCATACGAGCCGAACCAGGCATCGTTGGTGACCTGCAGCAGCCAGTCGGGTCGCTTACCTTGTGGAACAACTTCGGACGGGAAGATCATCTCGTAGCAGATCAGCGGCGAGAACGGTGGCAGGCCCGGAAGCTCGATCAGCTGTGGCCCTTGCCCTGGGGTAAAGCCGCCCTGGCGCACAATCTGGCGCATGCCAATCAGCCCGAGGACGCTCTCGTAAGGCAAATATTCGCCGAAAGGCACCAGATGCTGCTTATCGTAGCGCGGGCCAAGACTGCTATCGGGCAGGATCACTGTCAGCGTGTTGAACCATTGCTCGGCACCATCTCGTTGCACCCCGTGCAGGGCGCCGAGGATGACCGGCGCGCCGCCCGCCGCCGCGGCAATTTCAGCCCGGCGTTCGGGCTGATAGGCGGGCAGGAAGGCCACCGCGGTTTCGGGCCATATCACCACCGCCGGGGCGCCGAGGGCAGGGTCGGGTGGGGCCGCCGTCGCCGCCAACAGGCGGTCATAGAATACCTTCCCGTTTTCCGGCTGCCATTTCAGCTTCTGCTCGGCATTTGGCTGGACTACCCGCAGTACTGGACCGGCGGCGACATCAGTGCGCGTGCGCAACCGCACGTCGCCCGCGACCCATAGGCAGGCCAAGGCGCCAAGCCCGATCAGGGCGGCCGCCCGTCGCCGCTCGACGATGCCGATCAGCACCAGCGGCGTCAGCGCCAATGTCAGAAAGGTCATCCCGAAGGGACCGACCCAGCTTGCCGCCTGCATCACCGGTGTCTCAACCCAGACATAGCCGGGCAGGCCCCAGGGAAAGCCGGTCAGTACGTTGCTGCGGGCAAACTCCACGAAGGTCAGGCAAGCCGCCAGCACGATCGGCCGCCACCAATCTCCTTGAGGCCAGATTCGCCGAGCGAAACCAAAAGCGGCGGCCCAGAACAGCCCGAGGAAGGCGGGCAGCAATGTGACCGCAAACGGCATCAGCCAGGCGAATTGATCGGCATCGACCAAAAAGGCGTGGCCGATCCAGTAAAGGCCAGTGACAAAATAGCCGAACCCGGCGCCCCAGCCGGTCAACGCCGCCGCACGCGGGCAGCGCGCGGCATCGATCAGCCAGACCAGGACCGGAACTGCCACGAATAGCGCCCAGGGTTGCGAGATCGGTGCTTGGCCGAGTGTCATCGCCGCACCTGCCAGCATCGCGATACCAAGTCGCCGCAAGCGCCCTTGTCGGGCAAGCCAACCGGCGGCGGCAGGGCCAGCACCGTCGGGCAAGGCGCCATTGGCTGCGTTATTCATCCAGCGCCTCTGCTGTATCAGGTAGTTGGGTGGGCTGATCGGCGGGCTATTCGGCAGCCGCGCGGGGCGCAGTTGATTGTCCGCTTCCGGCCCCGCGCATGGTCAGGCGCAAATGCTTGATCCGGCGCGGGTCGGCATCGGTGATCTCAAACTCGTGGCCTTCAGGATGGGCAATCACCTCGCCGCGACTCGGAACATGGCCGGTCAGCATAAAGACCAGACCGCCAAAGCTGTCGATGTCTTCCTCCCAGTCGGCTGGCAGCAGATGCACACCCTCGGCCTCCTCGAAGTCGCGGACATCAGCGCGGGCATCGATGACATATATGCCGGGCGCTTCCTCGGACCACTGGGCCAGTTCCTCGCTGTCGTGCTCGTCCTCGATATCGCCGACGATCTGCTCGACCAGGTCCTCGATCGTGACCAGTCCGTCGACACCGCCGAATTCGTCGATCACCAGCGCCATGTGGATCCGGGCCGCCTGCATCCGCTGCATCAGCGCGGCGATGCGCATCGATGGGGGAACGAATAGCGCCTTGCGGATATGGTCGGTTAGCTTGAATTCCTTCGCCGCGCGCCCCGATCCGACGCCGTAGGTCAGCGCGATATCCTTCAGGTGGACGAAGCCGATCGGGTCGTCCAGCGTTTCGCGGTAGACCGGCAGGCGCGAGAACGAGCCGTGCTCGAAAGCCTCGACCACCGTGGCCAACGGTGCGTCGGCCTCGACGGCAACGATCTCGGCCCGCGTCGTCATCACATCGATGACACGCCGTTCGCGCAGCCGCAGAATATTCATCACCATCGCCAGTTCGGCGGGGGTGGTGTTCCGGAACGCCGGGCCAAGCGCCGCCCGCAACTGCGCATCGGATTCGCTGTCGGAGGTCAGGGCGCTCGAGGCCCGATGAAATAACCGCGTCAGAAAAGATCGGCTCGGTTGACTTTCGGCACCGTCTGCATCGTCTTTCCGGCTCTTTTCGCCCTCGGTTGAGGGCGTCGTACTTTGTCCGTCGTCCATTACTCTATCGGTCTGGATGCGGCTGGCCCGCATCGCTTCGCAAATATGGATCATCGACGCCAATGCGCGCCAGCGCGCGCGTCTCGATCCGCTCCATTGTCTCCGCATCGTCGTCAGTTTCGTGGTCGAAACCCAGAAGATGCAGCGATCCATGTAAGATCAGATGAATCGCATGATTTTTCAAGGGTATTGCGCTGTTTTCGGCTTCACGGCGTGTGGTCTGAAGCGCAATGGCCACATCGCCGAGCGGTTGGCGCAGTCCGGAAATGGCCTGCGGGGGTCGTTCCGGCAGCCCACCCGGTTGCTTTGGCGCCAGCGTGAAGGCGGGCCAGGACAGCACGTTCGTCGGCGCCGCCTTGCCGCGAAAATCGTGGTTCAAACCGGCGATCCGGGTGTCATCGCAGGCCAACAGGCACAGGGTCCAGTGCGCCGGATCCAGCCCCGCCCCCTCCAGCGCCAGCGTCGCGGCGGTGTTCGCCAGTGCCTCGATGTCCGGCAGCGCCTCACGCCAGGCGGGCTCCTCGATGACAAGATCCACCGGTGTGCCATTCGCCGGATCGTTATTCATCAAACCGGTGCTCACCGGGTCGTTTTCCCTTGCGCATCATAAGCTTCGACAATGCGGGCGACCAGCGGGTGGCGCACCACATCAGACGAGGTGAAGCGGACAAAGCCGATCTCGGTGACGCCTTCCAGCACCCGCAAGGCTTCGACCAGACCCGAGCCGACGCCGCGCGGCAGGTCGATCTGGGTCGGGTCTCCGGTAATAACCATGTGGCTGCCCTCGCCCATGCGGGTCAGGAACATCTTCATCTGCATCTCGGTGCAGTTCTGCGCCTCGTCGAGCACAACAAAGGCGTTGGCCAGCGTGCGCCCGCGCATGAAGGCCAGCGGTGCTACCTCGATCTTGCCCTCCTCCATCAGCTTGGCCAGCTGCTTGTCCGGCATCATGTCGCCCAGAGCGTCATAAAGCGGACGGAGATAGGGGTCGATCTTGTCTTTTAGGTCGCCGGGCAAGAATCCCAGCCGCTCGCCAGCCTCGACTGCCGGGCGTGACAGGATGATGCGGTCAACTTTCTCGTCGAAGAACATCGATACCGCCGCCGCCACCGCCAGATAGGTCTTGCCGGTCCCCGCCGGGCCGATGCCAAAGACCATTTCCCGGTTGAAAAGATCGGCGACATAGATTTGCTGGTTGTGCGAGCGTGGTCCGATCACCCGTTTCTTGGTGCGGATTTCCATCCGCCCGCCGGGGAACATGTCAAACTGTTGGCTGGTATCAGCTTCGGCGCCTTGGTCCGGCAGGACGCCAAGGCGGATCACCGCCTCGACATCGCCTGGCTCGATCCCGCGGCCCGATTCGAGACGCCCATACAGCACATCGAGCCCCGACACCGCCCGATCGCGCTGGTCGGCGGGGCCGTGCAGGGCCAGCCGGTTGCCGCGCCGCATGATGACGACGCCGAAGCCCTGCTCGAACGCCGCGAGGTTGCGGTCGAACTGGCCGCAAAGCTCGATCAACAGGCGATTATCCGGAAATTCGACTACGGTTTCGTTTAGCCCCGCAGGCGTTGTCATGTCCTTGAGCGCTGAATTTGCCACGTAGTTCCTGCATCCCTTGCCATCCACACATAGTAGGTTGACGCAGGTACTGCCGGTTCGCAAGCGGAAAGGAAGTCACGAAGCCGTCATAGTTGTGTCGCTGTGACTATTTGATCAGCGGCAATAAGGCCTTGAATGCAGGCGTCCCGGCCCGGCCGAGCCATTCGAAGACCACCATCTCGGTGGTGACGATACCGGCGCCGCAGGCTTGCAAGCGATCGAGACAGGCTTTCTCGGACTCGAGGGTGCGCGACGATGTTGCGTCGGTGACGACGAAGACTTCGTAGTCCTGGTCCATCAGGCTGACCGCAGTCTGCAGGACACAGATATGCGCCTCCATCCCGGCGACCACCGCCTGCTTGCGTCCGGTCGCCTTGAATGCGGCGGCGAAGCCTGGGTCCTCCATGCACGAGAAATGCATCTTCGGCAGGATGATCGCGTTGGCGCTGGCAGCGGCGTTGGCTAACTCCGGGACGGTCGGGCCGAGGCCCGCCGGGTATTGCTCGGTCAGCAGCACTGGCACAGCCAATTCCTGCGCCGCGGTCATTAAGACACGGGCATTGCGGATCGTGCGCGCCGGCGCCTGCATCGCGGGGACCAGCCGTTCCTGCATATCGATGACGATCAGGCAGGAATCCTCGGTATGAATGAGCATTGTTGTCTCCCGGATGCGCGGCCCAAGCGTGCTGAAAAATGGGCTTGCCGACAGAATTCAGGTCGTAACGAGCCGCCCCGACAGGCTGTTGGTCGCAGCCCCAATGATCACCGCATCTACAATCTTGCCGGTCGAACCGGGGTCGCAGTCCAGATGCACCGCCTGCAGATAAGGTGATCGGCCGACCATCTGGCCGGGGTGGCGGCCAGGTTTTTCGATAAGGACGGCCAAGGTGCGGCCAATGCAATCGGACTGGAATGCCGCCTGTTGTTCGGTCAGCAGTGTCTGCAAGCGTGCCAGGCGATCAGCTTTGGCAGCCTCGGGCACCTGCTCCGCTGTGGCAGCGGGCGTGCCCGGGCGGGGCGAGTACTTAAATGAATAAGATTGCGCGTAGCGGACTTCGCGGACCAGCGCCAAGGTCGCCTGAAAATCCACCTCGGTCTCGCCGGGAAAGCCTGTGATGAAGTCGCCTGAAATAGCGATGTCGGGCCGGGCAGCACGCACCCGCTCGATCACACGAATATAGTTCTCAGCCGTGTGGCGGCGGTTCATTGCCGCAAGCACCCGGTCCGAGCCTGACTGAACCGGCAGGTGCAGATAGGGCATCAGCTTGGCAACCTCGCCATGGGCGGCGATCAGGTCGTCGGTCATGTCGTTCGGGTGCGAGGTGGTGTAGCGGATCCGCTCCAGCCCGTCGATTTCGGCCAAGGCCCGGATCAGGCGGGCAAGGCTCCAGTCGGAATCGAAAGCAGCCCCATGATAGGCATTTACGTTCTGGCCCAGCAGGGTGATCTCGGCCACGCCTCGCGAAACCAGGTCGCGCGCCTCGGACAGCAATTTCGCGGCTGGGCGCGAGACCTCCGAACCCCGGGTATAGGGCACCACGCAGAAGGCACAGAACTTGTCACAACCTTCCTGCACGGTCAGGAAGGCGGCGGGTGCGCGCTGCGCTTTCGGCGGTTGTGGCAGGTGGTCGAACTTGTCCTCCGCCGGGAATTCGGTGTCGATTTCGGCGACACCGCTTGCAGTGCTGCGGGCCACCATCGCGGGCAGGCGGTGATAGGCCTGCGGGCCGACAACCAGATCAACCATAGGTTGTCTACGCACGATCTCCGCCCCCTCGGCCTGGGCAACACATCCGGCCACGGCGATCGTCATTTTCCCACCCCCGGCGGCCTTCGCCTGGCGCAGCGGGCGCAAGCGGCCGAGGTCTGAGTAAACCTTCTCGGCCGCCTTCTCGCGAATGTGGCAGGTATTGAGGATTACCAGGTCAGCATCGTCCGCCGTGTCAGTCTCGACATAGCCACCGGCGACCAGCGCCGCACCCATGCGCTCGCTGTCATAGACGTTCATCTGACAGCCATAGGTCTTGATGAACAGTTTCTTCGGATCGCTCATCGCTTAAAGCCACCTGCAATGTGAAACGGCGCGCCCACATCTGGCGCGCCGTCTCATTAGCGTGTCAAAGCGCCGGTCGCAACGACCCGGCTCAATCGAGCCCGGCGAGTGCCGCCCGGTCATCGCTTTGTGTGGTCACTTCTTCTTCGGCTTGCGACCCAGACCGATTTTCTTCGCCAGTTCTTGACGCTTCAAAGCATAGTTCGGGGCGACCATCGGATAGTCATGCCCAAGCCCCCACTTTTGCCGGTAGTCGTCTGGCGTCATATCGTAAGCGGTTTTCAGATGGCGCTTCAGCATCTTCAGTTGCTTGCCATCTTCAAGGCAGATCAGGTAGTCGTCGGTGATCGATTTCTTGATCGGCACAGCCGGCTTTAGCTCAACCACCGGCGCGGGCGGTTCGCCACCTAGACCCGACAACGTGCCAAACACAGTCTCGATCAATCCCGAAAGTTCCGTGGTCGGGACAGAATTGTTTGAGACATGTGCCGCAACAATGTCGGAAGTAAGTGCAAGGAGCTCG
>Ga0307380_10005481_pt1 | contig 16814 bp, 13 predicted proteins | sample UN3MG_FD_202239 | JGI IMG/M metagenome (GOLD analysis project Ga0307380, IMG submission 202239) | Soil microbial communities from Risofladan, Vaasa, Finland - UN-3 | ecosystem: Environmental > Terrestrial > Soil > Coastal area > Acid sulfate soil | place: Finland: Risofladan, Vaasa | collected...
GCAGTTTAACTGACAGTTAAAGAAAAAGTTCAGAAAACTGACGAAATTAAGGGTGAGGCAGATTCAAAAAATGAGGAAGAACCTCGAATTGGGGTTTTTGTTTGTCACTGTGGACATAACATAGCTGATACTGTTGATGTTGGCAAAGTAGCGGATTACGCTAGAAATCTACCTAATGTAGTTAAAGCTGAACATTACATGTTTATGTGTTCAAAACCAGGTGTACAAATGGTTAAAGATTCTATTAAAGAATTAGGAGTTAATCGAACTGTTGTCGCATCATGTTCAAAAAATCAACATGGCAGAACATTTGCTACTGCTATTTCAGAAATGGGGTTAAATAAACATCGCCATCAACAAGTAAATGTTAGGGAATATGATAGCTGGGTTCATAGGAAAGAGAAAGTTAAAGCCACAGAAAAGGCAAAAAAGCTGGTAGAAGCAGGAGTTAACAGAGCAAGAAAGTTAGAGGATGTTGAAACCCGCAGAGTTGCTACTACAAAAGCAGCTTTAGTAATTGGAGCTGGTATTGCGGGACTGCGTTCAGCTCATGACCTTGCTGAATTAGGAATTCCTGTTTATTTGATAGAGAAATTATCGACTATTGGGGGACACATGACTCAACTTAATAAGACATTCCCAACACTAGAATGTCCACAATGTTCAATATCACCATTAACAAATGGTGTTGCAAATCATCCATTAGTAGAATTATATACTAACGCTCAAATTAAAAGTGTTGAAGGTTCAATGGGCAATTTTGAAGTTGAAGTGGAGATTAAACCTCGATATGTCAAGGATAATTGTACTTCTTGCGGAGATTGTGCAGCTCATTGTCCTGTTGAAGTACCAAGCGAATGGGATAGTGGAATGTCAGTAAGAAATGCAATTTATAAAGCTTACCCACAAGCAATTCCTGCTACCTATGTAAGAGATAAAAAAAATTGCATTGAGTGTAATACATGTATAAATGTGTGCCCAGTTCAAGCTGTAGATTTTTCAATGCAAGCAGAAACTAAAACGTTTAAAGTCGGTTCGATTGTTGTAGCTGTTGGCTATGACGAGTATGATCCTTCTGAAATTGAAGCTTATCATTATAGCCAAGAAGGATATGAAGATATCATCACGCAGTTAAAATTAGAGAGAATGCTAGCTCCTGGTTCACTTACTAACAGTCAAGTATTAAGACCTTCAGATGCGAAAATTCCAAAAAGTGTGGTAATGATACAATGTGTCGGAAGCAGGAATGATCAAGTCGGAAATCAATATTGTACCGGAGTATGTTGTAAATTTGCAGTTAAAAATGCGAGGATAGTCAAAGAAATGTACCCTGGTAGTGATGTTACCATCTGTTATATTGATGTAAGAACCCCTGGATTGAATTTTGAGGAGTTGTATAAATCTGCTCAAGAAGTTGGAGTAAGATTTATCAGAGGACGTCCATCAGAGATACTTAGAAATCCAGTCTCAGGAAATTTAGAAGTAATTGTTGAAGATACTTTAAGCATGACTCCATTACAATTAAAAGCAGATTTGGTGGTTTTATCGGCCGCTATGGTACCACCGGAAGGAATTGGTCCACTTGGTTCTAAACTGCATGTTTTACGTTCAAAAGAAGGCTTCTTAAAAGAATTTCATATCAAGATGAACCCTACATTAAGTAGTAAGGGTGGGATTTTCTTAGCTGGAGCTATTCAGGGACCAAAGGATATATCCGAATCAGTTGCCCAAGCTGGAAGTGCCGCTGCACTAGCAGCTGCTCCGTTAGTAAAGGGATATATTGAGAGAGAGATGTTAATTCCTTCAGTCGATTTTGATTTATGTGTTAAATGTGGATTATGTAAAACGGTATGTGCACCTGCTGCAATTGAGATAAATGACGATGGAACACCCATGATTAATGAAGTAGCATGTAGATCATGTGGTATGTGCATGCCTGCCTGTCCTACAGGAGCAATACAATTACTAAATTTTAGTGATGATCAACTATTAGATGAAATAATAGCAATATCAGGTGGAGGTGTCATTTGCGAAGATGAGCTGTGAAAACATAGATCCAGAAGTACTGGAAAAAATGGAGAATATTGTCGTCTTCATGTGCAATGAATGTGGTCAAGGTTCAGCAAATACAGCTGGAGTTGCACGAATGGCATATAATCCTGCAATTCGTATTGTCCGTGTTCAGTGTACTGGTCAAATTGGTCCTATTCAAATAATGGATGCTTTAAATAATGGAGCTGATGCAGTCGCTTGTGTTGGATGCTGTTTAGGAGCATGTCATTTCTTTAATGGGAATGTATTATCGATGCATAGAATTAAACTTTTAAAAAAGGTATTCAAAGAATTAGGTTATAGTGATCAATTTGTCAATCAATATACATCCCGCGCAGCCGAAGGAGAAACAGCTGTAGGAGATTTTGAGGATATCGTAATACGATTAGCAACTGCAATTATCGAGGAGGGGACCATAAAAGATGGATGTTAAGATATTTCAATTTAATGGATGTAATAAATGTTATAATGAAACTATACTGCTAAATGGAGAATCAAAGAATACTGTAGAATTTATTGAAGATCCCAAGAACTGGAAGGAAACAAAAACCGAAGTATCTGTCATAACAGGATACCTTTTACCTGAAGATAGAGAAGTTCTGGATAAAATTAAAGCTAATTCTGGAAAAGTAATTGGTTATGGAAATTGTGCTACTACAGGAGGAGTATTTGCTCTTGCGAACCAGCGAGGATACGATATTTCCCCGTTAAAAAAATTCATTGCAGGCGCCCAAAAAATTAATGGTTGTCTTGCTGAAATAGAAGAATTAAAATCTGTCATAAAAGATGAAGAACCTTCGCAGCTAAAAAATTTATGCATGGCATGTGGTAGGAAAACTACATGTGATTATTTAGATGACGTAAAACGCCAAATTGAATTAGATGATGGTACGACATGTTTTAACGATCTTGGATATCTTTGTAGTGGTTTTATAGCTAAAGAATGCAAGGAACGATGCATTGATTATAACGCTCCTTGTCGGGGTTGCAAACCTTCATTGGAACGCTCAGGCATCAGAATGTTAGGGATGTTTGGTACTCTGATGGGGAATATTGAAGTTGCTACTGAGCATTCTGAATTAGGTGCTACTGATAAACTTGCAGATAAAGATGATGACGTAACAGATAGTTTACCCGATGTGTTAGGGAATTTCTTTAGATTCACATTGCCAACATCAGGATTGCCAATAGGCAGAATTCCTTCATCAGGATCTATACTTAATGATGTGTTTACAGGAAGATTAATCGAAGAACTACCATTAATATCTGGATTATTAGGCGGAGATCATTCAATCTCACTAACTCTTAAAATAATAGAGACTTATGAGAAAGCAAATCAAATTGAAGTGAGTGAACCTACGAAAAAATACAGAAAAGAACTTCTAGATTTAGAAATTCAATTGCAAGAAGCGATTAAAAGTAAAGATCCTGAACCATATAAAAAGATTACTGATGAAATAAGAAAGATTGGTGGTAATATGAACCTATCAAATGTATTCTTTGGTGGTTTTAGGTCACAAATTGATGATAAAGATAATTTTGAAGATTATAAAGCCCACGTTTTTAATGTGGTTGAAGGAACATACAAGAATGGTTCAGTGGAATTTAAAATAGATCCAATTGGGATTGTAAAAGAAATTAAAATTAAAGAGGTATGAATATGAGTTTTGTACTACTAAAAAGTGAAATTATTGATGCTGGATTCTGTCAAGGTTGTGGATTATGCGCTGGTTCATGTAAACATATTGAAATGGATGTTTTACGACCGACACTTAAAGATTATTGTATTCTTGAACGAGACGGTGAAGATTGTGGAAAATGTTATCAAACTTGTCCTCAAGTTATTCAGAAAAAGTTCAAAGAAAAACGACCATTAGCGATTTATTCATTAAGAACGAAGAATCCTGAAATTTTAGCTAAAGCTTCAAGTGGAGGTTTTGTTACAACTTTAACAAAGGAATTATTAGAAAATAAAACCCTTAAAGAGGTTGTAATGGTTCAAGAAAACGATGAAAAACCAATTGCTGATAGAGTATCTGATCCTAATGAAGTTGTCCAAAAAGCTGGCGTTTATTATGGTCGTTCTGGAGTTCTTGAAAGATTAGTTGAACTTACTGGGGAGATTTTTGACCCCGTAGGTATCGTTGGAGTACCTTGCGAAATGAGAGGAGCGGCTGAATTAGCAGAGGAAATGAAAAGGGACATTTTAAAGATTGGGCTTTTCTGTAATTCCCAAATGCGAACTGAAGAAACTGACAAAGGTTTAGTTTGTTCTCCATGTTGCAACGGTTGCCCTTCTGGTGTTAATGCTCAAGGTTATATCTCTTTAATCCGTCAAGGGAAATATCAAGACGCCGTTGATTTAATAAGAGAAAATAACCCATTACCCTCAATTTGCGGAAGAATTTGTACTAACGAATGTGAACATTCATGTACTTTAATAGGTGATGACCATCCTGTGGCAATTAGAGAGCTAAAGAAATTTGTCACGGAATGGGAGATTCAACAAGAACATAAGCCCAAGAAAAAAGTTAAAAAATCTGGTAAAAAAGTTGCCATAATTGGTGCAGGACCTGCAGGATTAACTGCAGGACATTATTTACGAAAATTAGGATATGCACCAACTATTTTTGAGAAAACTGATCAAACAGGTGGAATGCTACGTTTTGGTGTGCCACAATTTAGATTACCTAACTATGTATTGGACTATGATGTGAAATCTATAACAGATGCTGGCGTTGATCTTGTATTAAACAAGCCTTTAGGCCCTGATATGACGATTGAAGACCTTAAAAAAGAGGGCTATGAAGCTATATTTATTGCTACGGGTCAATATAAGCCCAGAACATTACGTTTAGAAGGCGAGGAATTACCAAATGTTCATATTGCGATTAATTTTCTCATGGAGAGAAAATATCGCTTCTGGGAAAACAAAGAAGAATTCAAGGGTAAAACGATTGGCATTATTGGAGGAGGTCCTGTTGCAGTAGATGTTGGTCAAACTGCATTGAGACTTGGAGCGGAGAAAATTCATCTTGTAGATATTATGAGTGAACAAGATCTTGAATTGGTACTAAAAGATATTCCTGAAAATGAATATGAGTTTATGAAATATCATTTTGCAACTTCAACTTCAAAAATAACCCAAAATAAAGAGGGCAAATTAATTTTAAATTGTTATGATATTGAATGGGGTACTCCAGATGAAACGGGTAGACGTTCCTTAAATAAAGTTGAAGGGTCTGAATATGAGATACCAATTGATGTTATCGTAATGGCAGTAGGACAAGCTGTAGATTTTGACCTAATTGATGTAGCTACTAATCATGAACTTGAGAAAGAGAGAAATAAAATAGACATTAATCCAATCACTTTTGAAACAAGTATCCCAGGAGTATTTGCTGGAGGTGATATTGTTTCCAATTCTAAAGCTGTCGCGATAGCTGGGATTGCTCATGGAAAAGAAGCCGCCATTTCGATTGATAGATATTTGCAAGGTAAAGATTTAGAAGCTGGGCGATATATTCAAAAAAAAATGTTCTTTACTGGACCTAAAAAACCACCAAAAGATTATTCATTAAAACCAGAAAACTTAAGCGAGGCAACAGAAGAGATTAAATGGTCATTTGATGAAATTGATGAGAAATTCAATGAAGACATGGCAATACAAGAAGCAAGAAGATGCCTAAGTTGTAACCATTTCTGTTCACATTGCCAAGACTTTCCAGCTATTTATTCCGATCTTACTGCTGGTGAAGTTGGCTCAGAAAAAGGATTTACTACTGTAGTCGTTTGGACAGAAAAAGGAAAAGAATTAGTTGATCAAGCACTAAAAAAGGGATTATTTGAAGAAGGAAAGGTAAATGAAGATCAACTTAAGACCGCTATAAATCTCAAATCAAAACGAGAACTCAAGAATTTCGAGAAAACCCCAAGAAAGCAAGTATTAGACTATGTTACCCTTCAAGGGCCCAGCACAATTAGTAACATTGTGAAAAATACTGGACTCGACCCAAAAAAGGTCAGATATGAAGCACTTAGATTAGTTCAGTTAATGGAATTTGAAATGAAAGCAGATCCTGAGATGGATGAACCCTTGTTTTCAATTGTGTGTGAATAATTAAATAATCAAAATAAAATAAAAATTAAGGAGAGAAAAAATCATGAATTTTGACCAAGAATTAAATGTCTGTGGATTAGTATGTCCCGTTCCAGCTCTTAAAACTAAGAAACAATTAATGAAAATGAGACCTGGGACTGTTTTAAAAGTTATTACAGACTACAAACCCGCAAGTGAATCCGTTCCAAGAGATTTGGCTAAACAAACCAAGCACAAACATTTAGGGACGGATTTCCTCGAAGACGATGAGCAGTGGTATATCTATTTTGAAGCAGTAAAATAAATATTAATTTTCTATTTTTTTATTATCTTTTTTTTAAATCCCTTATTATAATTACTTAGAGAAGTTCTGAAACATTAATTATTTGGATAAATCCATCAAAATATTATCTCTAATGAAATTAATTTAATGAATTTGATATATATTATAATTTATGGACCAATAATTTCAGTCCTAGATTTCTCGAGCCATTTAATTTCCTTTTTTCACACCTAAATTCTTTAATCCTGTTGCAAAAATATCAACTTCGTTCTTAAATTCCTTGAAACTCATTTCTTTCGGGTAAAGGAAAGCAAGCTTTTCTGGAAACCTTTCTGAAGTATCGTCCAGAATTTTATATATCGGAATTTCGGGATAATACAGATGACCTCTTTTATATTTAACCATCACTTGCACTTCATTAATGTAATTTTATTTATTCTTTATTATTATGACCTTATCTTGGTATTATATTACTAATTATATCTTAATAGATAATTAGGTTTTCTTTTTTCTGCAAATATACTCATTCCTTCTAAAATATCATTAGATATGCTACAAAGAACTTGAGCTCGATTTTCAAGTTCACTTAAATTATCCAAACTCGGATTATTTCGATAGTTTTTATTTTGAAATATTTAAAAACTAGTTTAACATTTCTATATTTAATTTAACATTTTTGGCGAAATTTAAATGAAAAAAAATTTAAAAATAAAGACTTTAACTATTTTAGGAATAACGGCAATATTTTTAGCACCTTACCTAAATAAAATCGACATAAACATTTCAAGCAACGAGAGTTTTAATTTAAAAACAGCAAAATCTTGGAATCTTACAGGATCACCAATATTAATTGATGATTTAGACCCATCGAGAGATTGGGCTTATACAGAATCTAATTTTGATTGGTGTTCTGGTACGGGAACACTAGGAGATCCTTATGTTATCGAGAATGTTACTATTGATGGTCAATACTCTGGTAGCTGTATAGAAATTAGAAATTCTAATGCGCATTTTATAATTAGAAATTGTACTTTATATCATAGTTGGTTTGTTTCATTCTTTGACCCTGACGCTGGAATTAAGTTGGATCAAGTAAGCAATGGAATAATAGTCAACAACAATGTTTCCTTTAATGTTTTTAATGGAATCTCTTTATTCTATAGCGATTATATAACAATTTCTGGGAATATCTTAAATAATAATTATAAGGGCCTTTTGGTAGCTTGGAGCGACAATAACGACATTACGGACAATATCTTTGAAGATAATATCGAATATGGTATTTACTTAGATTGGGCAGAATCAAATACGCTCTCAGGAAACAATATGACAAATTGTGGTATTGGAGTGGACGGTGGAGAAAGTTTTATATCAACTAATAATATTGATACCTCAAATTTAGTGAATCAAAAGCCCGTGTATTATTATAAAAATACCGTAGGTTTAATTCCTAGTGACTTTACAAACGCAGGACAGGTAATATTGATAAATTGCGACAATTCTTTAATAGAGTATATAAATACTTCTCGAGGATCGTGTGGAATTGCATTACATTACTGTGAAGGTAATGTTATTAGATATGTAAATTCTTCATATAACAGCGATCGCGGAATATATTTATACGATAGCGTTGGTAATATTATTGTTTATAATAATGTACATAATAATGGACATGGGACTAATTATAACATTCGCGGAGGCATAGCGTTACTTGGAAGCTCTTTGACTAATATTTCCTATAATTTTGCTAATTATAATTCCATAGGAATATATATGCAAAACGGAGCAAATAATACGCTTCATAATAATACTGCTAACTATAATACTGAATGTGGCGTTGAATTAGGTGGTGGTTTGAATTTCAGAATGTATTTTAACAGGATGAAAGGATGTGGAATAAATGCGTGGGGGGAATATGTTTCAACATATACTATTCATATTTCGAACGAAGTAAATGAGAAACCAGTGTATTATTATAAAGGTATAAATAATTTACTCCCTACCGATTTCATCAATGCTGGACAATTAATTTTAGTTCAATGCAATAATTCATTAGTCTCCGGTTTGGATGTTTCACATGGCTCATGTGGAATTTCTTTATTTAACTGTCATGATAATGAAATTTCATATAATAACGCGTCTTATAATACGCTTTACGGATTCTCCTTAGATTGGCTTAGTTATAACAATAATATTTCTGAAAATGAGTTTATTGATAATCTAGATAGAGGAATACAAATAAACGGTCACAATAACCTAATATCAGGAAATATTGTTAAGTGGGATAAACTGAATCTCGATTCTTATGCGGGAATTATTGTGCACGGTGATTCTAATGATATTACAGCAAACGAAATAAGTCGCAATAATAGATATGGATTATCAGTAATGGGAGATAATAATGATTTTTCAGAAAATATCATCTCTAAAAACAATATGTGGGGGATTAGTTTTAACGGTGATAATAGCAAATTTATCAAAAACAATATATCTAATAATGGGGAAACAGGAATAAGGATTTATTATTCTAATAATAACACTTTTGCAGGAAATCTTATTGAAAACAATACATTCTATGGCATTAACATACTAGATGATAATTGTGAAGATAACTCTTTTGTCAGCAACCTTTTCATTCAAAATGGAATTCAAGCAAGCGATAACAGTACTCCTGACGCTAACTTCTGGGATAATGGAACTATCGGCAATTATTGGGATGATTACCTAGGCGTTGATGCGGATGACGATGGAATTGGTGATACACCCTATACTATTACCGGTACTGCTGGAAGTCAGGATAATTTCCCGATTTGGGACGATGGGGGTCCTGTGGATGTATTACCACCAACTATTAATATTTTAGAACCAAATCCGAATCAACTCTTTGAAACGACTGCTCCTGATTTTGTTGTGGAAATTTCTGATGAAAACCTTCATGAGATGTGGTATACTATCGATAACGGTATAACTAATTATACGTTCACTTCAAATGGATCAATCTCTCAACCTGTTTGGGATTTGAAATTAAATGGCACAGTTACGATCATTTTTTACGCAAACGATACATTTGATCAGATATCAGTTGAGGAAATTACCGTTAGAAAAGATATCAAGGCACCGGAGATTTCGATACTTGAACCTTCAATGAATGGCGTATTTGAAATTGCTCCGGCTTATGAAGTCTCAATTATTGAAGGAAATTTAGATAGGATTTGGTACTCTCTTAATGATGGAGAAAATTATTTCATTAATAGTGAGCTTTTGGGTATAATAGATCAAGAGTTATGGAATGCTCTTCCTAATGGGTATGTTACTCTCAAGTTCTATGCTAATGATACTCTTGGAAATATTGACTTCGATGAGATTATTATTGTAAAAGATACTCCAACGCCACCAGGAAACGGAGGAATCCCAGGGTACAATCTATTTATATTTATTGGAATTATCAGTCTAATGACCCTTATTATTATAAAATTCCGGCATAAGAAAATGTAAATTAACTCTTTCCTCTCTTTTTTTTTATTATAATTTAAAATTTCTGTAAAATTTATGAAAAATATGAACAATGGTATATTTTCTTTAAAGCTGTTTTTAAATTTTTAGAAATCTTTTTTTTTTTCAATTTTTTTTTTTTTCGATGCATATAGCTTTACAATCTTGAAAGTCCAACAAATCCTGGAAAGTCATGGTGTAAGAAAATAATGAATTGAAAATCTGAATTAAAAATTATTTTGAAAGTTACTAATTAGATAGTCTATCCTTCCATTTAGATCCTCTCGTACTAACTTTCTCTTTAACCATTATCTTCTTTTCTTCTTTAAATAATGCGGCAAATATAGGTACTATTATTATAAGAATGTATTGTGCTAATACAAAAAAATTCAAGAAATAGAACCAGCCAAAATTATAAAACCATAATGAAAACTCTATGAAAAAAGTTATTAAAGCTAAAATAAGCCCAACAATAAAACCATCTTTTAAAGGAGATTGTGGTTTCTTAGTGTAATACCAATGATAAACCAAGAGAAAAGTAGATAATATTGTCATGATGATCAATACTACGGAGAATAATTCTGAAAGAATGAGCGAAATTATGAAGCTTACTGCAAGTATGAGCGCGTAATTTACTACAGAAATAACTAAAAGTTTTTGAATATCTTTTTTGTTCATAGTATTATCAAAACTTTTTTTCAATTAAATGTTTGAGTTCTCTGACTAATATGATCTTAAATTATTTTTAGGTTAGTGATAATTGTTTAAGCTCAAAATTGTTATCTGTAAAAATGAGATTTATATCAACCTGAACAAAATCGAACGTGCTCCTTGAAGCAGCACATAATTGACATATAAGAAAGCGATAGATATAATCAGAAGAACTCGCGTTTTTTTGAATAAATCGGTTGATGGTTGGTTGACAATATCCAAAACGTTTCTATAATAGTTTTTTGAATATCTTCACAGCCTATTGCTGGAGATCTTAAATTTCCAGTATTTTCATATGCTTCCCCTCTACAACCTCCAGAACACCAGAATTTAACAACACAATTTGCACATTTATCATTTAGTTGACGTATATCATATGTTGATCTTATTTTATTCAATATAGGGTTGTTAAGCCAAATTTCACTAAATGATTGTTGATATATATTTCCAATTTTAAATTCTGGCAAGCGATGATTAGGACACGGATAAATATCACCATCACTGTCCACTAAAATTGTTTTGAGCCCAGTACCACAATAAAATACCTTATTTGCATAAGTACATGTTGTTTTCATGATACTATAGTAATCACGTTTCAGATAATTTTTAGCTCGCTTTTCTTTCTTAATGAGATTATGAATAGCAAATAATAGTGATATCTTTTCAATCGGTTTCAAATTAGATCTTGCATTTCCCATTATTTTTAATGGGATATATCTTACTTCATTCACTCCAAGTGATAATCCCAAATAAAAAAAATCTTCGATATCATGAAAATTATCTTTATGAATGACCATTGAAATAATGGTATAAACTCCTTCTTTAATTAAACATTTTATTCCTTTTACAGACTTTTCAAAATTACCCTTTCCCCTTAAGAGGCTATTAATATCTTCAGATGAACCATCAAGCGAAACTTGAACTACTAGATCGTTTTTTTTAGCCTCTTGTGCAAAGTTCTGATCAATAAATAACCCGTTTGTTGAAACTATAACTTCTAAACCAAGGTTCTTCCCAATCTTTGCAATTTCAATAACTTTTTCCTTAGCTAATAATGGTTCTCCTCCCAATATTGCGATGTTAGCTTTTTCTGATAAGAATTTATCTTTTATTGAATCTAAAACAAAATTTTTAAACTCGGGGATTCGCAATGTTTCAGTTTTTTTATAGGAATCTAAATAACAGTGTAAACACCTTAAATTGCATTGATTAGTAAGATTAACTGTTATGTTTTCTAAAATCGGTTTTGAAACATCAATTGATTTTTCAAGATTAGTTTTGTTACTATTTACCAACAATCCCTTTTTCTCTATATTAAAAAAAAAAGATTTAATTTCTTGAAATTTCTTGTCTTGTAATTCTATAGGATAAATTTCTTTATTTAATTCGTTTAGACTACGAGAACCGTCAGTTAATTTGATTAAATTATAAGCTTCCTCATCTATGACCATCCAATGAGGAAGTTCTTTCCATATCAAAAGATATTTATTATCTTTCTTCTCAACATAATCAGGCTGTCTGATATTATAGTTTTTTACGGATATCACCCTGTATTTGGGTTCGTTTTCTCCTTAAACTTAAGAAGTACGCAATCAAAATTCCTACTATTATAGCCCCAGCAATAGAAAAGATTGATAGCAATAACTCTCCTCTTGTGAAGAAACCATCAAAAAAGTCAATTTTTAAACTATTCCATGTATTAGCGGCAGATATATAATCTGGATGTAAAAACCCTGACAAACCTTCTGCAGCTTGAGCAATGATTTCCATATTTATGTTCACTTTTTTTATTATAGTTATATTATTATATTAGAGATTATCACACTCCATTTAAAAAATAATATGGTGCAATATTTTACAAAACGGATTCTATTACAAATCATTTGGATCCTGCTCATCTTCACGAGTTAATTTATCGTAAAGATTGAAGAATTCAGACGTAAAACCTGTAGGAGTTTTATGTAATTCAGATTTAAGTAAATTCAATTCTTCTTGATTTATGGTTATTTTCTGTAATTTTTGCTCCAATTGCTTGGGGATTTCAAGATAATTAGATTCTAACAATATCTCATCTTTTTTGGTTTTAATGAGTCCAATAGGAAAATTAGAAAAATATTTTTCGACGAGCAGATAAGCACCTTCATATTTTTTAGGATCTTTTATCTTCATGACTAAATTCTTTTCAAATAATTTTTCAAAATCCTCAATAAAATTTGATAATGAATTTCTCAAGAATTTGGAAGTATTTGAAGATACCAATCCCACTGAAATAAAATTAGATTCATGAATCATTAAGTTTCCTTCTTTCAAATCTATATCTAAAAGCCCTCCTAAATTTATTACTTCATTACTCATCAATTGAATTGCGTTCAAAAATCCAGTAAAAACTTGGTTACTAATTTTTGATTGAGCCCAATCGTGATCAAATAGGGGATAACCATCTTTATCTCTAACTAAAATTCTAAAAAGTGCAAAGGGGAATATAAATAGAATTTTTGGTTCATTGGTAATTACTAGAGTGAGTATTATAATACCTACAGCAAATACAATATGTACTCCTAGAATCCATAATGGATGTATGTTAATTAATAATTTGATCAAAACTCTTAAAACTATGCAAGACGTTCCAATTAAGAATATGTTTGCTTCTTTTTTTATCAAAAACGGTGCACTATACCACGTTATTATTCCCCAATAACCTATAATCCCTACAATTATAATTTGAAATGTGTCTGCTATCAATTTAAACCATCCGTCCAGATTTATCATGAGAAATCTATCTTCAAATTCGATAACAATTGGATCTGGTAAAAAAGCAAAAAAACATAAGATCACTCCAAGACTACAAGTACCTACTATAATTAGAGTATTTATTTTTTCATTTATAATATAGTTCACTCCTAATACAAGGAAAACAGCAGTTGGAAAAAGTATTAACCCCGTTATTATTGCAAGTATCTCACTGAGAAATAATACTGATAATGCTTCAATATAATAAGAAAGAGTTATTCCTAATATACCGAATTGGATAAATCTAATATGAAAAATTCTCTTTGTTTTTTGTGCAATGATAGTTATGATTAGAGCGATTAATACTAAAGTTCCTACAGTCAGATCAATAGTAACTATGGGATTTATATTTAATTGGAATGGCATATCTTTTTAATTTCCTCTTTTATTTTATCTTGGTATTTAATTGTTTTTTTTGTGATAAATATTGAATTACTTTAATAATATATTTGCTAAATTCTGAATTTAAACATAATTCTCCATCATTATCCAGAATGTAATCATTCTCAATCAGGACTTTAAGGTGATAATAAACATTTTCTCTACTTTCTTTTATTTCCTCATGTATTTGTGATTTCGTAATGTAACTTTTCGTAATTAGATGTCTCAAAATTTTATTTCGAACTGGATTTCTCGCAATATAGTAGATTCTTGCTAAATTTTCATCGAATTCAACTGGAATGAAGATTGTGTGATTACCTACCATAAAACTCTTTATCAAGTTAAATTTTAGGAGCATTTCTAAATGCCAAATTAATTGTCCATTGCCCATTTGATAGCTTTTTACGTTTTTCATTAAATCTCTTTTAATCCTTGAAAAATGGAGCCCAATATTATCTCTTATGTAAACATAAATATATTTACGAATCTCATTGTCTAAAATTGTCCCTTTTGTGAATTTAGAACCTTCAATAATTATTTTTTTATTAACCAAGTATTGAATAATAGTTATTAATCCTTCTCGTGGAATATGCAATTCTCTTTTAGCTCTTCTGTAAAGATATTCTATATTAAGCAACCTACCTTCAGCTAAAATTTCATTCGCTAGCTTTATCACTTTTTTTACTGTAGGATTATCAGGTCCTAGTAATGGAGCTAGGATTTTTTGATTCATTAAAATCTATCGAACGGTTTGATGGGTTTAAGATTTTATTATTCTTTATGAAATTAACCATTTAATCTTTATGTCAACTAATTTTTTTTAAAAAATTATTCTAAGTTATTTTAAATTCTATAATTAAACATCTAGATTCAGAATTTCGGCGCCATCTTTCAGATCTCAAAACTAAAAATTAATAATTATTAGAAATAATGGTATCAAAAAACACACACTAATTTCTATTAAGAATGTGGGAATTGCCATAGATTGAGGGTTATCTAGGATTCATAATAAAAATCTTAAAATAACATGTTAAAACTAATAAAACTATGAAAGTAATAATTATTGGAAATAACGTGGCAGGTACTTTCACAGCTCAAAATATAAGATCTCTCAATGATGATATTGAAATCCATATCTATACCCAAGAACAGTATCCTTACTACACAAGGATTAAACTTCCAGAATTAATATCAAAAAAAGTTACGGTTGAGAGTTTAATTGTATTTAAAGAAAAATGGTATAAAAATAAACGAATACACTTACATTTGAGTAAAAAAGCAGTAAACATCGATCCGAAGAATAAAACTATCCTATTTGAGGATGATGGTGAACCCATAGTATATGATAAATTGATCCTTGCTCTAGGAAGCATTCCAAGTATTCCACCTATTAAAAATGCAAGAGAAATGAAGGATCAAAATAAAGGAGTTTTCACTTTACGAACTATAGATGATGCATTAAAGATCAGAGATTACATTGAAAAATTATCTTTAAAGAAAGCTATTGTAATTGGAGGGGGGCTTTTAGGATTAGAATTGGCGAATCAATTAAAAGACACAAACTTAGAAACAACAGTGGTGGAATTTTTTCCAAGATTATTACCGCGACAATTAGACGAAGAATGTGGAGCCATGCTTAAGAACGAAATTGAAAGAAGGACTATTAAAGTGGTTTTGGACGCAATCACTGAAGAAATCTTGGGAAATGGTAAAGTTAATGGAATTAAGTTAAAAGATGGAAGAATTCTTGACGCAGGTATAATTCTGATTCAAGCAGGAATTAGTTTAACAATCGATTTGGCGAAAAATGCGGGCATTATAACTAATAAGGGAATTATTGTAAATGAATTCTTGGAGACTAGCGAAAGTGAGATCTATGCCGTGGGAGATTGTATAGAGTACAAAAATCAAGTGTGGGGTATTATCCCCGCATGCATGGAGCAATCAAAAATTGTAGCGGCTTCCATCATTGGATCCCAAAGGGTTGGATACGAAGGAACAACCCCCAAAAATACTTTAAAAATAGTCGGTTTAGAATTGACTTCAATAGGTGTAATTGATCCCTCAACAGAAAAATCTGGGGGTTGGGAAATCTTAAAAAAAGCGGATAAGAAAGATTGTTGCTACCAAAAAATAATCCTTAAGGATAATAAACTCAAAGGAGCGATTCTTTTTGGAGAAAACAAGGCATTGCCCTATATTTATAAAAAAATGGAAGAAGATGTAGATAAAGAAGAACTCAGAAAGTTATTAGAATTATACATTTTTGTTTGTAATAATTGCGGAATGGAATATGATGAGGCTAAAATGAATGTCATGTTTGATGATTTGCCCGCTGACTTCAAATGTCCTGGTTGTGGTGGATCTAAGGATAATTTTAAAAAAAAGGAATAAAAAAGAGGGAAATTCATGACAATTTATAGATGTAAAAGATGCAATTATCTCTATATTGATGAGGAACAAGGAAAAATATTTGAAAATGTGGGAAATGATTACAAATGTCCCAAATGCCATGCGTCAAAGAGTTTCTTTATTAAAAAGGAAAATAGCAAGTAAGATTTTTAAATCTATTATCATGTTTCTTTTTTTTAGGTGAAGATATTATGGTATATGATATAGTAATTAAAAATGGTAGAATAATCAGTGGAGCAGGGAATCCTTGGTATCCCGGGGAAATTGGGATTATAGAAGGAAGAATTAGCAAAATCAGACCCAAGATAAACGAAGATGCTAAGAAAGTAATTGATGCCAACGGGTTAATTGTTTGTCCGGGATTTATAGATATTCATTCTCATTCTGATTATATTTTACCCGTAAATAGAAGCCAAGAATCAACTTTATGTCAAGGAATCACTACAACAATGGTTGGCATGTGTGGGGATGGAATGGCTCCTATTCCTGAAGGTAAGGAAGAAGAATTTAAGAAAATAGTAGCTAAACTGGATCCAGTACTCCAAGAGTTTGATTATCCATATCATACATTTGCAGAATATTTGGATTATAATG
>Ga0307380_10005482_pt1 | contig 16813 bp, 16 predicted proteins | sample UN3MG_FD_202239 | JGI IMG/M metagenome (GOLD analysis project Ga0307380, IMG submission 202239) | Soil microbial communities from Risofladan, Vaasa, Finland - UN-3 | ecosystem: Environmental > Terrestrial > Soil > Coastal area > Acid sulfate soil | place: Finland: Risofladan, Vaasa | collected...
AGCAAGATTGATGGAATTTCTCGGCGCCGCCCGGGAGCGCGCACGGGCCGCGGGGGGAGGATGGCCGGGTTTGGTTGACGGTCTTCTGCGACATATCACCTCCGCCTGTCGCATATCACAACGGGAAAACCCGGTGGGAATGCCGCGCTACAATATGGCAGGCCACGCACTCGCGGCCGAGCTGCCGGCCCGGCGGGGCCTGCGAAGGGGGCGCGAGAGCGGTGGATTCTCGGACCTCGAAGGAATCTGTTCCCGATACCCCGCCTGGCGCTCGTAAGGGAGGAAGCGATGAAGCCGTCCGTCAAGATCGTGTTCGCGATAGCGGCATGCGCGTGGACCGCTGGCGGCGTACAGGCGGACGTGGTCATCGATACCGTGACCGTCGGCAACCCGGGCAATGCCGGGGAGCTCTCCGGCAGCGGGGCCGGCGGCCTCGGCCCGGACCGCATCTGCGGAGCGGTGGATTACGTCTACAACATCGGGAAGTTCGAGATCACGGCCAGGCAGTACACCGCGCTGCTCAACGCCGTGGCCGCGACGGACACCTACGGGCTGTACAACCCGCAGATGTGGGACCACGCCCGCGGCTGCAAGATCGAGCGCAGCGGCTCGCCGGGCAATTACACGTACAGCATCGCGCCGGACTGGCCCGACCGCCCGGTGAACTACGTTTGCTGGGGCGACGCGGCCCGCTTCGCCAACTGGCTGCACAACGGCCAGCCGACCGGCAGCCAGGATCTGAGCACCACCGAGGACGGGGCCTACTACCTCAACGGTGCGACGGGCAATTCCGAGTTGCTGGCGATCGTGCGCGCGCCGGACGCCACCTGGGTCATCCCATCCGAGGACGAATGGCACAAAGCCGCCTACCACAAGAACGACGGCGTGACAGGCAACTACTGGGATTTCCCGACGGGCACCGACGACTATCCGAACAATGAGCTGCTCTGGCCCGACCCGGGCAACAACGCGAGCTTCTACGACGGCGGCTTCACCATCGGCAGCCCGTTCTATCGAACGGAAGCCGGCGAGTTCGAGAACTCGGAGAGCCGCTACGGGACGTTCGACCAGGGCGGCAACGTCTGGGAGTGGAACGAGGCGATCGTGCACACGTCCTATCGCGGCTTTCGCGGCGGGTCGTTTTACCACACGCGGCTGTTCCTCCAGGCGAACGTGCGCGACGGCGGCTACCTCCCGTCGTACGAGGACTATACCTACGGCTTCCGCGTCGCACAGCTTCCGCAGCCGATCCCCGGCGATCTCAACGGTGACGGCTGCGTCGATCAGGCCGACCTCGGCATCCTGCTGAGCGACTGGGGATGCAGCGGCGGCGACTGCGCCGGTGACATCGATGGCGACAGCGACACCGACCAGTCGGACCTCGGTATCCTGCTGGCGCACTGGGGCGAGGGGTGCACATAGGTGGTAAGTGGCTGAGCGGCCGGTGCTGGTACAATGACAATGGCGGAAACGGTAAACAAGGGATTCCGAATCAGGAGAAGCTGAGATGAGATGCCCCAAAATGAGCGCGACCATAATCACATTCGCAGTTGGCGGGCTGGTCCTCGCCGGAAGTGCGGGCGTCGCCCACGCACAGTGCCAAGCGAACGAACTGGCCAAGCTGACCGCCTCCGATGCCGCCGCGTATGACGCCTACGGCCATTGTGTCTCGATTAGTGGCGACGTGGCCGTGGTCGGAGCGTGGGAGGACATCCATGCCGGCGTCTCCTCCGGTTCGGCTTACGTCTACCGCCTCAACGGAGCCGACTGGGTCGAGGAGGTTAAGCTGGTCGCCACCGATGCCGCGACGAACGACGAGTTCGGTGTTTCCGTCGCCGTCAGTGGGGACGTGGCCGTGATCGGGGCGCATCTCGACGACGATGGTGGGCCTGACTCCGGCTCGGCATACGTCTACAGCTTCGACGGGACCGAATGGATCGAGCAGGCCAAGCTGACGGCCTCCGACGCCACACCGTACGACAACTTCGGTTGGTCGGTTTCCATCAGCGGCGACGCGGTCGTGGTCGGCGCGAATCTGAACGATGACGCAGGCCCGAACTCCGGCTCGGCATACGTGTTTAAGCGGCCGCCCGGCGGTTGGGTGGACATGACCGAGACCGCCAAGCTCACCGCCGGTGACGCCACCGAGAATGACGAGTTCGGCCGCTGCGTCGCCATCAGCGGCGATGTGGTCGCGATCGGGGCGCATTATGACAGCGACGACGCATTTCAATCCGGGTCGGCATACGTGTTCGTGAAGCCGCCGAGCGGCTGGGAGAGCATGACGGCCGAGACCGCCAAGCTCACCGCGTCCGACCCCTCAGATCTCGACCGGCTCGGCCTCGCGGTTGCCATCGACGGCGATGTGGTCGTGGCCGGGGCCTGGGCTGACGACGACGGGGGCTCGGCCAGCGGCTCGGCATACGTGTACAACCAGCCGCTGGACGGCTGGGCCGACATGACCGAGACCGCCAAGCTCGCCGCCTCCGACGCCGCAGCGGGTGACCACTTCGGCTGGTCCGTTTCGATCAACGGCGACGTGGCCATGATCGGGGCGCCCGCTCACCTCTGGGATGGATCCGGCTTCGGTTCGGCATACGCATATCGTTTCGACGGAACCGATTGGATCGAGGAAGCCAAGCTGACGGCCTCCGACGGCGCAGAGGACGACGAGTTCGGCTATTCCGTGTCGATCAGCGGCGACGCGGCCGTGATTGGGTCGCGCTACCACACCACCGGCGGATACGACAACGCCGGCGCGACGTACCTGTATCGTGGCCTGTCCGACTGCAACGACAATCGCGTTTTGGACATCTGCGACATCACCGACGGTACATCGCCGGACGACAACGGCAACGGGATTCCCGACGAGTGCGAATGCCCCGGCGATCTCGACGGCGACGGCGACACCGACCAGGCCGACCTCGGCATCCTGCTCTCTGATTGGGGCTGCACCGGCGGCAACTGCCCCGGCGACCTCAACGCCGACGGAAACACCGACCAGGCCGACCTCGGGATCCTCCTCGCCGACTGGGGCTGCGCACCGTGAGGAAGCGTGGTCGGCCCCGCGGCTGCGTCATACGAAGGCTATAAGTACGCGTCTCACGTCCCCGAGGTTCCTGAGCCCGCAACGTCGGGGAGGCCGGCTTCCGGTCTTCTAGGGGGACTCACACTGTCCTCCCACTCGAAGAACGCCATCACTGGCCCTCCAGCAAGGAAAAACTTGTCCCCTCTCGCTCGCCCAGACTCCTTGCGCCCACAATGTTACTTCGCCTCCACGGGCACCGGCTGACGATCCTCACCCACGGCAACATAGGTCAGCTCGGCTTCGGTGACCGGGACGACCTGCCCGGGATCGGCAAAGCGCTCGGCGGAAACGTTGACGTGCATGGTGATCGAAGTGCGCCCCACGCGGACCACCGTCGCATAGAAACTCAGCACGTCGCCCACGAAGACCGCTTCCTTGAAGACCACGCCGTCCATCGCCACGGTCACGTAGCTGTGCGGCGCGTGCTCGCGCGCCGCGATGGCCCCGGCCTGGTCGATGTAGCTCAGCAGCACGCCGCCGAAGATCGTCCCGGTCGCGTTGGTATCGCGCGGCATCATCATGACGCGGATCGCCGGGCAGCCCGTGGGTTGCTCACTCATTTCCGAGCCTGCCTTTCATTACTCAGAAACAGCGGCCTAGACCGCCTCGGTCACTTCGGCGATCACGCGCGGGACAACGTAGTCCCACTGACCCTGCAGGCGCGCCCCGGCCGCCCGGGCGTGGCCCCCGCCACCGAAGCGCGCCGCCAGGCTGGAGACATCCAACTTCTGCTTACTACGGAAGTTGACGCGGATCTCACCATCAGACAGCTCGGTAAACAGTACCACGGCCTCCGCGCAGCCGAGCCGCGTCGCCTCGTTCACAAGGTCCTCGGTCATGCTGTCGTCCGCACCGACCGCCGCGAGGTCTGCCGGCCGAAGCGTCATGACCACCAGCCGGCCGTCGGCGTGCAACTGCAACCCGTCGAGCATGCGGGCGATCAGGCGGAGCTTACTCGGCTGGTCCTGCTGGTAGATGGTCCGGTGAATCGCGCTCGGCTCGGCGCCCGCCTCGACCAGCTCGGTCACGACGCGGAGTGTGCGGGCGTCGGTATTGGAAAAGCGGAACCACCCGCAGTCGGTCGCAATCCCCGTGAACAACGCCGTGGCCATCACGCCATCCACGGACACGCCCACGGCCCGCAGCCACTCGGCGACGATCAGACACGTTGCCGCGGCGGTCTCGTCGAACACGCGCAGGTCGCCCTCACGCGTGCCGATCGCGTCGCGGGTCGCATGGTGGTCGATCACCAGGGTGCGCGGGGCGCGGCCCAGGTACTCGGCAATCGGCTCGAGCTGCGACACCGAACAGGTGTCCAGAATGACGACCGCGTCGCACTCGGTCCCCAGAACGTCGCGGGTGTCATCCCAGAGGTACCACTTAACCACGGACTCGAGCAACGCATACCGCGGCGGAAACGGCTCAAACAGCACCACCTGCGGCTCGAGCCCGCGGCGCTGCAGGGCTAGGGCCATCGCCACCTGAGCCCCCAAGGCGTCCCCGTCCGGGCGGCGGTGGGTGATCACCAGCGGCATCCGACACTGCTCAAGCCAGGAATTCAGACTCAGAAAGTCGTGTGTGTCCGTCATGGTGCGGCGATTGTAGCGGACGCTCGACGCGAGTGTTAGCGGCGGCTACGCTCTGGCGACGCCGACCAGTTAAACTAGGGAGCGAGATTGGCACGTCTCAGGCAACTAACCGAGGGCGACACGTACCGCGCGTGCGACTGGAACCTTAGACGCGATGCGGCGGGCCGCGCGTATTGGCTGGCCCACTTTCGCCAGCATCTTGGACTGCTCGTCACGCAGATTCGGGAGCAGTATCCCGTCGCCACGCCGGAGCGGATCGAGCAGTTCCGGGCCGACTACCTGGCAACGATGCAGTCTTTGGATACTGAGCCCGAGCAGTACAACCGCATCGACGTGCTGCTGATCGACGAACTGCGCCACGACCTGCTAACGCGTTACGGATTCGAGGACCCCTTCCGGGGCATCAAGCTCCGGGAAAACGCCGCGGCCCTGAGAGCCCTTCCACGCGTGCTCGCGGAACTCGACTCGGCCTCACCGGAGGCAACCCTGGAACTGCTGGCGACCAGTCTGTTGGCCGGGAACCTGTTCGACCTGGGGGCGCCCGCGACGACCGAGCTATACCGCAACCGGGGACTGGACTTCTGGCAAATGCGAGCCGCACTGCCGCCCCGACCATGGTTCATTGACGATCTGGACCGCTGGCGGCGGCGCTGGCTGGAAGGGGAGCCATATCAACACGTACTACTGTTCGCCGACAACGCCGGCCCGGACATCTGCCTGGGCTGTCTGCCGCTGGCCCGGCAGATGCTGCGGGCCGGGGCGCGGGTCACCCTGGCAGCGAACACGGCGCCCGCACTAAACGACGTAACCGCCCGCGAGCTGACAGATCTGGCGGCTCGCGTCAGTCCAATGGACAACACCCTCGCGCGGGCCCTGGCCGACGACCGCCTGGCGATCGTCGCCTCCGGGGCACGCGCACCACTGATCGACCTAACACAACTATCGCCCGACTGCGTCGAGCGCGCCGCCGACGCCGATCTGATTCTCCTCCACGGCATGGGCCGGGCGATCGAAAGCAACTTCCACGCGCGGTTCTCGTGTGACGCGCTGTGGGTGGCAGTGCTGAAGGACGAGGCCGTCGCCGCCCGCGTCGGCGGGCGGCTATTCGACTGCATCTTTCGGTTCCAGCCGGGCGGGCCCTCTATTGAAGAAAGGCTGTAAAGAGCCGGCGGCCCTCATTCCCCTTTCCGAGCATCCTCAACGCGGACCGCAGCCGCCATGCCCGGCCCAACCGGGCCGCGCACCCACGATTTATTGGGAAATGGGGAGTTGACGACCGCGAGCCGGGGCGGTATGAAGCACAGGGTTCGGAGATCGGGCAATCCGACACGGTGCCAGTGTGCGCCGCTAATCTGCCGTGCTTGCGAGGAAGTAACATGAAGCAACAATCCAAGGCCCCAAAAGAACGCATCAACATTACCTATCGTCCGGCCACCAGCACCAAAGAGCAAAAGGAGCTGCCCTTCCGGATGGCGATGCTGGGCGACTTTACTCTTCAACCGGACGAGACGCCGCTCGAAGAACGGAAGATGATTCGCGTGGACAAGGACAACTTCGGCGACGTCATGAAGAGTCAGAAGCTCGGTCTGACGGCCAACGTCCGCAACAAGCTCACGGGCAAAGAGGGTGACGAGATGGCCGTTAAGCTCAATTTCGCCACGCTCAAGGATTTTGAGCCGGAGCAGATCGCCCGTCAGGTCCCCGAGCTGAGCCAGATGCTCGATACGCGCGAGGCGTTGAGCGCCTTGAAGGCCCCCCTGGCCAACAAACGCGCCTTCCAGAAGAAAATCGCTGAGATCGTCAAAGACGAAGAGACGCGCAAGAAGCTGCTGGAAGTACTCACGCAAGCCGCGGCCGAGGGAGGCGGCCCAGAAGCCGCCGGCGCGGATGCCGGAGGCGCAGAAGGAGGCGGCGGGGAAGGTGAGGGCGGCTAGCCCGGCCAACCTGCTCACGCCTGCCCTCCCGTCCGCTCGGAGATCGCTCGAAACGGTGGCCCTGTACGCCACTGAGGTCTGAATTCGGAGAATCGTTATGGCTGACGCACCCGAAACTGCTGGGGCACCCGCCGCGGCGGAACTCCCCGAAGATGTTTCCTCTCTGCTCGACGAGATTACCGTCGCCACCGGCATCAAGGACCGCGAGGCCAAACGGATCGCGCGGCGTGGCGTCCAGGAGCTGCTGGCCAATCTGGTCAGCGCGCCGGTGGAGAAGATCGACAAAGCCCTGATCGACGCCTATATCGCGGAAATCGACGGCAAGCTGAGCGCACAGATCGACGAGGTCCTCCATCACGAGGAGGTTCAGAAGCTCGAATCGGCCTGGCGCGGTCTGAAATTCGTTATCGATCAGACCGACTTCCGCGAGAACATCAAGGTGGACGTCATCAACGTCTCCAAGGACGAACTGCTGGAGGACTTTGAGAACTCCCCGGAAATCACCAAGTCCGGCTTGTACCAGCACATCTACACGGCGGAGTTCGGACAGGCCGGTGGTGAGCCCATCGGGGCGATGGTCGCCAACTACGAGTTCGGTCCCGGCCCGCGCGATATAGCCCTGGCCCAGAAGGTTTCCGCCGTCTCCGCCATGTCACACTGCCCGTTCATTGCAGCCGCCGGGGCGGAGATGTTCGGCGTCGACGACTTCCAGGAGCTGCCGAGGTTGAAGGACCTAGCCAGCGTCTTCGAGGGGCCGCAGTACATTAAGTGGAATTCATTCCGCGATAGTCCCGACTCGCGCTACTTCGGGCTGACCATGCCGCGCTTCCTGCTGCGGCACCCGTACGACCCGGCCGCCAACCCGGTCAAGGCCTTCAACTACGAGGAGAAGGTGACCGACAGTCACACCAAGTACCTGTGGGGCAACGCGTCCTTCGCCTTCGCCACGCGGCTGAGCGACAGCTTTGCCACCTCGCGTTGGACGATGAACTGCACCGGCCCGCAGGCGGGCGGAATGGTCGAGAACTTGATCCTGCACCAGTTCAAGACCATGGAAGGCATCGAGACCAAGATCCCGACTGAGGTGCTGATCTCCGACCGACGCGAATTCGAGTTGGCCGAGTGCGGGTTCATCGGGCTGACCATGTACAAGAACACCGACAAGGCCTGCTTCTTCAGCGCCAACTCGGTGCAGAAGCCCAAGACCTTTGCCGGCACCGAGGAAGGCCTACGCGACCAGACCAACTACAAGCTCGGGACGCGCCTGACGTACATGATGATGATCTCGCGGCTGGCCCACTATCTGAAGGTCATCCAGCGCGACAACATCCAGACCTGGCAGTCGCCGACCAAGATGCAGACCGAGCTGACCGACTGGATGCGGCAATATGCGGCCGACATGGACAACCCGACCGCCGAGGTCGCCAATCGCCGCCCCATCCGCAAGTTCAGTATCGACGTGAGCGAGGTTCCCGGCGAGGTCGGTTTCTACAAGGTCGATCTCAAGGTGATGCCGCACATCAAGTTCGAGGGTGCCAACTTCACGCTGTCGCTGGTCGGCAAGCTGGACAAGGAATAACGGGGTCGGCCCGCGGGCGGGCGAACCGCTCCTGCGATCATCAGACGCAGCAGACGCCCACCCGCACCGAGCCGCTGGTCGGCAACATGGCGACCACCCGAGGTAGTGGCCGGGCGCGCGATTGCGGCCGGGCCCGCTCGGCATCAGGGAGAGAGAGAACGGCTGGGAAGAATCTTGGCCAACTGGGAAAGCCTAACGGCCAAGTCATGCCCACCGGCGAGCGGGCCAGCCCGAACCGTTCCGACAGCGCCACGGGCGCACTCGCGCTAACTGACGGGCCAAAAAGAGCTTAGGAGAATCCCGCAAGACCCGACGAACCGAGACCCATACTGGCACAGAGTGTGCACGGACGCGACCTGTGCTGAGGTAGGCTAACTCAGAATCTCAGCGGCAAAGGGAAACAGGCTCACGTAGGGCCGGCCGCGTCCGGATTGGAAGTCGGAAGAGCGAAAAGGAGAACCGACCATGCCGATGCCAGCCCATATGACACTGGAAGGTGAAAACCAGGGCACCATCGATGGCTCCTGCGAGATGCAGGGCCGTGAAGCGACGATCCTCATCGAGGCCTTCAACCACGAGGTGCGTATCCCGCGTGATCCGCAGACCGGGCTATCGACCGGGAAACGAATCCACAACGCCTTCTCGGTCGTCAAGGTCTTCGACAAAGCCTCGCCCAAGCTGTACCAAGCCCTGGTCACGGGCGAGCACCTGAAGAACGTGACCCTCAAGTGGTACCGCATCGATCCCACGGGGCAGGAAGAGCATTACTTCACCCACACGCTCGAGGACGCGATCATCGTCAGCATTCGCCCGTGGATGCCCAACTGCCTCGACGCCCAGACCGAGAGCTACACCCACATGGAAGAGTGCATGATGACGTACAAGAAGATCCGCTGGACCTGGGAGATCGACGGGATCGAGTCCGAGGATAGCTGGATCATGCCCAAGTAAATCCCGTTGCCTCCGCAGGGCAAATGAAGATGGTCGCTCCCGGTTTCGGCCGGGAGCGATTATTTTTGGCCGGCACCGGCGGCCGATCCGAGGTCCCTTCGCCGTCCCCACCCGTTCCTACTCCACGACCCCAGCCAGACGACTCCGTTCGCGCCGCGGAACTGCCGATAAGAAGCGCAGCGCGCCCCGGGGCCGCGCACGTCGCGCGGCTACGCGGGTCTGCTCCAGGTTCCCAGGGATCGTTATGCCCGTTGCGCTCATCACCGGCATCACCGGCCAGGACGGCTCCTATCTCGCCGACTTCCTGCTCGAAAAAGGTTACCAGGTCCACGGCATCATCCGCCGCAGCAGCTCCTTCAACACCGGCCGCATCGACCATCTCTATTGCGACCGGCACGACGCCGACGCGCGCCTGCGGCTGCACTACGGCGACCTGGTGGACGGAACCAGCCTGCGCCGCATCATCAGCGAGACCGCCCCGGACGAGATCTATAACCTCGGGGCCCAGTCGCACGTGCGGGTCAGCTTCGATCAGCCCGAGTTCACGGCCGACGTCGGCGCTCTCGGAACGCTGCGATTGCTGGAATCCATCCGCGACATCAACCCCGCCACCCGCTTCTACCAGGCCTCCAGCAGCGAGATGTTCGGTAACGCCACCAGCGGGTTCATCGACGAGCAGGCCCCCTTCAGCCCACGCAGCCCGTACGCGGCCTCCAAGGTCTTTGCCCACTTCATCACCCGCAACTACCGCGAGGCCTACAGTATCTTCGCCGCCAACGGAATCCTGTTTAACCACGAGTCGCCGCGGCGGGGCGAAACCTTCGTAACGCGCAAAGTGACCCGGGCGGCGGCGCGAATCAAGCTTGGGCTCCAGGGCGAGCTCTACGTCGGAAACCTGGAAGGCAAGCGCGACTGGGGTTACGCCGGTGACTTCGTCGAGGCCATGTGGCTCATGCTCCAGCAGGACCAGCCCGACGACTACGTCATCGGAACCGGCGAAACGCATTCGGTCCATGAGTTGTGCGCGGAGGCCTTCGGCCTGCTCGATCTGGATTACCGCGAATTCGTCAGGATCGACCCGCGCTATCTGCGCCCCACCGAAGTCGATTGCCTGCTGGCCAACCCCGCCAAGGCGCGCGCCAAACTCGGCTGGGAACCCAAGGTCCGCTTCAAGGAACTGGTCCATATGATGGTCGAATCCGACCTGGAACTGGCCAAACGCGAGCTACGCGCCGAGGGTAAGCAGGTGCCACTGCACGTTTGACAACGAAACCCGCTCAGCCCTCGGATCCGAAATCGCGCACCGCCGCCGGCAGGTGCCAAACGTAAACGATCACCGCCGCCACCAGGCTTGCCAACGCCAAAGCTCCCACCACCAGCGCGGCGACCACCAGCCCCTCCGAGCGCAGCAGCGCGCAGATCAACCCCAATGCGAACCAGACCAGCAGCAGGCTGCCCGCAAGGACTGCCCCGCCCCCGCGGATCGAGCGACCCCACGGGACCGGCAACACCTGGGCAAACGCCCCCTGCGCGCCGATCAGCCCAAGCTGCAACCCCAGCCCCACCAACGGCGCGCCAACCACGATGGCGACCACGTGCACCCAGACCGGCCAGGGCGGCAACTGTGCCAGGTTGGCGCCGTACAGACCGGCGGCCAACAGCGTGCCCAGCCACAGCGGTGCGTAATATGTCCAGCGTCCCACGGTTCAGGTCTCCGTGCGGCAAGCGTGCCCCACGACATATGGGTACAATCAGCCGGCACCGGCCGGGTGCCACGGCGTCGGCGTCACTGATGATAGCACGCCGAGCCCACCACGTGCCCGGCGCGGCACCGAAAACCATGCTTGCGGGTAGAACATGAAACGCGTCGCCATCGTGGGTGCAACCGGAGCGGTCGGCCAGGAGTTTCGCGCCATCCTGGCCCAACGCCGCTTCCCCGCCGCTTCGTACCGCCTGCTGGCGTCGGCGAGCTCCGCCGGTAAGACCATCGACTGGATCGACGGACCCGCGCCGGTCCAGGAACTCACGCCGAGCGCCTTCGATGGCGTCGATCTCGCTTTCTTCTCCGCCGGCAGCGCCGTCAGCCGCGAATTCGTGCCCCACGCCCGGCAAGCCGGGGCCGTAGTGATCGACAATTCCTCGGCGTTCCGTATGGAGCCGGACGTGCCGCTGGTCGTTCCTGAGGTGAATCCGGAAGCGGTCCGCCGGCACCGCGGCCTGATCGCGAACCCGAATTGCTCGACAATCATCATGGCAGTTGTGCTGTGGCCATTGCACCGGGTGAACCCGATTCGCCGGGTCGTGGTCGCCACCTACCAGGCCGCCAGCGGCGCCGGTGCCCGCGCGCTGGCCGAGCTAGAATCACAGACGCGCGCCGTCCTGGCAGGCGACAAGCCCCGGCCCGAGGTCTTCCCGGTGCCGTGCGCCTTCAACGTCTTCAGCCACGACAGCCCGGTCGGCGACGATGGGTACAACGCAGAAGAGACCAAGATGATCGCCGAAACTCGCAAGATCTTCGGCGACGAGTCGATCCAGATCGCACCGACCTGTATGCGTGTCCCGGTCATGCGGGTGCACACCGAGGCACTCACCATCGAGTTCGCGGCCCCGATTGCCGAGGCAGATGCCCGCGAGATTCTGGCCGCGGCACCGGGACTGGGCATCATCGACGACCGGGTCAACAACCGCTTCCCCACGCCCCTGGACGCTACCGGCCGCGACGAGGTCCTGGTCGGCCGCATCCGCCAAGACCCGAGCGTCCCCGACTCTCGCGGCCTACAACTCATCTGCTGCGGCGACCAACTCCGCAAAGGCGCCGCGCTCAACGCCGTCCAAGTCGCCGAGCTGTTGTTGTGACCCGCGAGACCTGAGACGTGAGCCATGAGCCGCGGCGCGGACGCGCGTGCCTGGTCTAGGACCCCGGTGGCGCCTGTGGACTGAGCACCCCAGAAACCAGAAAGTGGCGAACCCGCCCCGGCGCTCGCTCCACGCGAGCCGGGGAGTGCTCTAGGTCGCGCATCACTTCGACGTAGTTCTCGCAGGATACCTCCGCCCCAGGCGGATACTGATATTTCACAGTGTCCTCAGAGAACAGATAACAGATTTCCCCCTTTAGATCGTGAGCGAGAACCCGAGCACGGGCTTCGACAAGCGCTTCCGTCAGACCCGGCGTCATGTTGGCGCGCGAGACCGAGGAAGGAAAACTGATCGCGCTTGGCTGAGCGGCCGGGATGAGGTCGTCAAGGATGGGCTGCACCTTCTGTCTGGGATCGCCGTATACCTTGAGGGCATCCGCCACACGAGGCAGGTCAGCGGCCCGGACGCTTACGTCGATCCCCGCTTCGCTGACTAGCTCGTCGGCCTTTCTTGCCAGTTTCAAGGCCACAGTGTCGACCGCCGACGCACGATAGCCTCCCTCGGGGCGGACATGCAGGCGGAAGAACTCATCGGCGTCCGCCGCATCGTGTATGAACACTACGCGCCGATCTGAGCCGCCCGTTGAGTCCTTCTCGTATTTACGAGTTTCTGCGAATGTGTCGACCTCCGCGGTCACGCCGTCGCTGAATTCGCCTTCATCGTACACAGGCCGATACAAAAACAAGCCGGGACATTGGCGCACCAAGAAGTGGTCGCGGCCAGCCATCTGCAGCCGAATTGACTCTTTCAGGGCCCGCAGCACGCCGGAGACCTCCGGGTCCTGGAACCGAACGCCCACGCGCCGCCCGGTCGGATCAACTGGCGGGTCAAAGATTCTGCCCAGCCCTCGGTGCTCATAGTCCTCGTACTCGTCGTCCTTGAATTCCGGCTCGCCCTCTGGGGCACCCGGGAGACAGAACATCACCTGGTCCAGCGAAAACGGCCAGCGCGCCGCCAGGGCCGGTTGGATACTCCTACCCTCTTCGCGCAACCGAAACTCGTCAATGGCTGTCGGCACTACCGGCACCACCGCCACGGCGTCAACACTGGCCGCTCGCAAGCCGGAAGCGAACGAATTCAACTCGTCGACGAAACTGGGCCACGTCCCGCTCTTTTGACGCGCCCGACGCGGTCTTGAGATCGGGTGCGCCACGTAGGCCGGGTAGCTGCGCTCATAGCCCAGTTCCGCAGCCCAATCACCGAGTAGGAGGCGAGCGCCGGTCTCAACGGGATGCTTGACTGCTAGGGCAGAATGCGTCGCCCCCATGGCTCGACGAATATTCACGGCCGCAGCCAGCTCTTTCTCTCGCCAGACCAGCACGCGCTGAAGGCACTCAACCACGACGCTGATCGCCTCCTTGTACAGCGCGGGGAGGTCGTCCGGAGCGATAGGTGGGTCCAACGAACTGATTTTGGCGTGGACTATCTCCCCAACCGCAAAGACTTCGCGCTCCTGGGAGAGCCGGTAGTACACGTCGTAGACATCGTCGATTAGCGTGAAGATGCGCCCAGGCCGGTAGCCATCCTTGGCTATGGTCTCCATATTGACCGGGCAAAAGTACTCGTAGGTTCGGAACCGATAATACTCCAAGCACGCGCGTACGATCGCGATATCCGGCTTGTTCTTCGTCGCTTTCTCAACAGCGTTTGTGTACGCTTTCCCCCAACGCTCGCGTATCTGATCTGGAGGAACGTGCCCGATAATGACGGCTAGCGGATCCTTCGTGGTGCTCTTGATCCGAGCCTGCTCTTCCGGGAACAGCTCCACCAGTTCGTCCTCCACGTCCCCGGTCCCGACGCGGAGGGCGCGCCGCCCGCCCTCTTTCTCGGGGGGCGAACTCAGGTAGGGTAGGAGCTTCTTTTCGCAGATCGAGCGCTTGGCTAGCCCCGAGATTCCTGACAACAGGCATAGGCGCATAACGCTCCCCTGCTAAGGGTCGCTGTTCTGACGACTATTAGCCTGACCGAGCGAGCGGCCCGACACGGCCCGCTTGCCTCTGATGCTGCCCAATAACGTAGTCAACCGCGTAGCGAATCGCATCCTGGCCGTAGGATGCGATGCCATCGACGACGAGGGTCGTCGGCCCAGACGTGGGCAGCGTCGAATAGTCAATCCCAGCGGCCGCCAATCGGGTCGCAAACTCAAGGGCCTCCGGCTCCCGCTTATTCACGAGATACTTCACGTGACACACTGTCCTCCTCCGTTCCCTACTTCCCCGAGCATCCAGTTTACTCACGGCATGCTCCTGTGACTACGGTTTGTTCGGCCCCAGCCCGGTAATTTCCGGTAATATACCGTAAAACCCCGGAGCAACAAGAGAAAAAGCGTTTAAAATCCCGGTATGGGCAGATCGTTCCGGTACCAGCGGACCTTCCGGGTGACGGCGGCTGAGCAACGTCCAAAGGCCGAGAGCCACGTAGCCTGGCGCGTGCGAGTAGCGAAGCTCTGGGGGCGCAGCTCCAAGGCGCGGGTCGTGCTGCGCCCGTACTTTGAGGAGGGCTGGGTCGCGGCCGTCAAGGCAGAAGACTGGGAGAAAAGCCCGCTCCGAGCCGAACTAACCCGCCTCGAGCGCTTACTGAACCATGGCATTGACGACGCACCGGCCCGCGACGTTCGACGCAAGCTCGGCGCGCTGTTCGAAGGCAACTTCAGCTCGGGCAATATCACCATCCCGTCCGAAATCGTCTGGATGCTGCGTGAGATCGCCCCGTCCCGGGACCTTACGGTCGTCGACGCCGGACCGTACTTGGAGATCTGGCCCACGACCTCCTGGCAGCGCCGGATGCGAGGCCTCTCTGCGAGACGTACGCCATCCTCGGCCCGTCCAGCCGAGACCCCAGCTAAGGGTGAACGTGCGTAGACGGGGCCGACGAGCAGTGGGCAGCCCTTCCCGCCGCCCGCTCACCAGCTCAGGGCGACCCCGCCCGCCAAGTCCGCTGAAGCTGCCATGCGGCCAGCAAACGATTCCCTTCGGCTCGGAACGTGGAAAGGCGCGGCTTGTGGCCCTCGACGCAACAGGCTACTAGTTGCGTGGCCGGTAGCGCTCGTAGTCTGCCGGCGTGTCAATATCGAGCAGCAATCTCTGGTCGTCCCACGGGTGCTCGACGACTCGCCGTGGATTGTCGCGAAGGACCTTGTTCAGACCGCAGCCGGGCCCGATCGCCTGGACTGCCGGGATAAAACCGGTCGGGAGAATCAGCGGATGCCCCCGCTTCCCGTCCACCGTCGGCACATGAATGTCCTCCGGCCGCTCCCGCCACGCCTCATGCAACCGAACCACCAGCTCCGGCACGACGGCGAACACATCCACCGGGTGGACGCACAGCGGCCCGCCGGCCGCGTCAACCACCTCAATGCCCCGACGAACCGACGAGAGCATGTCGCCTTCGGGCTCGGGGTTCACGGCGATCTGGGTATTCTCCGGCAGCACTCGCCAGAGCGCCGCCTCGTTGCCAGGATTCACCACCACGACGAGCCGCGCCACCCGCTCGTCGGGAAACTGCGCGACCACGTGCCGCACCAGCGGCCACTCTGCGTTCGGCCAGGGCAGCAGCGCCTTATCCCGCCCCAGCCGGCGAGCCGATCCCGCAGCCAATACAATGACCTGTAACTGTCCCTGCGTGAACACCACATTCGCCGCCCGTTGACGCCACCGACCGACACCTCTAAATTCAGAGTTTCGCCGATACGTGGGCGGCGTCAAACGCGCCCCAGCGCCCCTAGCCGTGGAAAGGCCCGCGTTGCCGGCGGGGCGGTTCTCTTACCCAGGCAAGGTGGAACCAGCGTGGCTATGAAGCTCGCGTTTAGTAACAGCTTATCTCCCGAACTCGATCTCGATACGCTCATCGAGCTCTCCAAGGCTTGGGGCTACGACGGCATCCAATTCGCCCCAAGGGACGGCAAGCTCAACCTGCCGGCAGACCTGCCGGCGCTCCGGCGCAAGCTTGACGAGGCCGGTCAAACACTCGTCTGCCTGCACGCCGGCGCGCTCTCCGGCCAGCCCGATCGCCACGCGCTCGGCGCAGCCATCCGACACACGCGGGAGTGCATAGCTCTCGCCGCCGAAATCGGCTCGCCGTTCGTGAGCGTCAGTGGATGCCGCGTTCCGGCCGGAATGCCAAAGGTCCGCGCGGCCGAGCAAGATACCCTCGCCCTGCGGGCACTGGCAAACGAGGCCATTCGGCGGGGCATCACGCTGCTGTTTGAAAACGCCGGCACATTCTCTTCCAGTCAGGACGCATGGTTTCTGCGTGATGCCGCCGGCGTCGCCGCGCTCCGCCTCTGCCTGAATGTCGTCAACGCGCGCGCGGCAGGTGATCCTCCTTCCGTGGCGATTCCACGACTAGCGGCCGCGACCAGCCTGCTCCGGCTAGGCGACGCCCAGTTCGGCGCGGATCACCGGGTGACACGACATGTTGCCTGCGGCGAGGGCGGGCTGGACGTTCCGCGGGTCGTCGAACTGCTCAAAGGGCTCGCGTATGAAGGCTGGCTCTGCGCCCACTGGCCGCAAGCCGCACGCAAAGAGCTGCCGCCCGCCGAGGAACTACTACCGGCAGCGGCGAAGTACCTGCGTAGCGAGCTCGATAAGCCGACGGTTGTGCTCACCGCCTATCAAGGCGACCAGAACGCGCCGCGTTTTGCCGTGCGGCCGGCTAACCCGGCGCCCACAACCGAGTCATAGCATTGCCCGGCCCCCAGAGTTAATCCAGGACTCCACCAATACGACCTGCTGTGGCCTCACACAATGACCAAGCT
>Ga0307380_10005484_pt1 | contig 16810 bp, 12 predicted proteins | sample UN3MG_FD_202239 | JGI IMG/M metagenome (GOLD analysis project Ga0307380, IMG submission 202239) | Soil microbial communities from Risofladan, Vaasa, Finland - UN-3 | ecosystem: Environmental > Terrestrial > Soil > Coastal area > Acid sulfate soil | place: Finland: Risofladan, Vaasa | collected...
CCACCGAGGCTGGCCGCGCCGCCGTGCTGGCTGCCTGCCCGGCACCGGACATCCTGATCACCAACGCCGGTGGCCCGCCGCCCGGCGACTTTCGCGACTTCAGCTCCGGCGACTGGCGCAAGGCGGTCGAGGGCAACATGATCACGCCGCTGGCGCTGATCCATGCCACCGTCTACGGCATGATGGATCGCGGCTTCGGGCGGATCATCAACATCACCTCGTACTCGGTCAAAGCGCCGATCCCGACGCTGGAGTTGTCGAATGGCGCACGGGCCGGGTTGACCGGTGCGGTCGCAGCACTCGCCCGCAAGGTGGCGAAGAACAACGTGGTGATCAACAACGTGCTGCCGGGTCCATTCGACACCGACCGGCTGCGCAACACCACCAAGGCCATCGCCGAGAAGAGCGGCCGCACTATCGCCGAGGTCTCGGCCGATCGTGCGGCCCAAAGCCCGGCCGGGCGCTTTGGCACAACCGAGGAATTCGGCGCCGCCTGCGCATTCCTGTGCTCGCAATATGCGGGGTATATCACCGGGCAGAACATCGTTCTGGACGGCGGTGCGTTGAACGCGACGATCTGAGGGGCGCTGGCCGGGGCAGTGGGGGGCGGTTGAACGGTGGGTTGAGTGGTGGATCAAGACCCACCATTCAACCGGGCCTCAATGCTCCGCCAACCCCCGCGCCGTCTCACGCGCCCTCTGCGCCCTATCGCCCTGCCCCACAGCTATCAGGCAATCGGCGTAGTTCTCCCAGCCCCAGGCGGAATGCGGTTTGCGGGCGGTCCGCTCGGCGAACAGCGACACCGCGAGGTTCGGGTCGCCGCCCTTGGCGGCGGCATCGGTCAACATCATCCAGAAGACATCGCGCTGGGCGTGGCTGCCGCCCAACGGATCCATGTCGTAGCGGATCGGGAACATCTCACCCACCGCCTTGTCGTAGTTCTGGCGCCGTAACTCAAGCATACCCCGCGCCAGGTTCAGCCCGGCCTTGGCGGTGATCCGCCCCTGGGTCGTCGGCCGCGCCGCCCATTCCTCCAGATGCGCCATCATCGCCGCGATATCGGCCTCACCCCCGGCCGAGACCAGCGCCATCAGGTAGTGCAGGCTGACGAAGATCAGCTCGTCGTCGTCGATGCGTTTGCTGGCGATATCGGCCAGCACCTGCCAGCGGTCGCCGACATCGGCCCCGAACATCTCCAACCGCCACAGCATCGAGGTGGCGTTGACCATGTCGAGATAGAACGGCGTGTCGACATCCTTGCCGAACTGGTTGTCGTAGAGGTCGAGCACCTCGGCAAACTCACCGCGCTCGATGTGGTAGAGGCCGCGATGCCAGTGCAGATGGTAGCGGAAGTTGTTGACCGTGGACCACGAGGGTTCCAGCGAGCGGGTCCATTCGATCCCCTCGGCAGGGCGCTCGGTCATCTCCATGCAATGGGCGACGGAGTGGACCGACCAGGCATCCTCCGGGTTCACCTCGACGGCGCGGCGGCCATAGCGCTCAGCTCCGGCATAGTCGCCGGATTCTTCCAGCCCGAAGCCGTACATGCCCAGAAGGAAGCCATAGCAGGGATGATCCTCGGGCCACTGCGGCAGGGCGCGGGCCATGGAATCGCGGATATTGCGGCCGTCGCCGGAGTAGAAATGGGTGAAATGGGCCAACCGCAGCGCCAACCCATCCAGCGGGTATTCGAGCAGGATCGCCTCCCAGGTCTCGGTCGCCCCGTCCATATCACCGGCACACCATTGGCCTAGCGCCTGGTGGTGCATTCGTTCACGCCGGTTCAACCGCCCGGCCGCCGCCATGGTGTCGATCAGTGCCAGCTGTTCATTGGCGATCGGGGTCAGTTGCTTCATCCCCGACATTTTCATGAAATAGCCCTTGGCGCAGTTGGCCATCGGCATCGAAGGGTCGGCCTCCAGCAGGGCGGCAAGCTGTTTCATCAGGTCGCGGCGAAAGCCCATGAAGACCGGCAGGATAGCCTCGAAGCCCAGGGCCGAGGCGGCGGAGGCGGCGGTGTAGGCGAGGCCGTGCGTGTCTTTGTATTCGGTCATGCCGTCTCCGGATATCTTAGGTGTTCAGGCGGTCTGGAGGCATAATAGCCGCCGTAACCGGATTGTCGATGTGCTTACCGGCTGCCATTCTTGACCCAAACCATACCCCAAAGGGGCGCACAGACGGTGGTTGGAGTTCCAACTTTTCCGCACAACTCTAGCAGGTTGCTGAAAAACTCCGGCGGACCACCAAGTTAGTATGATTTGGGCACAGCATATTGATATCGCAAACCAAGTGATCAACATATAATGCGCGTTTGAGGGGAGTAAATCGTATTTCAGCAACCTGCTAGCGAGTGCTGAACTCCTTTCCCACTGCATTAGCGTGAAACTACGCACGATCGCACAACGAATGCGTAGTCGTACTAAATAGTAAACTGTCCGAATTTCGTTCAAATTAATTTCTACGGGAAGTGTCGTAAATGACCAATCCCGTTGAGGTACATGTCGGGCAAAGGGTGCTTCAGCGCCGTTGGATACAGAAACTACCCGGCAGCTGCATGGCGAGGGTTGGGTTATGAAAAGTGTGGAGAGTGCAATGAATAATTTCGGCAAGGCGTTTCTTGTAGATGTATCTGTGGCGGTTTTGGCAGTTGTTGTCGGTGTCGCGTTGATGGTAGCGCTCCTTATGGATCAGGGATATTGGGCTCTGTAAGCCTGCTTGCGGGCGCTCGGATGATCGCGCGGCACTCGGACGCCGCGATCTGATCTTCTTCGCGCGGCGAAGACAGCGAGCATCCGGTGCCAGAACGGCCCTTCCTACCACTCCACTCCCTCACCCCAACTCCCCCGCTTCGTCCTTCACCGCCTCCATCGCCACATAGGTAGAGGATTGCGCCACATGCGGCAGGGCCGAGATCTTTTCGCCCAGCACGTGGCGGTAGGCAGTGATGTCGCCGGTGCGGACCTTCAGCAGGTAGTCGAAGCCGCCGGCGATCATGTGGCATTGCTCGACCTCGGCCAACTTGCGCACCGCCGTGTTGAAGGCGTTCAGCGCCTTGTCGGTGGTGTCGGACAGTTTGACCTCGACAAAGGCGATGTGCCCCAGCCCGACCTTGGCCGGGTCGATCACCGCGCGGTAGCCAAGGATATAACCCTGCGTCTCGAGCCGCCGCATCCGCGCCAGGCAGGGGGTTTTCGACAATCCAATCTTGGCGGCGAGGTCAGTGACGGAAATACGGCCATTTACCGACAGTTCGCGCAGGATTTTCATGTCCAGTTGGTCAATTTCCCTAACGTGCCGCATTTTCATAGTCGATAATCCTGATATCATCAGTAATATAAGTCGATAAGCCAGCGAAGGCTCGATGTAAAGACCGAACACCCTGTGACAATCTGCTATGGTCGGCGCGATCACTCCCTTCAACCGAGGTGCAAAATGTCCCGCCCGACCAATCTCGATCAGATCCGCGCCAGCATGCGCGCCGACACCTTGCCGAACGAGGCCAGCGTGTTGCGGCGGCTGGCGGCCGAGGCCGGGCTGGGCGCTGATACTCGCAATGCGATCTCCGCCCATGCCGCGGATCTGATCCGGCAGGTGCGCAACGCCACCGATCCGGGGTTGATGGAAAGTTTCCTCGCCGAATATGGCCTGTCGACCAAGGAGGGCGTCGCGCTGATGTGCCTGGCCGAGGCGCTGTTGCGGGTGCCGGATGCCGACACCATCGATGCTCTGATCGAGGACAAGATAGCACCCTCCGACTGGGGCAAGCATCTGGGCCATTCGTCGTCTTCGCTGGTCAACGCCTCGACCTGGGGCCTGATGTTGACCGGCAAGGTGCTGGGCGACTCCGAGGGGCTGGCCGCCGTCCTGCGCGGCGCCGTCAAGCGGTTGGGTGAGCCGGTGATCCGCGTCGCTGTCGGCCAGGCGATGAAGGAGCTGGGGCGCAATTTTGTGCTCGGCCGCACCATCGCCGAGGCGCAAAAGAACGCAGGCCCGTATCAGGCCAAGGGCTACACCTATTCCTACGACATGCTGGGCGAGGCGGCCCGTACCGAGGCCGATGCGCGGCATTACCATCTGGCCTATTCCGACGCCATCACCGGGTTGGCGGCGGCCTGCACGTCGGATGATATCCGCGACAATCCGGGCATCTCGGTCAAGCTGTCGGCGCTTCATGCGCGCTACGAGTTCGCCCAGCGCGACCGGGTGATGGCCGAGCTGACTGCCCGCACCCGCTCGCTGGCGATGTTGGCGAAATCGGCCAATATGGGCTTCAACATCGATGCCGAGGAGGCCGACCGGCTGGATCTGTCGCTCGACGTGATCGAGGCGGTGCTCAGCGACCCGGCGCTGCGCGGCTGGGACGGATTTGGCGTCGTGGTCCAGGCTTATGGCCCGCGCGCCGGGCATGTGCTGGATTGGCTTTATGCGCTGGCTGTCAGCCTCGACCGGCGGATCATGGTGCGTCTGGTCAAGGGCGCCTACTGGGATACCGAGATCAAGCGCGCCCAGGTCATGGGGCTGGACGGTTTCCCGGTCTTCACCCGCAAGATCGCGACCGATGTCAGCTACATCGCCTGCGCCAAGAAGCTGCTCGCGCGGACCGACCGGATCTATCCGCAGTTCGCCACCCACAATGCGCACACCGTGGCGGCGGTGCTGAACATGGCTGGCGACAAGGGGTCCTTCGAATTTCAGCGCCTGCACGGCATGGGCGAGTCGCTGCATTCGCTGGTCCATGACGCCGAGACCACCCGCTGCCGCATCTACGCGCCGGTCGGCGCCCACCGCGACCTCCTTGCCTATCTGGTGCGCCGCCTGCTGGAGAACGGCGCCAACAGCTCGTTCGTCAACCAGATTGTCGACCACAGCATCCCCGCCGAGTTGATCGCAGGCGATCCGTTTGATGCAGTGGCGGAACTGGGCGACCAGGTCACCAATCCTGGCATTCCACAGCCCGCCGGCCTTTACGGCGCCAGCCGGACCAATGCGAAGGGCTGGGACCTGACCGATCCGGTGACGATCGACGGGTTGGATGTGGCGCGGGGCGTTTTCCGCAGCCATCGCTGGCAAGCCGGGCCGATGATCGCGGGCGTCGTTGCCGCAAACAAACCGCGCGAGATTCTGAACCCTGCCCGACCGGCCGAGGTTGTCGGCCATGTCACCGAGGCTGCCCCCGCCGATGTCGAAACAGCACTCGCCGCCGCCGCCGAAGGCTTCGCCGAATGGTCGGCGTACTCCGCCCTCGACCGCGGCTCGGTGTTGCGCGATATCGCCGATCTCTACGAGGCCAACGCACCGGAGTTCTTCGCCCTCGCCACCCGCGAGGCCGGCAAATCCCTGCTCGATGGCGTCTCCGAGGTGCGCGAGGCAGTTGATTTCCTGCGCTTCTACGCCAGCGAGGCCGAGCGGCTGGAGGGCACCAGCGGGTCGCCCAATGCACCCAGGGGCGTGATCGCCTGCATCAGCCCATGGAATTTCCCGCTGGCCATCTTCAGCGGCCAGATCGCGGCGGCACTGGCCGCCGGCAACGCGGTCATCTCGAAGCCCGCCGAGCAAACGCCGCTGATCGCTGCTCGTGCCGTCGCCCTGATGCACCAGGCGGGCGTGCCCAAGGCGGCGATCCAGCTGTTGCCCGGCGATGGCCCAACCGTCGGCGCACCGCTGACCTCAGACCCACGGGTCGCCGGGGTGTGCTTCACCGGCTCGACCGAGGTGGCGCAGATCATCAATCGGGCTATGGCGCGAAAACTCGACCCGCGCGCGCCGCTGATCGCCGAGACCGGCGGGTTGAACGCCATGATCGTCGACTCGACCGCCCTGCCGGAGCAGGCAGTGCGCGACATTATCGCCTCCAGTTTCCAGAGCGCCGGTCAGCGCTGCTCGGCCCTGCGCATGCTGTATGTCCAGAAGGACATCGCCGAGCGGCTGCTGAAGATGCTGCACGGCGCCATGGACGAGTTGCGCCTGGGCGACCCGTGGGATCTGACCACCGATGTCGGCCCGGTGATCGACACCGAGGCACGGGCCGGAATCGTGGCCCATATCGCGGCGCATCAGGCCGAGGGCCGGGTGCTGAAAAGCCTGAAGATCCCAGCCGAGGGGTTGTTTGTGCCACCCACGGTCATTCGCCTGAACGGCATCGCCGATCTCGAGCGCGAGATTTTCGGCCCGGTCCTGCATGTGGCGACCTTCGAGGCGCATGAGATTGACGCCGTGGTTGACGCCATCAACGCCCGGGGCTTCGGCCTGACATTCGGGTTGCACACAAGGATCGACGACCGGGTTCAACACATTGTCGAGCGGGTGCGCTGCGGCAATGTCTACGTCAACCGCAACCAGATCGGCGCCGTCGTCGGCTCGCAGCCGTTCGGCGGCGAGGGGCTGTCGGGCACCGGGCCAAAGGCCGGCGGGCCGCATTATATGAAGCGCTTCCTTGCCGTGGCGGCGACGGCTATCGACAGTGCTGACGGTGCGCCGGTCAGTGCAGCGTCGGCCCAGACAGCGCTCAACAGCCTGCGTCTGCCCGATTGGAACGCCACGCCGGAAACGCTGCCGGGACCGACAGGCGAATCGAACCGGTTGGCCAACCATCCGCGCGGCAAGGTTCTGTGCCTCGGCCCAACCGCCGCCGCCGCATTCGCCCAGGCGGACGCGGCGCTGGCGGCTGGCAATGCGGCGCTTTTGATTGCACCCGGCGCAATGGCCTCGGTGCTGAAGCAAGGTGGCGCGGTGGCGGCGCTGGACGGTGTTCTCGACCCGGCGGCGCTGACTCAACTGAGCGGCATCGACGCGGTTGCAAGCGATGCCACCGAGCCGTCGCTTCGGGCGCTCCGCCAGGCGCTTGCGGCGCGCGACGGCGCGTTGATCCCGCTGATCACCGAGCCTGGCCAGCCCGAGCGTTACACGCTGGAACGCCATGTCTGCGTCGATACCACGGCGGCCGGTGGCAACGCGGCATTATTGGCCGAGGCCGGCGCAATTTGAGTATTGCAAATCGCCCATGATCGGGCGCTATCTGGGCGCCGAATCAAACGCCAACGCCAACAACGGAGCCAGACCCTTGCAGCACCAGGCCTTCGCCAAACCGGGGCAGTTCTTCCGGGGCAATCTGCACACCCATTCAACCGTCTCCGACGGGGTGCTCGAGCCGGGCGAGGTCTGCCGCCGCTATGCCGAGGCGGGCTATGATTTCCTGTGCCTGTCGGACCACTTCGTCGGCATCTACGGCTACCCGGTGACCGACACCACCGGCCACCGGACCAACCGTTTCACCACCATCCTCGGCGCCGAGATGCACACCCACCGAATGCGCAACGGCGAGATCTGGCACATCCTCGCGGTCGGGTTGCCGCTGGGTTTCGCGCCTTCGGATCAGGCGAATTTCGATATCAATGAGGACGGTGAGACCGGCCCAGCACTGGCCCAACGTTGCGTCGATGCCGGGGCCTTCGTTGCCATCGCCCATCCGGAATGGAACGGCCTGACACCGGAGGACGCCCGGATGATCAAGGCCGCCCACGCGGTCGAGATCTACAACCACGGCTGCCATGTGGAATGCGACCGGGGCTACGGCATCGCGGCCTACGACACGCTGCTCAGCGAGGGCTGGAAGCTGACTGCCTGCGCCACCGACGACGCTCACTTTCGCGGTCCCGACCACTTTGGCGGCTGGGTCATGGTCAAGGCCGAACTGAACGACCCCGATGCGCTGCTGGCGGCGCTGAAGGCGGGCGAATACTACGCCTCGACCGGGCCGGAACTGCACGATTTCCGCATCGAGGGCGACACCGTCGTGATCGAATGCTCGCCCGCCGACCACATCATCGCCGTCGGTGCCGACACGGCCTCGAAGGTGGCGCACGGAACCGGGATGACCCGGGCTGAGTTGCCCCTGGAACGCTTCCGCGAAGGCTGCTGGGTCCGGGCTGCGGTGCATGACGCGGCAGGCAAACGGGCGTGGTCGAACCCGATCTGGTTCGCTTAACCCCGATCCAACGCGATATCCGGCGCGTCCTCGGCCTTCATGCCGACGACGTGGTAGCCGCAGTCGACATGGTGGCACTCGCCGGTGACGCCGGAGGAGAGGTCGGACAGCAGGTAGAACCCGGCCTTGCCGACATCGTCCTGGGTGACGTTGCGGCGCAGCGGCGAGTTCAGTTCGTTCCACTTCAGGATGTAGCGGAAATCGCCGATGCCCGACGCTGCCAATGTCTTGATCGGCCCGGCTGACAGGCTGTTGACTCGAATGCCCTTGGGCCCCAGATCCATCGCCATATAGCGCACCGAGGTCTCCAGCGCCGCCTTGGCCACCCCCATGACGTTGTAATGCGGCATGACCTTTTCGGAGCCGTAATAGGTCAGCGTCAGCATCGACGCACCGGCCTCCATCATCTTCTCGGCCCGCTGCGCCAACGCGGTGAACGAGTAGCAGGAGATGTTCATCGTGCGCTCGAAATTACCGGCGCTGGTGTCGACGTAACGACCGGTGAGCTCGGCCTTATCGGCATAGGCGATGGCGTGGACCAGAAAGTCGAGCTTCCCCCACTGCGCTTCAAGTGCGGCAAAGACCGCGTCCATCGAGGCAGTGTCGGTCACGTCGCATGGCAGCACGATCTTCGAGCCAATCGAGGCGGCCAGCGGCTCGACCCGCTTCTTCAGCGCATCGCCCTGATAGGTAAAGGCAAGCTCGGCACCTTGGTCATGGCAGGCCTTGGCGATACCCCATGCAATCGACCTGTCATTGGCGACGCCCATGATCAGGCCGCGCTTCCCTGCCATCAATCCAGCGGTCATGCGAACTCTCCCCAATGGCGCCAATGCTTTGGCCGGTGTTAGGAGAAATTGTGCCCCGCAGCAAGAGATATGGCGGATGGGGGCTTTCTCACGGTGCCCTGGCGCGCTAGGTATTGGCGCGCTAGGTAAGTACGCTAGTGGACGGGCGTGGCGGCGTGGAGAAACACCATGGTGGAATTGACAACAGGCGGGCGGCTGGGCGGCATTTTCGCAACCGAGGACCCCTATGCGCTGGCCCGCGCCTGGCTGGCCGAGGCCGAGGCGCGCGAGCCGGAGGACGCCAACGCCGTGGCGCTAGCCACCGCTGACGCCCAAGGCATGCCGAATGTGCGCATGGTGCTGCTGAAGGAGATCGAGGAGAGCCAGGTCCGTGGCGGCTTTGTCTTCTACACCAATTTCGAAAGCGCCAAGGGCGCCGAGTTGAAGGCCAACGCCAAGGCGGCAATGGTGTTCCACTGGAAAAGCCTGCACCGTCAGGTCCGCCTGCGCGGCGTCGTCGAGTTGGTGCCGCCGAAGCAGGCCGATGCCTATTATGCCAGCCGGGCGTATCAAAGCAGGATCGGCGCCTGGGCCTCGCGCCAGTCGCGCCCGCTGGCCAATCGCCGCACCCTGATGGCGGAAGTGGCCAAGCTGGCGGCGAAATACCCGCTTAAACCGCCGCGACCGGAGCATTGGGGTGGCTACCGCATCCGGCCGACCGAGATCGAGTTCTGGGCGAACGGCGATTTCCGCCTGCACGACCGGTTCCGCTGGACCCGAATGAAGCCCGACAGCACAAGCTGGACGGTCCAGCGGCTGAGCCCGTGATGTCGCTGGCGGATAGGTTCATGCCAGACTAGGTTATCGCACTGGAACGTAGGAGGCCGCCCATGCCGGACTCGAATGACCGCAAGACCCTGTTGTTGACCGGCGCCAGCCGGGGCATTGGCCATGCCACGGTGAAGCGATTTTCCTCCGCCGGTTGGCGGGTGATCAGTTGCTCGCGTTACCCGTTCCCGGAGGATTGTCCGTGGGAGGCAGGGCCGGAGGACCACATCCAGGTCGATCTCGCCGACCCGAACAGCACCATCACGGCGGTCGAGGAAATCCGCAACCGCCTGACCAACGGCCGGCTGGATGCGCTGGTTAACAACGCGGGAATTTCGCCGAAAGGTCCGGCGGGCGAGCGGTTGGATACAACAACCACCGACCTGAAGACCTGGGGCCATGTGTTCCATGTCAATTTCTTCGCCCCGGTGGTGCTGGCCCGTGGCCTGATCAACGAGCTGGCGGCGGCCAAGGGCGCGGTGGTCAATGTAACCTCGATTGCCGGGTCACGGGTGCATCCCTTCGCCGGTGCGGCTTATGCAACCTCGAAGGCAGCATTGGCGGCGCTGACCCGCGAGATGGCGCATGACCTGGGACCGCGCGGCATCCGCGTCAACGCCATCGCGCCGGGCGAGATCGAGACGGCGATCCTGTCGCCGGGGACTGAAAAACTGGTCGACCAGCTGCCGCTCCGGCGCCTCGGCAAGCCCGAGGAAGTCGCCCGGACGATCTATTATCTCTGCACCTCCGAAAGCTCGTATGTGACCGGGGTCGAGATCGAGATCAACGGCGGGCAGCATGTTTAACCTACTGAAAAAAATAACATCTGTTGAGGGAGAGTGCGATGATTGATCTCTATACCTGGACCACGCCGAACGGGCGCAAGGTTTCCATCCTGCTGGAGGAATTAGCGGTGCCATACACCGCCCATCCGGTCGATATCAGCAAAGACGAGCAGTTCGATCCGGCTTTTCTTGCGTTCGCACCGAACAACAGAATTCCCGCCATCGTCGACCGCGAGGCGGGGGTCGAGCTGATGGAGTCCGGCGCGATCATGATTTATCTTGCCGAGAAATACGGCAAGTTCATCGATGTCGGCGAGGGCCGCCTTAGGGTCATCGAATGGCTGATGTGGCAGATGGGCGGGATCGGGCCGATGCTGGGGCAGGTCCACCATTTCGTCAAATACAACCCCGGCAAGGCGCCCTATGCCGAGGAACGGTATTCCAAGGAAGCCAGGCGGTTATACGGCGTGCTCGACCGGCGGCTGGAGGGGCGCGCGTTCGTGGCCGGCGCGTATTCCATCGCCGATATGGCGATCTGGCCCTGGATCAGCCGGTTCGAGTGGCAACAGATCGACCTGAACGATTTCCCCAATGTCCGCGATTGGTATATCCGTATCGCCGAGCGTCCAGCGGTCCAGCGCGGCTATCAGGTGCCAAAGTTTATGACCGACGTGCCAATGCCCTGAGCCTCGATATCCCTAGGTCTCCTTTGCAAGGGTTATAGGCATCAGGGCGTTGCGCTCTGCGCAATGCGGCATTGCACCATTGTGCATTGCAACATAGCGACTGGTATACCAGATTTGTTAGCAGTGACGGGCTTCATCGGAAGCCGCTAGTTGCTAATAAAAGGAGCCGAGCGCATGACCACCCTGAGCCTTACCAGCAGCATTTCCGATTTCGGCCTGTCCCGGATAATCCGGAGCATCGACCGCTTCATCGCAGCAATCGCCACCGCGCAGCGCGCGACCAATGACTTCGAGCGTATGAATGCCCGCACCGACGCCGAGCTTGGCGCCGAGGGCATCCGCCGGGCCGATCTGGGGCGGGTGATTTTTGAGCGGTATTTCGACTAGAGAGACCGCTGCGCTCCTAATCGGACGCCGGTTGTGACGGCACCTGATATCTGACGATCAGGTGCCGCGCCCCGGATCACCGCAGATCGGCTTTTGCTCGTCCCGGCGGCTGATCCGCAGTTCCATCCCGGCGTCCTCACCTTCGCCGAGTAGGCGCACCAGCAGGCCGTCGTCATCGCGGATCAGGCGCCAGCAAAGCACTTCGCTACCCTCGCCGTAAAAGAAGCAGACCTGGGCGCCGTGGGGCCGCCAGGCGCCGGCGAGGCAACTGCCGTCCAGATAACGCCACTGCGTCTGCCCACCCGGCTCGAAGTGTTCCGAGCCGAAGGGTTCGCCGTCACGGTCAAAATAGAGGGTGTGCCCTTCGGCGTATTCGCGAAATTCAGACGGGCTGACAGGCTCCTCGGCCAGCGCTGGGGAGAATCCAGAGGCGGCGAAGGCGATCAGGCAAAGCAGCACAAGTGTTTTCATGGTGCCGAACATGCCCGTGGAGATCGCTCACCGCAACCGGAATGTTGCGCTGACCGGCTCGAGACAGACGGAATCCGAGCAGGCTTGCAAGTGCAGGGTTATCAGATCGGCGCTGGCGTCCAGGCCGAGGTTTAGTTGGCCCTCGTAGACCCGAACCGGCTGGTCGCTGAAACCCAAGGCCAATTCCTTGCCCCGCGGCCAGGTAACCGTCGCGCCATCGAGCCGGGCGCCGATCAGCCAGTCCGGGCCGGGCTGGTGGGCGTTCAGATGCCAGCCGGGGGCGATGTCGAGGATCAGCCGCGACCCGGTGCCGGTCAGATGGGCGCGTATGGTGCCCTTTGCCAGGCTCCGGCGGAGCGTGCTCTCGCCATCGTCGATGATGCGGCTGGCAACCAGTGCGTCCGGGCGCAGCAGTGGCGTCTGGGTCAACTGTCCGGACAGTGCGCCGCGCAGCCGTTCGGCCTGGGCCGGGAACGCCGGGTCGGGCAAGCGTTGACCAAGGCGGGCGAGCAATTCCAGCATCGCGCTCTCCCCTGCCGGAGTGGCGCCGTCGGCGCTGTCGTAGACCGGACCGATGGGGCCGTCGGCGGCGGCCATCTTCAACCGGCCCTTGCCGTCGTCGAAGCGGCTAGCGGCGGTGTTGGCCAGCGTCGCCGCCCGGTCGCGCCAAAGGGTGTCGCCAGTGGCATCGTAGAGCGCCAGCAGGCCGAGGCCGAGCCAAGCGTAATCTTCCAAAGCGCCGTCTTCCAGCGCCCGGCCCCCGGCCCACAGGCGCATCAGCCGATCGCCGGTCCACAGCCGGGACCACAGCGCCTCAGCTGCGCGTGCGGCGGCGGTGGCGTATTCGGGCGCTTCAAAGGCGACCGCGCCCTCGGCAAGCGCGCGGATCATCAACCCGTTCCAACCGGCGATGATCTTGTCGTCTCGCAGTGGCCGGGCGCGGGCGTCACGGGCGATCCTAAAGCGCTCAAGCAACGGATCAAGGGCGGCGAAATCCGCCGTCTCGGTTGGGTCGAGATGGGCGACCGGACCGGCCTCCAAAGTTGGAGATTCGGTCAGTCCGAGGGCTTCGATGGCGAAACTCGCATCCGGCCCCAGCGCGGCGCGAGCCTCGGCGGGCGACCAGACGTAGAAGGCGCCCTCCTCCAGCTCGCCGCTGGCATCCCGGCTGTCGGCATCCTCGGCGGCATAGAAGGCACCCTGCGCATCGGTCATGTCGCGCAGCACATAGGCAAAGCAGCGTTGTGCCGCCCGGCGCCAGGCCGGGTTGCCGGTGGCCTCCCAGCCTTCGATGAAGGCGCGCGAGAGCTGGCCCTGATTATAGAGCATCTTTTCGAAATGTGGGGTGCGCCAGTTGGGATCAACGGTGTAGCGGTGGAAGCCGCCGCCAGCGTGGTCGTGGATGCCACCGGCGGCGATGGCATCAAGGCTGGTGACCGCTATGCCCAGCGCCCGGGTGTCACCGGTGCGGCGCCAATGGTCGATGAGATACAGCAGGAAGCCCTCCTGCGGGAACTGCTGGGTGTTCGAAAAGCCACCCTCGAGGTCGTTATGCATGCCGCCAAGCTGGGTAACGGCGGCAGCGAACTCAGTCGCGCCGGGTGGCGGGGCACTGGCGATTTCCGAAGGCGCGAAGCGGGCGATGGCGGCGGATAGCTGCCCGGCTACGCCCTCGATATCGGCCCGCTTGCCGCCGCGCCAGGCTTGCGCCACCGCCTGCAGGACCTGGATGAATTGCGGGCGGGGGAAATAGGTGCCGGTATGGAAGGGCCGCCCGTCCGGCAGCAGGAACAGCGAGTTCGGCCAACCCGCGTGGCCCTGCTGGAGCTGGGTCGCGGTGATGTAGATGTGGTCGAGGTCGGGGCGCTGCTCGCGGTCGATCTTGATGGTGATGAAATGGGCATTCAGGATTTGCGCGACGGCCTCGTTATCGAAGCTTTCCTCCTCCATCACATGGCACCAATGGCAGGTGGCGTAGCCGACCGAGAGGAAGATCGGGAGGTCGCGCTCCGCCGCCTCGGCCAGAGCCTCCGGCCCCCAGGCGCGCCAGTCGACCGGGTTGTGGGCGTGCTGGATCAGGTAGGGCGAGGCTTGGAGGATCAGCCGGTTGACGTAGGTGGCCCGGCCGTCCGAATCTACCAGATGCGTGCGGGGGATGTAATCCGGACCTTTCGCATCATAGGCGGCAACCAGGCGCTGGGCCAGCGCCGGATCGCGGCTGATGCCCGGTGGATCGATGGTCGAATAGTCGATTTTCGGCAAATCGGTGGCCAAGACGGATCCTCCTGTCGCGGCAAGCGCCGCTGCCAGACATCGCACGGCAAGCGTCCGCTTCCAAGACATTCGCTGTGATCCTTTTGTCACCTACCATGCCGCGATGTGCATGGCATTTGTGGTCACAACCGCGTGCAATTTGGCATTTGCGGCTGGATATACCATATTATGAGCAAAGTGAATTGTCACACTGGCCGACACGGGAGGGTCCGATGCGGACGTTTTCAATGTTTGTGGCCCTGGGCCTGAGTGCCACGTTTGCCATACCGGCTGCGGCGGAGTTCCGCTTTTCGGCGCGCGTTGGTAGTGGCGGCAGCTCGGTGACCATACAAAAGGGCGGCGCGGTCCAAGGCCAGCAGTGGCGGCACCAAAAGCCGGGGCGGCGTTCGCATCAGGGGTCGCGACCCTATCCCTACTACCCCGCGCCATACTACCGGACTTACCGCGAAGAATATGTCGAGCGTCCGCCTGAGCGTGTCGAGCCTCCCGCAATTCCGGCCCCGCCAGTGGCGGTCGCGCCGGTCGAGCCGCCGCCGCCTGATCCTCGCGGACCGGTGCGGCTGACCGCGCGGGGCGCTGCACCGAACGCGGTTCAGTACAATGTGGGCGAGGCGCTGCCGTCGAGCCTGCCGCATGTCACCCTCGACTGGCGCAAGTACGAGTTGCCGGAGCCGCCGCCGGGGCAGCTTTATGCCCGGGTCGGCCGCGATGTACTGCTGATCACCGCCGTCGGGCGTATCGTCGAGAGCGTGGTGCCGCCCGGCTGACGCGGTGCGCCTGACCAAACCAATCATGTCGCGAAAACGCCGAGGTTGTCGCAAGTGCGATACCCTCTGGCCCATGCCGACGGCTATGCTATAAACCAGCCTGGTATACCAGATTCAGCTAACTGCCCGGAGAACTGCATGAGCCCGCTTGACGAGAAAACCGGCGACAAATCCGGGGTGTGGAAATCGGGCAAGGGCAAGGGCCGCAAGACCCCCAAGGGCCGCCAGCTCGATGATCAGGCGCTGGCCGAAGTGTTGGCACTGCTGGGTGATCGGCCGCGGCGGCGCGACCTGCTGATCGAGCATCTGCATCTGATCCAGGACGAGTATCACCAGCTTTCGGCGGCGCATCTGCGGGCGTTGTCCGAAGAGATGAAAATGTCCCAGGCCGAGATCTACGAGGTCGCCACCTTCTACGCCCATTTCGACGTGGTGAAGGAAGGCGAAACCGCGCCACCCACCATCACCATCCGGGTCTGCGATTCGCTTTCGTGTGAACTGGCCGGAGCGCAGGCGCTGATGGCCGATCTCGCCAAACGATACAATGGCGGACGGGAGGTCCGGGTGCTACGGGCGCCCTGCATGGGCCGCTGCGATACCGCACCGACGCTGGAGATCGGCCACAACCATATCGACCATGCGACAACGGACAAGGTGCGCGCGGCGATCGAGGCCAAGGATTTCCACGCCCATTTGCCGGTCTACGAGACCTTTGAGGAATATGCTGACGACGGCGGCTACCAGACCCTGAAGGGACTGCGCGACGGCGCGCGGACGCCGGATGAGGTGCAGCAGGCGATGACGGATTCCGGGCTGCGGGGATTGGGCGGGGCCGGGTTCCCCTCGGGCCGCAAATGGTCTTTCGTGCGCGCAGCTTCGGGCACCAAATACCTCGCCGTTAACGGCGACGAGGGCGAGCCGGGCACCTTCAAGGACCGCTACTACCTGGAGCGCGAACCGCATGTGTTCCTGGAAGGCATGCTGATCGCCGCCTGGGCGGTCGAGGCCGAAACCTGCTTCATCTACATGCGCGACGAATACCCGGCGGTGCTGGAGATCCTGCGCCGCGAGATCGCCGAGCTGGAGCAGGCCGGGATCGCAGCACCCGGCTATATCGACCTGCGCCGGGGCGCTGGCGCCTATATCTGCGGCGAAGAGAGCGCGATGATCGAGTCGATCGAGGGCAAGCGCGGCATGCCCCGGCACCGGCCGCCCTATGTGGCCCAGGTTGGCGTGTTCGACTGCCCGACGCTGGTCCATAATGTCGAGACGCTTTATTGGGTGACCAAGGTGGCGCGGCACGGGCCGGAGGTGCTGGCGGGCCACGAGAAGAACGGGCGCAAGGGGTTGCGGTCGTACTCAGTCTCCGGCCGGGTGCGGCATCCCGGGGTGAAGCTGCTGCCGGCGGGCTCGACGATCATGGACCTGATCGAGGCTTGCGGCGGCATGTTGGGGGGGCACGAATTCAAGGCCTACCAGCCGGGCGGACCGTCGGCGGGCATCCTGCCGGCGTCAATGAATGACATTCCGCTGGATTTCGACACCTTGCAGCCGCATGGGACGTTCATCGGCTCGGCGGCGGTGGTGGTACTGTCGGACCATGACCGGGCCCGCGACGCGGCGCTGAACATGCTGCGGTTCTTCGAGGACGAAAGCTGCGGCCAATGCACCCCCTGCCGGGTCGGCTGCGGCAAGGCGGTGCAACTGATGCAAGCCGACAAATGGGACGAGGGGCTGCTGAGAGAGCTGTGCGAGGCGATGATGGACGCTTCCATCTGCGGTCTGGGCCAGGCGGCGCCGAACCCGATTTTGCTGACGATGAAGCATTTTGGGGATGAGG
>Ga0307380_10005487_pt1 | contig 16808 bp, 13 predicted proteins | sample UN3MG_FD_202239 | JGI IMG/M metagenome (GOLD analysis project Ga0307380, IMG submission 202239) | Soil microbial communities from Risofladan, Vaasa, Finland - UN-3 | ecosystem: Environmental > Terrestrial > Soil > Coastal area > Acid sulfate soil | place: Finland: Risofladan, Vaasa | collected...
GTCTGTTCCGCTTCGGACATAACACATACGCAAGAAAATTTATCCAGTCAGCGCATTTGATTAATCGAAATCCTTTTTGTTGGAGCGGGCGTTCCAACCAAAGGATTTTTTTTGGTGTGCTCATATTAGTATAACCCTAATAGCCCATTCTCTGTAAACGTGTCAAAGTTATTTCGAAAAGAGGGGTTACAAATACGAGATAAAAGATATTTGGTATTGCTGCTTTTCTTCGAATTTAACTGTTATGCAATCTTGTTTTAGATTGTAGTTTTTAACTTTTCATGCTTAAAAACTTCGGCTTTTACTGTTGTTGGTAGAACCAGTTCTCCGCCAAGTCGGCGAAGTCAGCAAAGTTCACAATTCCATCGCGGTCAAAGTCCGCAGCTTGGCCGTCAGCGGTTTGCAGCCAGTGCAAGTCGAATATTGCCAGGTCGGTCCAGTTTACATACTCATCGTAATCTAAATCACCGACCATCAGAAATTCATCACAGCCCATATCCACATATATACCAATGACCCGAGGCTCTCCATCAATATCAGTGTGGTCGTTGTAATCACCCAGCGGATCTGCCATACCTTTACACGGTGAATCAATCTTCAGATGATAGCCGTCCATCTCTAATAAAGGTTCGGCGTCTATATTGCCATAACCTGTCCAGCCGCCATCGATATTACTATAGCTTACCGTGATTGTCGAACCATCATTGTTCCAGATTTCCTCACCGCCATTCCAGAGAATACAGTTGATTACCTGAACATTACTTGGATACTGTTGCTGAGACGAATTGCAGGCCAGACTGTTTCCGTCGTTGACCACTGTGCTTTTGGTTATCGTGCAGTTGCTTATAATCGGGTCACTGGCCACACAGACAATCCCACCACCATAACTAGCTGAGTTGTTGATAATCGCACAGTTACCGATAACCGGGCCGGCGAGCACACAGGCAATTCCGCCACCGTAATCAGCCGAGTTACCGGCGATGATGCAGTTGGTAATTATTGAATTGCTATTGTTAAAACAGTATATCCCGCCGCCGTAACCAGTAGCTGTATTGCCGCTTACCGTGCAGTTGGTAATCACTGGTCTACTGTTATTAAGACAGTAGATTCCACCGCCGTAGTTCGCCCTGCCGTTGGTAATAGTAAACCCGCTTAATACCGTCTCAGGACCCTCGACGCCTGTGAACGTGACCACCGAACCTGTGTTATTGCCATCTACAATGGTCTTCGCCACAACGTCAGGGGCGTTAGGATCTGTACTCGTTAAAACAATGTTGTTGGTGTCAATTCTGATGTTCTCGTAGTAACGGCCCTTGGCGACTATAACCATATCGTTGTTGTCAGACAAATCAATCGCTTCTTGTATTCTTCGAAACGGGTCTTGGTAGCTGCCTGTACCCGAATCATTTGGCCCATTAACGTCAACATACAGTGTCTTAGCTGCGCAGTACCCCCCAGACCACAACAGTCCAGCAATAACAACTACTCTTAAAGCTATGTTCGGCACAGGATTTTTCCCCCTTCTAAAACCGGCTCACTTTCACCCTCGAGCCAGTGACTTCGCCAGCTTCCGATTCCGTCCCACCATATTGAGATGTAATCGATAATCTTCGCCTTTTGATACTTTTGCGCACATATTTCCATCGCCATAGAATGCAACTGCCGCATACAGTTAATTCCACCCATTTGCCAGGCACTTACCCCCATATCTACAACTTCTGTTTCCCCGTGACTACTATCACCCGCGGCTGCGTTGCCGTTAACCACCAGGTCCGCAAGTTCCTCTGCGTACGGCAGCAAGATATCATTCCATCGTTGTCTGTCAATTCTCTCCTTAGCTTCCAGTTCAACCAGTAAATGTTGTTTGGACAAGCGTTCATTTTCATGCATTATTTTAGCCTCCGCCAGACGTTTCCGGCGATGTCTATAACTCGAAGGTAGCAGCATCTCAAGCAATCCTGCTATTGGGTCGACGATTATCCATACCAAGAAAGTCATCCACAAAGAGCCTGTCGCCATCACCAGCAGGTAATGGCTTATCCGGCTAAGCTCTATCGCACTGAGACCACCGGCCAGAGCTCCAAGAAAAGGGCTTAAGTCGTAGAATAACGAGTAATAAGCAGATGTGGTCAAAGGATGTTCAATTTGGCTTTTTTGACTCCGTGCAACGCCTCTGAAAATTGCGAACAAATATAAGCTTATCAACAAAAAAACTATTATAAGAGAATAGCCTGACAGTGATGCAATAAACCACCAGCTTTTACCTGCCTGCAATAAAGCAAGGACAAATATATAGCTGGCGCTGAGCAAAAACCAGAGAGTGCTGACGAAATGACACATTTTTGAAGCTTTTTTACGATTCATCGCTGCAGCCATTGTATTTCGAGTTTACAACACCCAAGTTAACATGAACCAAAGTGCAAAAGCTGCCTCCCTATTCTCGCCTTCCTGGGGGACCTTGCACAATGTTTACCGTCGAAAAAGCCCGTCCGATTGGGCTTACAAGTTCCTCCACCTTCAGTCCTATCGCTGCCAACACCGTAGGCGGAACAAACACTATATCACCTTCCTCCAACAGGACGTTCTTGCTGCTGTCTCCATGCGCTATCATCCTATCATAATTCAGCTCGAATATCTTCGGCTTAACCTTTTTATCCGCGGATGGCCTGATTACCTGCACACGATTAAGCCATGCCAAATTCGACGGCCGGGCTTCCGCTATCGCTTTTAACACCGTGTCGCGTCCGGTGTATACTTTCGGGCCCGAAAAATACACTTGGCCAAGAACATAATACCACTTACTCCTATACGTCACTATACGAACATCAATGGGGTGTTCGCCAGTCAATGCATATAACAGCAAAATCTTTTCCTGCATAAGTTCTGCCAGTTCGTTTGGTGTTTTCCCCGCCGCATGTATCTCGCCCAACGCCTCGAATGTCACTTTCCCGTCCGGACGAATTCGCTGGCTTTTCAGATGTATCTCGGGAACTTTCGAACAATGTATCTCAATTTCATCCGGCGGCTGCAAAATATAAGTGTCCGTGGAAACATCGACCTTGCTTGGTATCGTAAAGGCCTCTATATCACGCTTGTTAGATGAAAAACAACCCTCCGTGACAACCATAAATGTTAATAAAACTATCTGCAAAAAAATCCTCTGGATTCGCATTGTCAGCTCCTTTCATTGCTATTTATCCCCTATTGTTTGTTAGGCGCATTTACCGCTTTCTTACTCCGAATTTCTATGCTATGAATGATAACCAAGATTACGTGTCCGTAAATCAGGGCAATGCCGGTTTTTACCATCAGTCGAATTACCCCATTTGGGATAGGGGATTTCCCCGATGCAAAACCGGGAAAGAGTGCTACTCCGGCAAAACGTATCTTACAAGATTACATTAAATAGCAACTTCTTAAATAGCTGCAAATCAGCAGTTCCCGCACCCTGAAAAAAACTTGTTTTTAACCCACTTTTTTCTTGACCTGTAGAACATAAGGATGTAATGATATACCTTAAGTTCTTGAGCACTATGCTCAAGGAAGCACTGTATAGGATGTCATGATTCAGATTGCGCGGGTTCCTAAATCAAAATGGAATGGATTACGGGAGGAATAGTCATGGACAGCGGAGCCAAGACTAACAGGCAAATACAAGAAATAATGCACCAAGTAGAATGTAAGAGGGATTTTCAATGTTATATGTCCGGGTTTAAAGATCTTTGCAAGATAAAGGATATTGGCATGCCGGATTCAGTCAGATGTTTGAGCAAGGGCCCGGAAAACTGCGAATACTCCTTTGCTTTTGGGGACAGTTATTTTTGTAAGTGCCCACTTCGGGTTTATATCGCCAAAAATTTCAAAAAGTAACAAAACCAGTATCATCGGTGTCCCTCTGCTTAGAGTATTATTAAGCCGCTGTGTAGCTTTATTGAATTCCTGTTACAGGGTTTTCCCTTATAGTAAAAATAGGTTATACCCTGATTGTGGGGCGGGTTCAAGTAGTATAGCCTTTGGCACTTGAGACCGGCAATATTATGGGTATAGGTCTTAAATATGGTGGGGCGAAGCTCTGGGAAAAGATAGTAGCATGGACTGTGAAAACGGCAGCAAATTCGTAAGTTGGGTGGCCGGGAACCATCTTTTTTGCCCCAAAACTCCATTTTTGTGTCGGGCACAGGCTCAATAGAGAGGAACTTTCCGCAGGAGTTTTTGCGAAGAAATTTGGAGAAGTTATTGCGTACGAATTTTCAACTATATATAATAATCGTTCAGGCTGTCAGTTCCATGGAAGATGCATATCTTAAGGAGGAGAGGCTGTACTTAAGAAATTAGAAATATGAAATCGCAGAAGCCTTGGTTCGGCGAAGGAACAAGAATGGGGAAATGCTGGGCTGCTGATTGTAAGGGATGCTGTCCAACAATTAAACCCAAGGTAGCAATTTAATTGACGATATACGCTGTAGTTGAGTTCAGGAAGGGAACCGATTAACATGCTGGCAGGGGAAGAACTTAAAGCCAAATCAAAGCAAGTTAGCGATCTGCGAAAGCAGCCAGAAGAGAGGTCGAGGATAGCTCAACATCAGTCACAGGTCGAGGCTGTCACCGAGGAGACACCAATGGCGGCGATTCAGAGTTTCGACTCCGAAGATGTCATTCGCCATCGGGATAGGGGTTGTAAGTACCTTAGAAAGACGGGAATCGGATTTTTAGGTGACTGCCCCTGGGGCACACACTTCTGTCAATTCTATCAGACCAAAGAGGATCTGATTGAAATTCTGGTACCTTACTTTAAGGCGGGATTGGAGAATAATGAATTCTGCATGTGGATTACTTCAGAACCTTTAGGCGCTGAAGATGCAGAAAGAGCGTTAAAAAAGAAAGTAAAAGACTTAGATAATTATATTAAAAAGGGCCAGATTGAGATACTCGACTTTAGCCAGTGGTACACCAGGTCAGGGCGTTTTGATTCTGACCAGGTGTTACGGGGCTGGGTCGAAAAAAAGCAGAAAGCTCTTGAAAAAGGATTTGACGGGCTTCGCCTTGCTGGAAATACTTTCTGGCTTGAGAAAAGGGTTTGGAAAGCCTTCAAAAATTATGAAGCCACTGTAAATAGTGTTATAGGCAACTATCGAATGTTGGCCATTTGTAGCTATTCGCTTGATAAGTGTACGGCATCCGAAATCATAGATGTGGTGAGCAACCATCAATTTGCTCTTGTTAGGCGCAAGGGCAAATTGGAGATTATTGAAAGCACCGAGCACAAGAAAATGGAAGAAGAACTGCAACTAAAAACGCATAAACTCGGTGAGCAGGTCAAAAAGTTGAATTGTTTCTACGGTATAGCTAATCTCGTTGGGAGAATAGACATTTCGTCAGATGGTATCCTTCAAGGAATAGTTGAGTTAATTCCTCCCGCCTGGCGGTATCCGGAAATCACCTCTGTAAGAATCTGTATTGGAGATCAACAATTTAAAACACAAAATTTCAAAGACACTATTTGGAAACAGACCAGCGGCATCACTATACATAACAAAAAAGTCGGCACTTTGGAAATCTGTTACTTGGAAGAAAGGCCCCAAAACGATGAAGGACCTTTCCTGGCTGAAGAGAGAAAGCTGATAAACGCTATCGCTGAGCGACTGGGTCGTATCCTCGAGCGAAAGCACGTCCAGGAGGTGTTAGAAGCATCTGAAAAGAAGTTTAAAGATTTGGTTGAAATTACTACCGACTGGGTATGGGAAGTTGATAAAGATGGGCTATATACCTATGCCAGCCCAAAAGTCAGGGACCTGTTGGGATACGAGCCATGGGAAGTCGTCGGTAGAACACCATTTGAACTGATGCCGGAAAAAGAAGCGGAAAAAATAGGTAAATTTTTTAAAGAGAAAGCTGCCGACAAACAATCATTCTATGGACTGGAAAATATAAATCGCCATAAAAATGGACATTTAGTTGTTTTGGAAACAAGTGGAATTCCGCTGTCTGATGAAAAAGGGCAACTGAAAGGCTACCGGGGTATAGATAGAGACGTTACCAAGCGTAAGAGGGTGGAGAAGGTGTTGCAGGTTGAGCGGGATAAACTTAATGACATTCTGGATTCTATACAAGATGGAGTATATATCATCAATCAAGAAAATGATATTCAATACATAAATCCTGTCCTTCAAAAAGAATTTGGTCCCGTCAATGGAAATAAATGTTATGAATATTTCCATGATCGCAAAGAGGTTTGTCCCTGGTGCAAAAATCAGGAGGTTTTTGCAGGAAAAACAGTACGATGGGAGTGGCATTCCTTTAAAAATCAGAAGACCTATGACCTTATTGATACGCCGTTAAGAAACTCCGACGGGAGCATATCGAAATTAGAGATATTCCGCGACATAACTGAGCGAAAGCTGACCGAAGAGGCTCTAAGAGAAAGTGAGAAAAAATATCACCAATTGGTAGATATTATGAATGAAGGCCTTAGCGTATCCGATGAAAATTACATTTTTACCTTTGTCAACCGCCGCTTTGCCGAGATTTTAGGGTACCTGCCTGATAAGATAATTGGTCGTCATATCACAGATTTTTTTGACGCCAAAAACAAAAAAATAATGAGAATACAAATGGCTCTAAGACATCGTGGCGAAGAAAAAAGTTATGATATAACATGGACCGGCAAAGACAACCGAAAAATCGATACTATCATATCACCGAGAGCCTTTTTCGACGAGAAGGGCAATTTCAAGGGCAGCCTTGGGATATTAACCAATATAACCGAACGCAAACGGTTTGAGCGGCAAATTCTCAAACTTAACAAAGAACTCGAGAAGATAGTGGCCAAACGCACAGCCAAATTGAGAAAGGCCCATAAACTGTTATTAGAAGACATCAAAAAACGCAAATCCCTGGAAAAAGAGATAATAGAAATCAGTGAAAGGGAAAAGAGACGAATTGGGCAGGAGTTACACGACAGTATCGGCCAACAGTTTATGGGTGTCACGTTTATGGCCAAAGTGTTGCAGCAGAGAATCGCCGACAAGCTGCCGGAAGAAGCTGCAACTGTAGCAGAGATAATAAGATATGTCAACGAGGCAGCCGAACAGACAAAGGACCTTGCCAAAATATTGCATCCGGTAGATTTGAGTACAGGTGGTTTAATAACAGCATTATACGAACTGGCCGAAACCACGGAAAAACTGTTCAGGGTCACCTGTATTTTCCAATACAACGAACCAATTGAGATAGACGATACTGAAACCGCGGCGCACCTTTATCGCATCGCCCAGGAGGCCATCACTAACGCACTCAAACATGGAAAGACAAAAAAAATCAGTATAAGCTTAAACTCCGATAGTGATAAGTCCATACTGACAGTAAAAAGTGATGGCATGAACTTCTCTAAACAGCCCGAAACAAGAGGAACTGGTTTGGGGCTGCAGATCATGGAGCATCGTTCCGATTTAATCCACGGAACACTCAGTGTTCACAAGGCCGATAAGGGTGGGACAATTGTAACCTGTGAATTTCCATTAAAAAAACAGTGATAATATGGAGGCATATTATGGTTCAGCAAACTCGGCAGCATAAAACAGACGAAACCAGGGCGAAAATTCTTGTCGTTGATGATCATCCTATTGTCCGGAAGGGACTTGAAAATCTTATCAATTATGAAAAGGACCTTATGGTCTGCCAACAGGTTGAGGATGCTCATGAGGCAATGAAAGCAATAGACAAGCTAAAGCCTGATATAGTTATTGTTGATATTTCCCTTAAGGATAAAAATGGCCTGGAATTGATAAAGAGTATAAAAATTCAACATCCAGACCTGCCTATCCTCGCTCTTTCCATGCACGATGAGTCTTTGTATGCCGAGCGAGTTATTAGGGCAGGTGCCAAGGGCTACATTATGAAACAGCAAGCCACGGAAAATATAGTTAAGGCAATACGTAAAGTTTTGAATGGCCAGCCATATCTCAGCGATAGGATGACGGCAAAAATGATGCATAAACTAGTGGGACGAAAAAAAGAAAAGACAGAGGCTTCTATTACAGAGCTTCTCAGTGATCGTGAATTAGAGGTTTTCCTTCTGATAGGTAAAGGCTACGGAACCAGGCAAATAGCCAACCGGCTGCACCTGAGCGTAAAAACAATCGAAAGTTATCGCGCCCATATCAAGGAAAAACTGTCTCTCAGTAGTGCCACTGAACTACTCCAGTACGCCATTCAATGGGCAACCAGCAGAATTGAATAATCAGCCAAATCAATTATTACTATTGCCGCTGCAGTAAAATCAGGTTTAATTCGTCATGGATGGTCTCCATGAATTTGATTTGCCGGCTACCATTCAAAGAGTACATAGTAGATTCCCCCCATACCAGCCACAGGGTCTTAACTGATAGGAAAAACAGATATCACCCCGATTTTACAAAGGCTCACGCCTCATTACTATAAGACTATAGATTCATTCGCTATCCAGGTATTTGCCATTAACAATTTTAAACGGCACTAAAATCTATCCAGTGTCAGAAGGAGCATGAAATGTTGGTTTTGAGCAGACGAAAGGATACGTCTATCATGGTTGGCGAAGACGTAGAGATAAAGGTACTCGATATTCAGGGCAACAAGGTCCGGTTAGGGGTAACTGCACCAACGACTATAAAGGTCCATCGAAGGGAGGTATACGAAGCCATTCAACAACAGAAAATGAACGAAAAGACAGATAAATGATTAATAAAAAAAAAACATGCTGCAAAACCTGCCCTCATGGACAAGATGTTTCTGAGACAGAATTGTGATTTGCGGTTTTTCATAAACTAAGCTCTGAAGACAATCCGTCAGTAAATGTGCACACCCAAATGGTAGAAATGTAAAAGAAGCCTATCATGACCGTAACAGCTTCAAAAATGCTTGCCCTGGGAACATCGGCGCCTGACTTTGGTTTGCCCGATATCCAAGGCAATATAGTATCATTAAGCGACTTTAAGCAGGCGACAGCTCTTCTGGTTATCTTTATGTGCAACCATTGTCCGTTCGTCAAACACATCTTAAATGTTCTCGTTGAATTGATTAAGGAATATCAGGCCAAAGGAGTCTCAGTTGTTGGAATCAATTCAAATGATATTGTCAGTTTCCCCGAGGACAGCCCAAAGAATATGGCAAAAATTGCGAAAAAGGCCGGTTTTACCTTTCCCTATCTTTTGGACGAAAGCCAGGAAATTGCCAAAGCATATCACGCTGCCTGCACGCCGGATTTCTTCTTGTTTGACAAGCAAAGAAAGCTCGTTTATCGAGGCCAGATGGACGACAGCCGGCCTGACAGTGAAATACCTGTAACCGGACTTGATTTAATCAAGGCAATAGACGCTGTTCTTGCAGGCAGAGATGTTAGCGGTGCTCAAAAACCGAGTATAGGCTGTAACATAAAATGGAAACACGGAAATGAGCCTGAATATGTAAAGTAAGTCAGGCTGTATCTGTTATGTCTGTCTCGATAGGGCTTCATAGCAGAATAGCACTCCAGGCTTTTCAACAGTACCCCACCACTTAAACCATATCGCATAGCTCTGTCAACCACCTTCGTGTCATCGGTGTCGTTAATACTCCAAATTTATCCACAAAAAGTACTCCGTGCTGCCTCATTGAACTAGACTGTGAACCTTGCCTAAGCCCAGAGAAAAATATAACGCTATCTATTATCCGATACTAGTCATAGTATTTTCCCTGATAGAAAAATCCGTAACAGCCCTGATTTACTAAAGCTTAATATTTCTTTATATAGGTATTGTTGTGTAGACAGTTAGGTTCGCACCCAACATAAAGAAAAGAGGTAAGTGTAGGAACTCGTTGTCGAATCGGACTCGGCCCTTTAGTAGATGCTGTATTGCGGTTTTTTAGTTAACGAAAACTCGAGAAAGATATATTTCTATGGAGAACTATGATGGCAAAGAAAACAACAAGTAAAACAAACAAAAACAAAATGCTCTCTTATCGGCGCACGGCTGGCCAGGGTAATACCTCAAAACCATCAGCCAGAAGCTCGACCTGCGTGGCAGAGGCACCTATGTTAACCCACGACCAGATTGCCGAGCGGGCCAAAAAACTCTGGCAGAACCGAGGTTGCACTCCAGGTTTCGATGAGCAAAACTGGCATGAGGCTGAGACACAACTAAAGATGGAACTTGAGGTACACTGACCTGTTGAATTCTTAAGCGGTTAGCAGACGTGATAGACTAAACCTGTTTTTAGGGTAGGTAAAGTATTTAGCTATTAAGTACCAATCTTGGTCAGGGGCTGGCTTTTATACTTGGTGGTCTGCAATTTATATGATCCGATGGTCTGTCACTTCCAAGTTGTTGGTAGGCGCGGATTTCTGCTTCCCCAAGAATTATATCTATCAAATGAGGTGTCAAAGAGCACCAGTGCAAAGAAATCGTTGGCTGGTCCTGGGAAAGTTTTGCAGCAACATGCTGCGTGCTGAGGCTGGTCAGAAAGAAAGCAGGGTCTACGATGCGCGTACTAATGTTGGGTTGGGAGTTTCCACCCTATATCAGCGGGGGTTTGGGCACAGCCTGTTATGGTTTGACACAAGCTATGATTCGTCAGGGAATAGAAATCCTGTTTATTCTCCCGAGAGCTGTTGGTAATGAGCCGTGCGGTAAGCCACTGTCCACAAAGATTCAATCAGCGATGCAAAACAAAAGTTCCGGTCTCTTAAGATTCCAAGAGATTTCTTCATGTTTGCGCAGCCCTTATCAGTCAATTCAGCACAGGACAGGCCAAAGAACCGAACCGAGCCAGCCAGGGTCCGCATGGCCGAGTTCAGACTCGCTTCAGGTAATTGGTGCCGGGACAGATGGTGGATATGACGGGAATCTGAATGATAAAGTATGGGATTATGCAGACCGCTGTGTGCAGGTGACCCAAAATGAGTTATTCGATATGATTCACGCTCACGATTGGATTACTTTTCCTGCAGGCGTTATGCTCGCAGCCCAAACGGGAAAACCCTTGGTTATCCAGGTTCACGCCACGGAGTTTGACCGCTCCGGTGAAAACATCAATAAAACCGTTTATGAAATCGAAAGACACGGCATGGATGCATCGGCCGCCATCATCGCTGTTTCACATCTGACCAAAAGAATTATTGTTGAAAAATATGGCATCTCGCCAGAAAAGATCAGAGTAATCCACAATGGAATCGAGGCCAAAGGCCTTGAGACTACGAACCAGCCCGCCGCACGTAACCAAAAGACCGTGCTATTTCTTGGTCGCATCACTCAACAGAAAGGCCCGGACTTTTTTGTCAGGGCGGCCTCACGTGTCCTCAGAGAACTGGACAACGTAAGATTCATCATTGCAGGTTGGGGCGACATGGCAACACAGATAATAGAGCATGTGGCTGCCCTGGGCCTTGGACACAAAATTCTTTTCACCGGCTTCCTGCGCGGCCAAGACGTCGAACGGGCATATAAGATGGCTGACGTTTATGTCATGCCTTCGGTCAGCGAACCGTTCGGATTGACGGTGTTGGAAGCGATTCAACATGGCGTACCGGTAATTTTATCCAAGAATTCAGGCATTGCCGAGCTATTGTCTCGAGGAGCCATGAAGGTTGATTTCTGGGATACCGAACAGATGGCAAACAAAATCATTGCCCTTCTGACCCAGCCCGAACTCGCCGAGGAATTGCGACGGGAATCCCTTGCCGAGATCCGCCCGCTTACATGGGATGCAGCTGCCCGGAAATGCAGACTGGTATATCGGGAATTGGTCGAGGCACAAGTTGATTAATATGAATCTGGTTTATCTTGGTGGGGTACAAAGTTTTTGCAGGATGCTTTACATTTTTTTAACGACAGAGATAAAAACATAAGGAGGCTGCTTATGCGCATTGCCATACTATCCTGGGAATCGATGCACTCGATCGCTGTTGGAGGAGTAGCCTCCCATGTGACCGAACTGGCAACAACCTTGGCCCAAAAAGGTCACCACGTACATATTTTCACTCGGAGGGCGCCCAAACAGTCCAGCCACGATCGAATAGAGGGGGTCCATTATCACCGCTGCTCCTACACGCCACATCACGATTTCGTGGATGACATAAACAGCATGTGTCGGTCGTTTGTGGACAGAGTCTTTGAGGTCGAAGACTTCATCGGGAATTTCGACGTAATTCACGCTCATGACTGGCTCAGTGCCAATGCGATGATCTGGATTAAGCAGGGCCGAAGACACAAATGCGTCCTGACCATACATGCCACTGAATACGCTCGTTGTGGAAACGCCTTCCCTACTGGCCGGTCAGTACGTATTCGGGAACAGGAACGCGCCGGAACCTATTGGGCTGATCGGCTAATCGCTGTTTCTCAGGCAACCAAAAATGAGCTTATGTGGATGTACGAAGTGCCAGAGCAGAAAATCTCGGTCATCTTCAATGGAGTAAATTCGCCACGGTTCGAACTTCATAGCGACCCCGGCGAGGACAAGAAGCACTATGGCATTGCTCCCTTAGATCCAACAGTACTATTTTGTGGTCGGCTCGTATGGCAAAAGGGACCTGACCTCCTAATAGAAGCAGTACCTTTGATCCTGAAATTTTATGAAAATGCTAAATTCGTGTTTGTCGGCGATGGTGAAATGAGACCTGCATTAGAGGCTCGTGCACGGCAACTTGGAATCATTGGCGCAGTGCAGTTCTTGGGTTACCGCACCGGCAACGAACTCGTTCATCTGTTCAAATTGGCTGATGTGGTGTGCCTGCCAAGCCGAAATGAGCCGTTCGGCATTGTGGCGCTCGAAGCATGGAGTGCCTGCAAACCGGTTGTTATAACCAAGCGTGGTGGTCCGAGTGAATACGTTAGGCATGAAACCACCGGGCTGAAAATAGACCCGAATCCAAACTCAATTACCTGGGGCATCTGTGCAATGTTTTCCGATTTTGAACGGGCTCGCTGGATGGGACAGAACGGCAGAAAGACTGTAGAGCAACGCTTTACATGGGGCATGATTGTGGAACAGCTCCTTGCTGTTTATCAAGAGGTTTGCTCAGTCTCAGCCAAACCCGCCAAGGTCACAGGTAAAATCAACGAATTCGGCCTATCAGAAGAACTGCTGGCGAATCTAACGCTAAGGGCCAACCCAATGAAAAAGGGCACCTATCAGACCTTGGCATCTTATAAGCACAACCTCGTTCATTTGGGTCTCCAGCCACAGCAGCACAACGGCAGTTTGGTCGTTAAAGGAAATTGGGAAACGCTATTAACAGCCGTAAAACATTGTCACCAGCAGATACACGGTAAGGGTGTAGAACATGTTGCCTGTACACTTGAGCTTGAAACTTTTCATGTAAATTCTTGTATTAAAGATGAAGGTTGACAAGTAAATGACTATTGGCAGTTTTTGTCTTGTTTTGCATGGGCATATACCCTATGTATTGCGCCATGGAGTCTGGCCGCACGGAGAGGATTGGTTGTACGAAGCAGCAGCCGAAACCTACCTGCCCCTTCTGGCCCTTATCGACGAATGCAAATACCTTCATTGCGATCACCAGCTTACCATTGGCCTGACACCTATTTTGCTCGAGCAGCTTGCCCACGAGGATTTCAAGTCTGGATTCCACAAATACCTCATAGACCGCGTGAATCGAGCACGAACAGACAAAGCGGATTTTAAACGAAATGGCAAATTACAACTGGCCGACCTTGCCGAGCAGTGGAATATGTTCTACAATGGACTGGCCGAACAATTCGAACGGATAGGCAGGGATATCCCAAAGGCGTTTGTGGAAAAAATGGATCGTGGTTTGATACAGATCCTCACTTCCAGTGCCACACACGCTTATTTGCCACTGTTGCTCGAGGATTCTTCTGTTCGGGCGCAAGTCCGCGCCGGGCTAAACAGTTCCCAACGTATCCTCGGATATTCTCCTGCTGGAATATGGATTCCAGAGGGAGCCTATCGGCCGGGTGGCCCATGGAAATCGCCAATTCCATGGAGCAAGAAAGATAATCGCATCGGTATCGGTCAGATTATTGCTGACGAGGGGCTAACACACTTCTTCATAGAAAACCACCTGATAGAAAACGGTCGAGGCTACTTCCAGAACGTTGAATGGCAACAACATCAATATTTGTCAGGTCAAAATAATGACCAAAGTGTTTATGAACCTATGAGTGTTAACATCCAGGGCAATGGTTCTCCGCAGCCTGTCGCTTTCGTCCGCGACTCTAAAATATGTAGGCAGGTTTGGTGTGGGCTTGTTGGCTACCCCGCCGACGGCGTATATCTCGAGTTTCACAAAAGGCATGGCCAGCGACGCGGACTGCGCTATTGGAAAGTCACGGACACACAGCTCGGTCTCGATGAAAAGGAGCCATACTGCCCCGCCAATATTCCCAGTAAAATATATGAGCATAGCCAGCATTTTTGCCATCAGGTAAAAAAGGGCCTGGTTGAATACTACCAAAATACTGGCAGGCATGGTATTGTTGTGGCCTGTTTTGACGCCGAACTGTTTGGCCACTGGTGGTTCGAAGGACCTCGATTTCTTCGCGATGTCTTGCTCACACTCAACGCTGACCCAGAGGTCCAACTATGCACACCACAAACATATCTGGATAAGCATCCCCCCGATAAATTGGTATCACTTTCGCAAGGCTCATGGGGTGAAGGCGGTGACCATCGGGTTTGGACCAATGAAAAAGTAAACTGGATGTGGCAGGTTGAATATCGTTGCGAAGCTCTTTTCGGCAAATTGACCTATCACCTACCCTGGCGCAGCCAACACGCCCTGCACAAAATCCTGCAGAAAGCCGGCCGTGAACTGCTGCTGCTCCAGGCCAGCGATTGGCCTTTCGTTATCAGTCGGGGACAAGCCACAGATTATGCAATAAAAAGATTTATGGCCCATGTTACAAGATTCGAATGCCTCACTGATATCGCTGAAGAATTGGCCGGCGACCTGAAGTACCTTAGCAAGTTAAATCAGGTACAAAGATTCGAAGTAAAGGACGCTGAAATACATGATGTCGTTTTTCCGAAAATCGACCTGAACTGGTGGAATATGTAAGGAATTCAGAACGATGAGAATTGCTTTGCTTGCATGGGAAAGCCTGCACTCCATCACCGTTGGAGGGGTGGCGGTACACGTTACCGAACTAGCCGCTGCCATGCAACGTCGTGGCCACGAAGTCCACGTTTTCGTACGAATCGGCGAAGGACAATCAATTTACCAATTGATTGATGGCGTCCATTACCACCGCTGCCCTATTGACCTTCATCCCGATTTTGTGACCGAGATAAATAACATGTGTAATCGTATGGTCTATTTTATAGGCCATACTGAAAGCTATCAAGGTGCTCGCTTCGATATAGTCCACGGACATGACTGGCTTTGCGCCAAGGCAATCGTTCAGGCCGCAAATGACAGGGGCAGCCGAACGGTCATGACTTTTCATTCCACCGAATATGGCCGATGCGGCAATCATCACTATAACGGCCAAGCTCAACGAATCCGTGACATCGAGGCAGAAGGCACATACTGCGCTGACCGTGTCATCGCTGTTTCAGGAACATTGGCAACCGAACTCAAATGGCAATTCGAAGTGCCGGACTCGAAACTCCGAACCGTATGCAACGGTATCAACTGCCATCGATTTGATGGTTTCATAAATCCGGCTATCTGCCGACGCAGCTATGGAATCGGTCCACTTGATCCACTCGTGTTATTCGTTGGAAGGACTACCACACAAAAAGGACCAGACCTGCTGCTTGAAGCAGTACCCGCTATACTACAAAACCGCAGTAACGCGAAGGTCGTATTTGTAGGCGATGGGTCCATGAAAACACATCTGGAACACCGGGCCTGCGAACTGGGAATTTCTCATGCGGTTCGTTTCCTGGGCACTATGCACCCAAATGGAGACTTAGTCAATCTCTACAAAAGTTGCGATGTTGTCTGTGTCCCAAGTCGTAACGAACCATTCGGGATTACCATTCTCGAAGCATGGGCCGCCGGCAAGCCGGTTGTGGCCACGCGAAATGGCGGACCCCGGGAATTGATATCCCATGGGCATGATGGGTACCTTGTCTATGATAATCCACCGTCAATCTGTTGGGGAATCAATGAAATTTTTGCAAATTTTAACCATGCCCGATGGATGGGACAGAACGGCCGTGCAAAAGCCGCATATTGTTTCAGCTGGGACAGCATCGCCGCAGCCACGGAAGGCATATACCAGGAATTAATCACCTGAACTGCAAAAGGATAATACTATGGACATCGTCAGCATTGTTACCAAACTGCAGGACTTGGCGCAGAATTTTTATTGGGGCTGGCATCCAGAGGTAATAAATGTTTTCCGTGACCTCGACCCCCAACTCTGGCGGACAGTCAACCACAATCCCATCGAATTTCTTGCACGGCTGGCCAAAAAAGTCCTGACCGAGAAGGCTACCCAACCAATCTCCGAAACACGCTTGAGCCAGGCTGTGCAACAACTCCACCGGTACCTGGAAACCCCGGATACATGGGGACATTGGCACGCAGGCCCGCTTCAAGTCAATCCTGTCGCATATTTCTGCGCAGAGTTTGGACTGCATGAATCGCTGCCAATCTATTCGGGAGGACTTGGCGTATTGGCAGGTGAGCATCTCAAAGCAGCCTCTGACCTGGCTGTACCAATCATTGGCGTGGGCCTTTGCTATACAAAGGGATACTTTGAACAAACCCTGGATAAAAGTGGATGGCAGCAGGAACATTACGTCAATTATGATATCAGATCCCTTCCACTGGTATCTACCACTGACGAATATGGCCGACC
>Ga0307380_10005488_pt1 | contig 16806 bp, 8 predicted proteins | sample UN3MG_FD_202239 | JGI IMG/M metagenome (GOLD analysis project Ga0307380, IMG submission 202239) | Soil microbial communities from Risofladan, Vaasa, Finland - UN-3 | ecosystem: Environmental > Terrestrial > Soil > Coastal area > Acid sulfate soil | place: Finland: Risofladan, Vaasa | collected...
CAATCATGGAAAAGGGTTTAGAGGTAGAGTGGGATATTTACCCTGAATGCATTCAACTCTTTGCACAGGGCCGCCTGAAAATCGTAAAAATGTCATATAAACTTAAAAACGGTAAAATATATCAAAGAACGGTAGTGAAAGCAGCACAGCCGGCATGAACCGCAATAGCGAGCGAATCTAAAAAAGGCTAACCTCCTTACGGTCGAAGATTCCCTGTAGCTTGTACAGGGTTCTTCAATATTAATGGATTGACTGAACAATAGTGGTAACTTATCGAAAAGATAACAAATTAAATTGACTTGTATATTCATTTAATATACATAGCCAAAGATTAATTTAGGTCTGTTTTTGAACCTCAAACAGGAGGATCAGGTGACCCATTATAGTATTACAAAAAAATAAAGCCCCATTTCTTCAGCCATATGAAGGATGGGGCTTTTTGCTTCACAGCCCTGTAATCATGAACTAAAAAAGGATTTAGCTGTTATAGTTTTGATGATATAAACTTATAAACTTTAGGAGCACTCCTTATGTTCCCCCTAATAATATTGGAAGTGTATTTAATATGAGCAATTTACCGAAACAGATTCTTAACTACTTTGCAACATTTACCGAGACGCGATTTAATTTTAGGCGTCTTATTAACTATAAATGGACAAATAATGAGTTTACACTCGATCTGTCTTTTTTCCCTGAATTTCAACGCCTTCTGCTTAAAAAAATAAAAGATGGTGATTTATCACCGCTATTCATTAAACAAAACGAATATACGATAGTACTCAACAAAGATACTATCCTCGTAGAAATTAAAAAACTATTGCAGGGAAATTTTAATGCAGCATATTTAGAAAAATGCATTCTTGCCGAATATAACCAAGTTGCAGAAAACAATATAATATTTATTGTCGGCGAGAATGGAGACTTAAGGCTATCACAAGAAACAGAAAATGGAGCAGATCTGCTTGCTCAGCAAAAAGACATGGCGCAAAAAGAAGGATTGTGAATGTATAATCTCGCTCTTCGCCGTCAGTTTGAAAAAACATTGAATGATCTTCAGGATAAAATTGTCGAGCAAAAAAAGGTTGAGTTAAACATCGAACATGCGCCTTCTTCAATCTTCGGTGTGCGAAATTATGTGACTCAGCAATTCGAACAACTAAAAAGAATTGGCAACAATTTTCCAGGCAGCGATAAGTATGTTGCTGAAATCTCAACATATTTCTCAAGCTCTATTGATGATATTGTTATTTATGATCTGTATTATAATTTTCAAAAATATTCGGACTTTGTCAAGCTCGGCACGCTTTTCGTGTTTTTCCATATGCTCGAAAGAGGTAATGAGGCATACCCACTCTATTTTATTGAGGTAGAATATCGAACATCCAACTCAGAAGTAACCCTTTCATTCCCAAGAGATTTGATGCTTTTGAATGCTCCGGCGGTGAATTATTTTAAATTTGATAATGTTTTGACCGTACCGCGAGCATCTTCCATCACCACGACCAAGGGGCACCTTGGGGCAATGGAAACATTTATCCAAACTCAATATGGATTTCAGACACCATTTATTCTGGAGCCATCTTTTGCTCGCATAACTCATGCGAACGAAAATTTTCCTCAAATAAAAAACCGGATTGGTCTTCAAATAGTTACTAACGAAGATAAAAAGCTCCTCGACTATTCCGAGCTCATGACCAAAATGGAACTTGGCGAATCAAGTAAATTTTCCGAATTCATCGACCAATATGTCAAAGGGACAGTCCCTAATCATCAAGAAGAGGTAGATAATGTTTTTTTAGATAAGTACTCTCGCAAAAGCCCTGAGCGGTATGTGTCTAACAGTCCGATTCCTGTTAATAATCCACAAAAGCGTATTTTACTGGCTCTCGCAAATAAAAAGAACAATATTATCGTTGTCGACGGACCTCCAGGAACAGGTAAATCTCACACCATTGCCGCACTAACATATTGGGCAAATGAAAATAATAAGTCAGTTGTTATTACTTCACACAAACAAGCGGCGCTTGATGTCATCGACCGAATGCTGACTGATAAATATAAAAGTCTTCATCCGCAAGCAAAACCGTCAATTGTACGCATGGATAAAGAAACCGGATCGGCAAACAATCTTCAAAACACTTTAACAGCCGCAGTCGTGGGCGCCGCCAATGAGCGCGCATTGGAATACAACAAAGAAGCAACCGAAATAGATGAGAAAAAACTTGGTGCCAAGCTTATCGAAGCAATCGAAAAGAAATTAGAGCAGTCCGGTAAATATGAGGAGGTAATACGAAAAACAATAGAGTTTGACTGTGTAGATCGTGAGCTGGCAACAGACGCGACTATTGCAAACATTACCTCAACCATTGTTGTGCCGAACCAAAAAATAGATTTTGAAAAGATCACGGCATGTATGGCGTCAGGCACTTTGCAAAAGCTTTTACACACCAGCCTGGAAGAATACGCCTATCTTATTGATCAGAAGGACAAAATACCAGACTTTTTGGAAGCCTGCGAAAAGCTTCATCAGATTCCAGAAGATGCTCAACATATTGAGACATCCCTTTCGGATATTCCGTCGAATTTTACAGAGTTGTTAGACAAGCTTAAAACACATTTTAAGCACGATATAAGAATATCCGAAATAACCACAAAGCACACAACCACCGGCTGGATTAAAAAGATTTTTGGCAATGCGCCGAAGGAAGAAGATATCAAATTAATGCTGGCGCAGCTATCGAGCTTGAAGTTTGCCGGCGTGGTTAAAGAGGTGGCAAGAATCCTGAACATCGAAAAAGAATATGTGACGATTGCCAATCTCTTGTCTGGAGTAGATAAAATCCGCTTTGCGCTGTCCATGCGAAAACACCAGGCGTTGTTGGCTTCGTATCGGGCACTGCCGGGAAATCAAAACAAGGGCATTAGTGACGTCTACGAAACAATCAGAAAATACAGTGAAGCAAACGATCTGTTAAACGACGAAATGTATCAGGCTTTAAACTCGTTATTCAAACACTACGGTGCACTGCTTAATCATTTTGGAATTACCGAAACAAACCTTGACACGCTTACAAAGCTGATCGGTCACGATGTGCAAGTTAAAAATGCCTGGCAGTGGATTCAACTGCACTATTTTCTGTCAGAAAATGCGAGCGACTCGTCAATCAGCCTGCAGGACATCCAGACGTACTACAAACTCAAGCAAAAAGATCTTGAGCATATCAATGATAATCGCTTGAAAAATCTCAACAACCATTTGGGCGAGATGGCCAGAATAAAAGTATCCTACGAGGGCGGGAAAAGGTTCACTATCGAAGAAGCTAAGGTGTTATTAAATAGTATTTCCTGCATTATTGCCGAACCCAGCACGATATCAAAGCATTTCCCTATGGAAGAAGGCTTGATCGATGTACTGATTATTGATGAAGCCTCACAAGTATCTATTGCCGACTCCATCTCGCTCATTTTGCGTGCCAAGCAGGTTGTGATATTCGGCGATGAGTATCAATATGGCGCAGTGAGCGCAACCAATGTCAGTTCAAAGTATTCTGAGAGCTATTTCCGTAAGATTATCACAGCCTATGCGGATGATTACAGCACTACAGTATCAGAAGCGGCCAAAAAGGAGCTTATTAATGAGGTTTCCAAAGAAGTTTCGGCGGATGAACAGGAAATTGATATATTGCTCAAACCGCAAGACGGCACCGTGCTTTGGCTCAAAACCTTTAATATTCGGACATCCACCCTTACTTTTGCCAAGGCCATAGCCAATTACACCACCGCGCTCAAAGAACACTTCCGCAGTTTCCCGGAGATTATTAGTTATTCAAATGATTTCTTTTACAAAGAAGCACAAATGGAGCTGATCGTAAACCGTATCCGCACCAAGCCGATCGGCGAAGTGCTTCAGTTTATACCTGTGACGACACAGGGCAAGGCCGGCCCTAATACGAATCTGGACGAAATAGAAGCTATTGCCAATGACATTCAAAAACGCCTGGACAATGGCTTCAAAGGCACTATTGGTATCATCGCTTCATTCAAAGAACAGCAGGCCAGGTTAGAGCAGTCTCTGAACGAAAAGTTTAATATGGCGATTTTGAAGCGCGATCACAAATTGGCGATCTGGTTTGTGGGTGATGTGCAGGGCGAGGAACGCGATATAGTGTACTACTCGATGGTGGAAGATAAAAGCCTGCAAAACGCCAATTTGGCCAGCATCTATCCTGTTATTAGAGGTACTGCAGACAGCATTAGAAGCCTAAAAATGCAGCGTCTCAATGTAGGATTTAGTCGTGCCAAGGATACGATGATTTTTGTGCATAGCCAACCCATCGAGCAGTTTAGTAACACACGCCTGGGTGACGCACTCAAGCATTATCAAAGAACACTGGAGATAAATAAACAAAATGATTTCTTTGTTGAAGACGAATCAATTTTCGGATCGCCAATGGAGAAAAAAATATACAGCCTTCTTTTGGAAACCAAATTTGTCAAAGACCACCGAGAACATATCAAAATAATCCCACAGTTTGATATCGGAAAATATATTGCCGCCGAGTACAAGGTATACATCCCAAAATACCGCACCGACTTTCTTTTGACCTATGCAGAAGGCGGCAAAGAAGAGACGCTTATTTTAGAATATGATGGCGTGGAGTATCATTTCAGAAATCCGCGGGACGTTAATAGCCTTAATTTTTCTCAAAGCTATCTGGACTATGATACCGCGCGTCAGTTGGAGCTGGAAAGCTATGGGTACCGATTCCTGCGGATCAATAAGTTTAATTTACGACCGAAAACCAAAGAGCAAACCGAAACCGATGTTCTGAATGCTTTAATAGAAGGGAAATTCCAAAACTATGCCCAAAATTAATCTCACACCAGAGGATAAAGCCAAGCTTATCGAAGCCATAAATAAGGGCACCGAACCTACTCCAGACTTGTTGCCTAAGCTTTTTCCAGGCACTGCCGAGAAGTTTGATGTGAAGGCGCTTGACCGTGCCAAGATCCCCACGCTGGAATATGCGGGCAAACGCTCCAAAGCAGCCATTCTTGCAGAAGGCGGAGCGAGCATTGGCGCGGCGCCACTCCAAATCGTACGCTGTTTTGGAGCGGCAAAAGATGATGAATGGAAAAACCTGATCGTGCAGGGTGACAATCTGCAATTCCTCAAAACCTGTTACAAAAATGTCGATCCGCTGATTAAAGATAAAGTAAAAGGGAGGGTCAAACTTATATGTATTGATCCGCCCTTTGCGACTAAAAGTGATTTTGGCGGCAAAGAAGGAGAGCGCAGTTATAGCGACAAAGTCGCCACCGCAGAGTTTATTGAAGGCTTACGTGAGCGCTTGATATATCAACGCGAGTTATTAGACGAAGATGGTAGTATTTATTTACATCTTGACCAGAAGATGAGCCATTATGCGAAAGTTATAATGGATGAAGTGTTTGGGAAAGAAAATATAAAAAATGAAATAATATGGGAATATCAAGGTGCATGGTCTGAGACAAATAATTATTTTCCCAAAAGACATCAATTGATTTACTTTTATTCAAAAAAAGAAAAGTATACTTTTAATAGGGATTACGAAAATGATATTAATGCGAGTGTGAATTTCAATAGGTGGTACGACTATATAGAAAATAATAAAATTTATGCAAAAAAAGCTCCTTATCACGATAAAAGATTTAGTACTTATGTTGAAAATTTCAAGAAGAAATATGGAAGAGATGCTCAAGGAGATGATATTATAGTTGATTTCAAGGGATCTGTGATTGGTAGCGTTTGGTATATTAAAACCGTGGACCCTAAGTCACCGGAAAATATTAGCTATCCAACTCAAAAACCAGAAAAACTTCTTGAACGTATAATCAAAGCTTCCTCAAATCCTGATGATTTAGTCATGGATATTTTTGGCGGTTCCGGCACGACTGCAGCCGTTGCTGAAAAACTTGGTCGTCGCTGGATCACTTGCGACTTTGGCAAGCACGCCATCTACACTATGCAAAGGCGTATGCTTCGTATTGGCGAGTCAAAAGCGCTCGTAGAGGAACAGGACAAATCTGGTAAGGTGATAGTTAAAAAAGGCAATCCATACAAAAAAGATCCCAAGCCGTTTTGTGTCCTATCCTCCGGTGCTTATGATTTTTCGCATATTATGGATTTGCGCAAGCACAAAGAAACCTATATTGATTTTGTGCTGGGGCTATTCCAACTGGCGCGTGATGAAGAAAAAGCCAGCAAATATAAACTTGCCAATATTTTTGCCGTCAAAGACAATAATCCAGTAGAAGTCTATCCCATTTGGGACGATCAATTCTTAAAAGAAGTGAAGATTGACGAAACCTACCTTCGCGGGATCAAAACTCAATCTGGCGGAAAGCTAAAAGGCGACTATTACATTATCACCCCGGAGTCCTGCACCAATCTGGGCGATACGACGCTCAAAAATCAAAACGGCAAAGATATTCATTTTCAGATGCTTACATTCCCTTACAAAGTTCTGGAAGATGTTTCTCGCAAGCTGGAGCTTCAGGAACAGCCGAGTTCGCAGGCCAACGTGAACACTCTTATCACTTCCACCGCTTTTTATTTTAATGAGGATGTGAAGATAGAAGCCGAGAGAACAAGTAATGGCCTTAAGCTAACCAAATTTGAGACGAAAATATTAAACAAGGAAGGCCAGCGATTTGAGGGTTTTTTAGGACTCGCGATGCTCTTGGTCGATTTGGATTTCGAAACCGACAAGCCTTTTGATATGGATAAGACAGTGTTTGCTAAAGATATTACCGACGAAGGTTCAATGAAAATAGAAGGGCTCACCAAGCGTGTTGGCCTGATCGCTATTGATAAGCATGGCAATGAAAGCAAACCATTTAATCTGGAATAATGATGGCAAAAACAAAAAGAATAAAAACCGTCAAAAAGCTCAATCTCTCCGAGCATACGCTGGATATCAATATCCGCAAATGCCGTTACGAAAAGTTTCGCTTTTCTTATATTGAAGACTATGTCCGCGCGGTTACCGGCGGGCGCGAGTATCAGTATCAGGCCATCAAACACACGATGATCTATCTGTGGGGTGGCGGATATAAGAATGTGGCTGAACTGGCCAAAGAAAACTTTATCAAAAAAATACACATCCAGAAGCGGTTTGGTTCCGAAGAAATCATGCTGGGGCATTTACCTCTTGCGGACATTCTTTCGGGTGTGGTGCATATGGCAACAGGCACCGGAAAGTCTTATGTCATTTTTGCCGTTGCCTATCTCTCGCTTGTTATGGGGCTTGCCAAAAGGGTCCTGGTTTTAGGACCTTCGTCCACGATTATCGAGGAAGGTCTGCGCGATAAATTCCAGGAATTTATGAATAAACAGGAGTGGAATGATCGCTTGCCAAAAGAATATCAGGGCAAAGCGATTGACCTTCTGACCAATAATGATGCCATTGAGGACGGAAGTATCACCATTGAAAATATCAATGCCATTTATTCCGTCGGCGGCATTCGCGACACACTTTTTAAAAATACAAAGGAAGTGCTGGTGCTGGGCGATGAAATTCATCACGCCTACTCGCACCTTAATTTTAATGCGACCCAAAAAGCTCTTGAATTGGATAAAGAGGTAGATGCCGAAAAGGGTAAGGAATCAGATGGTAAAACCGAACGGCTCTGGATGCAGTTTCTGAAAAAGCATAAAGAAATCACAAGACATATAGGTTTTACCGGTACACCTTACAACAAAAACGATTATTTTGCTGATGTGATATTTGATTACAACATCCGCACAGCTATCAATGAAAAGTTCATCAAGGATATTAATCCTATCATTAGTACCGAAACAGAAGATGGTGAAATGCAGTGGACGACCCCAAAGCGATTTGCTGTTGTGCTGAAAAAGCATCTCGAAATTTCCAAAACATATGCATACAAAAAGAATGGCAAACGGCAAGTTAAACCAATCACGGTTTTTTATTGTCCAACCCGCCCTAATGCGAAAAGTCGCACCGAGGAATTTATCCATTTTTTAGCAAAGTGGGAGCGTGAAGAAAACGGTGCCACTGGTTCTGACGCGGTACTGGATCAACTGGTTAGAGAGAAAGTTATATGTGTGATAACCGGCATATCTGATTCAGAATTCAAAAATAAACTTGATAATATTGAAGAAACAAACCCAGACAAAGTCGGAGGTAAGGTTGAATTTATCTTTTCAGTCGGCAAGCTATTAGAGGGATGGGACGTGGACAATGTTTTTCAGATTGTGCCGATGGAAGAGCGCATATTTAATTCAAAGTTGTTAATATCGCAAGTATTAGGACGGGGATTGCGTATACCAAGAAAAATTTCTTACGCCGATGTTCAGGTGACATATCCGTGGCTTACCGTGACTAATCACGAGAAGTTTGCTGACCATATCAGAGAGTTGATGGATGCTGTCACAAACTCTGACATGTATATTACATCAGAACCGCTGAAGGTTGTAGACAAAGATAACTGGCGTGGCAAGCACCACTTCTCCCTTTTTAACCTTAATTATCTTTCAGGTGTTAAATTGGAAGATGTTACCGAAGAAGAGCAGATAGTGCTTCCGATGCGTGAGCTTCTTTTGACAAAATATGATGCCAATGAAAATGTTACAATTGAACGCCTTAAGGGTAAAGATAAGTATGCTCTCAAGAAAAAAACCGTTTCCGTAGACAGTTTGGTAGATGCTGTCTATCGCCGGTTTAAAGGGAGGGAATTTGAGGGGATTCGCTTTGATTTTGGAAATGGCGAACAGACAAGATGCCCAAGTGAAGATGAAATCAGAAATACGATACTGGCCGCAATGGAAAAATCTGAAATCTCTGACAAAGGACTGACTCAAGATAATAAAAAACAGATTGATCTTTATTTTAACCAGTTTTTGCCGCGCGGAAAGAAAAAGCGTGTATTTGAAAACATTAAAGGAGATATCGTACCGACGAGTACACAAAAGATTGAGCGAGGATCAGTGAGAGTTGGAGAACTGGAACGTGATGCGACCGCCTTTATGAGCGAGTCGTACAAAGAGGAAGTTGATGAAAAGACCAAGTCACTGCTTAAACATCTCACCGAGACTCGAAAGCCGAAAGATCACCAGGGTTCACAACAGACATTTAGTTTTGTTGATTCAACTGGTTTGCTGGGCAAACACAGTGAATATGTCCGTCCATTAATTGAAAACGATGATCGGCCACCCTATATCGTAAACCCGTCAGTGTTTAAAACACCCCAAAGCACGGTGCTCGTATCTCATTCACCGGAAAAAGAATTTGTATTTCTATTGCTGGAGAATTCACAGTATCTGGATGCGTGGATCAAATCACCTGACAAGGGTTTTTACTCTATTGATTACGAATATTGGAAAGGTGGAAGTGACCGGGTTCGTCGCGGATTCAATCCCGATTTCTTCATCAAAATTGATTTAGATAAATATATTAATATTCTGAAAAAGAAAGGCAAATTAAAGAACATAGAAGCCCTGAGGGAATTACAGGACAAGGGGCATGAGACACTTGTTCGCGCTGTAGAAATAAAATCCGATGATGACGATGACGAAGCTACACCAGCCAAAGCCGAGTGGGCAAAGGATCATTTTGAAGCAGTGAACGCAAAACTACTGGAGCCACTTCCGGGAAATTTTGATAAGGAATATAAACAGGATATAAAACAATTCTATACATTCGATCTTCTTAAACCTGAAGGATATGTAAAATGGTTTGAGAATTTGCGTGCGGGTAAAATATACTATTGGAAATTCTGTTGACATGCAAAAAATCAATATAGTTCCATATTACAGTTGGTATAGAGAAGGTGAAAACAATTTTTAGTCAATTTCTATTCCTATTTCCCTTGATCACTTTTGCGCATTACAGAATGAAAACTGCTATTCAATAGCACCAGCCACAAATCTCGACTATGGATGAATTTAAAAAGCTGCCAGCATATTATTTGTCTAAAGAAAAGAAAGAAAATGGGGCAAGTCTGCCTTTGACCCATGAAAGACAATAAGAGACAAAAACCTTAATAACAGAAGAGTTTCGAAGCTTATAAAATACGACAGGAAAATTAAAAAACAGATAGGAAAAATACAAGACAGCATTAATAAGGGTCAAGAGCAGACCACTTTTTCCAAAGGAGACTGCCGCAATAGATTTTGTTACAAATACAAAGGAACAAATGGTCACATTCATTAGGGACTTCCTTTCCATGTGCGCTTACACAGAAGAAAGGAGGCCAAACGTGTACTTTACATGTGACGATTGCAGAAGTGTGTTCGCGAGTCGCATCAAAAAAGGGCCTAAGAAGGGCAAGATCATTCTCGCCTCAACGAAAATTGCCTTCGATGTGAAAGATAAGGAGGCGGGCTACGCCCAGATCATATGTCCAAGATGCGGTGGTAAGACGGACACAGACCTTAGGTTTTGGGAGAAAGAGGGTTTATCTTTTAGCTGATTAGCTGGCGCACAGTTCGTAGCAACTCAAGCGAAGCTCGGCCAACTATCGCGTGAACCGGACGCCGAACAAGTCGGCGCGTGGTTACGAGGCACGTTGAGCCTGTCGAAAAACTCTAAACCTGCGGTTTTAAGGTTTGTAAGTAGTTAATTTTATTACATGTGAAATGGACAAATTAGCCACTTTTGTACTTTTTCGACACCCTCGTTAGGTGATCAGAAATTTCGAATCGGCCCTAAAAAGAAGGAGTCTGAATCATGGAAATCAAACTTAGTAACTGCAATTGCATTGACGAGGCATCAATTACGATAGAAGAAAAGCGGGTCAACATTAAGTATGCCCTCAATGGCGTAGGGAAAAGCACCATTGCAAAGGCCATCGAGTTGTCGGCAAAGGGCCCTGACGCCCTAAAAGAGTTGTTCCCATTTAAATTCCGCGAGAAAATGAATGACCCCAAGTGCCAACCAGCAATTTCTGGTATCGATGGAATCAAATCAGTTGCCATTTTCAATGATGAATACATCGATCAATTTGTTTTCAAGCAAGATGAGGTAATTAATAACAGTTTCGAAATTTTCGTAAAGAATAGTGATTATGACCAGCACATGGAACGAATCGAAAAGTTAATCATCGAGATAAAAGATACATTTAAGAATTCAAAAGACCTTGAACAAATTATTGCAGATTTAGTTAACCTCAGTGACTGCTTCGGAAAATCCAAATCAGGCTACTCAGCTGCGGGGAGTATCGGTAAGGGAATTGGCAAGGGCAACAAAGTGGACAACATCCCAAAAGGCCTTGAAAGTTATTCAGACTATTTAAAAAGCAAAGAAAACGTCAAGTGGCTTAAATGGCAAATTTCAGGAAACGACTTTATTGAGATTTCCAAGTGTTGTCCATATTGCACTTCTCCGACAGAGAAGAAAAAGGATAGTATTTTGCTCGTAAGCAAGGAATACGATGCAAAGGCAATTGAACACCTAAATAGAATTCTATCAATTTTCGAAAGCCTGAATAAGTATTTCACGCCAGATACAAACGAGAAATTAGGAATAATTTCCAAAAACATTAACGGCTTATCCAAGGAAGAGATTGCCTATTTAGTTCAAATAAAAGACCAGGTTGATTTGCTAAAAGGAAGATTGGTTGACCTCAAAAACCTGACATTCTTCTCGTTCAAGGACGTAGACAAGGTAATTGACATCTTCAATAGCCTGAAGATAAATATGGGGTTTTTGCCGTTCTTAAATTCAATTGAAACAAACAAGGTAATCGATTCAGTCAACAAATCCATGGACACGGTTCTCGCAAAGGCCGGTGAATTACAGGGCGCAATCAACCGACAGAAAATTGCAATTCAAAGTACAATCAAAGATTACAAGACAGAGATAAATGGCTTCCTCAAATATGCTGGATACAAATACCATGTCGATATTGAACTTGAAAATGATAAATACAAAATGAAGCTAAAACATACCGACTTCGCTCAATCGGTGGCAAATGGTAACAAACATTTAAGTTATGGTGAAACCAATGCCTTTGCCCTGGTCTTATTCATGTATGAAACAATTTCCAAAAATCCAGACATTGTTATTTTGGATGATCCGATTTCTTCATTTGATAGGAATAAGAAGTATGCCATCATTGACATGCTTTTCCGGAGAAAGCGGAGTCTTAAGGGAAAAACCGTCTTGATGATGACGCATGACCTGGAACCGATAGTCGATATGTTGTATAACCTCCCTCACAAATTCGAACCTATTCCTTTTGTAACTTTCTTGGAATCAAAAGCAAACGTAATAAAAGAAATAACAATTACTGGGGAGGCCATCAAGACATTCGGACAAATATGCGAGGAAAACATTGCTTCGCAAGGCGATTCAGTTATTAAACTCGTTTATTTGCGCCGCTACTTTGAGATTATAAACAATAAAGGCAATAGGTATCAGTTACTTTCCAATCTATTACATCGACGCGAAATACCTATTGTAACAGCAAATCGAGAAGAAATTAAAATGACCCAATTGGAGCAGGACAATGCAACAATGGAAATTATAAAAAGGATTCCTGAATTCAATTATAAAACTATGCTGGCAAAGCTAAACAACAAAGAGGAAATGAAAAAAAGCTATAACAATGCCAGTTTTAATTATGAAAAACTTCAGATTTACAGAATCGTGTTTAGAAATACCGCAAGCAATGACATAATTAAGAAATTCATTAATGAGACTTTTCATGTTGAGAATGAATACATAATGCAGCTAAATCCTTGCAAGTTTGAAATTATTCCTCAATTCATTATTGAAGAGTGTGATAAAGCTTTTGTTTAGCTTCAAAAATAAGGGTCAAGGGCAGACTTGACACTTTTTTTAACATAATCGGGCAAGGGGGAGTTTCTCTCTTCCCCTCCCCACAACGCCACGGCTTGTGGGTCAGCACTCACAATTCCGCTTTTGCCTTCGGCTAATACTTTTGTTAATGTGTTTAGCACATTAACAGGGTTCACGGATAGGGGACTTTCACCCCATAAGTTCACGCCCATGCCGGGCGTACACATGTTGCTACAGCTGATGTTTTTCGTCGCAAGCTCCTCAAAAAACAGCTGAGCATGGTGTTATGTAAGAAAAACGAAATCAACGTATGGATATTACACCAGTTATTGCACAATTTTTAAGTACATTTTGGTTTTTGATACCCATTATCGTTTTGGTGGCGGTTATAAAAACGCCATGGTTCAAAGGCGTATTAGGCGAATTCATAGTGAACATTAGTGCCAAATTATTTCTCAACAAAAATGAATATCACCTCTTTAAGAATGTAACCTTGCCCACGGAAGATGGAACTACTCAAATTGATCATGGGGGAGACTTACGGGACGTTCTCAACTTTTAAACTTGTGGGGACTATGGGAAGTTCAGAGAATGGGGGTCGGGCCGCAGGAACATCTTGATATAATATATAAAACGTTTAAATTTTGCGTCAAACAAGGCCTTAAAAGGGCATTTTTGTAAAGGATTTTTGCTAAATTTATGAGTGAGCAACAGGTCAATAACCCACTGCACAGCATGACCCTAGAGCAGATCGTGAATAGCCTGGTTGAGCATTATGGCTGGAGCGAGATGGGCAAACACATCAACATTCGGTGTTTCAACAGCGACCCTTCAGTGAAGTCCAGCCTGAAATTCCTGCGAAAGACCCCTTGGGCAAGGAAAAAAGTCGAGAACTTATACATCTTCACGCAGAAGAAGAATGGGGGTCGGGCCACAGGAACATCTTGATATAATATATAAAACGTTTAAATTTTGAAACTTTCGGGACGCCCTTTACATTTGCAGTTTAAGGGTTGTGAGCATTTTAAGCCGGAGCGCAATACAGCCATCGGCATGGGGTTTCTAACCGTAAACCGTGAACCTGAGTAGTTACAAGACTTTTAACATAAGCGGGATAGCAACAAAGGTACCTATTGCGCTGCCTAAATTTGTCAATACCACTATCAGAAGGATTTTAGTTACCTTGTTTTGCCGGAAGCCCCTTATGGAAAGAATGTCCTCTGCCAGGTTTTCAAAATCTTTGACCTTTGGCTTCCTTGAAAAAGCCTCAACCAGTCCTGAAACCCATCCCGCGGCTATCATTGGATTTAAGGATGTTACAGGAGCTGCCAGGATCGAAGATAGAATCGTCAATGGATGGGCAAAAGCTATTGTTGCTCCAAGCCCTGCCATCAGACCGTTTGCCGCTATCCACCAGATTATCATCTGAGTACCTGCCGTAGAGCCGCCGGAGAAAAATCCAAAAATAAAAAGAGCCAGTATGGATAAAGGCAAAATCCATTTAAAAATGCGCATGAACATGCTGTTTGGGGGGATCTTTTCAAGAGCGTTAATATCTGTATTTACTTCCCAGTATTTTTTTATGCCCGGCACATGACCCGCGCCGACAACTGCCACTATTCTTTTGCCAGGCGCTGTTCTGATCTTATGAGCAAGATATCTGTCCCTTTCATCAATAACGATATCTCTTAAAGCAGGAAGCGCTTTTTTAACATCTGCGAGAAGAGTTTCCAGCATGTCCTCCTGTTTCATTTTTTCAATATCTTTTTCGGAAATTTCATCAATTTCTCCTGCGGATAAAATAACTTGAAACAGTATTTTCAGCTTGTCCCAAAGAGACATAACGCGCCAGGTTCTTGACAAAGTAATACGGATATCCCTGTCCGCAAGATGTACCTGTGCTCCAACCTTTTCCGCTGTTTCAATGGCCGCTATCATTTCCGCCCCTGGTTTAACATCGAGTTTTTGAGCTATCCTTTTTTGAAACGATGCCATAAGCAGGTTGGAAAGAAGGAGAAAAGCTTTTTTCTCCTTAATAACCTTGATAATATCCATATTTTGCCATCTTTTCTTTTGCCGTATAGACTGGTATCTTGCCTGGCAAAGTTCGATGCAGACCGTATCAGGTTTTTCCTCCTCGATAACAGAGGCTACAAGCTTTGCGCTTTCATTAGATACGTGCGCCGTGCCTAAAAGTATGACCTCTTTGTCTTCAAAGGAAAGGAGATGTATGTTGCTATTAATTACAAGGGGTTTCAAAAGCTTTTCCTTCAAGCCAGTTTTTTACAAAATGTTCTGTAATGCTGATATCCAGGCCGGCCTTTTCAGCAGACCTTACAAGCCGGTCCATAATTTCAGACACTTTGTTTCTGTTTTCGATAAGAGCATAAATCTTTATACTCCGCTTAAAATAATTTACCGCGGGTTCGTATTTGCCCTGGCTGAAATTGATATCCCCAATAGCGGCCAGATCGTCGGCAATGCCTTTATGGAATCCTGATAAACGGTCGGTATCCAGCGCTGCCTTAAAGAAATAAACAGCTTTTTCATAGGACCCGGTTTCACGCATCAGGGTGCCCAGAGCAAAATTTACTGTCGCATATTCTGAATGGTTGACGGGATCAATATTAGCGAGGGCTGAGTTCAACATCTCCTCCGCGCGGCTGTATTCCTTTTTCCTGATAAAGAGTATGCCCCACTTGTTTAATATGTGATTGGTCGGAATAGAATTTTTTTTTGCAATATCTTCAGCCGACCTTAACACGCCGTCAGCCTCTTCGAGCCTGCCGCTGTCTATCAGCACGGCGGCCTTATTCGAGAGCGCCTGTACTAACCCGCTGTAATCCTTGATATCCTGATATATGCTGATGGATTCTTCAAAAAAGAGCAGGGAGTTATCAATGTCTTCCATGATTCTGTAAATATTGCCGATATTGTTCATACTCATGGCAACTCCGTCTAATTGGTCGGATGCGGCAAAAAGTTCATGCGCCCTGAAAAAGTGTTCCAGAGAACGATTATAACATCCTTTTTGATACCAGGTGGTTCCTTTCTTTATTTCTTTCATGCCTGATATAATATGGTCGGGTTTCTTCTTAGCAGCGTTGCCGCCGGCGCATCCAAAGAAAAAAAGAACCGCGATCAAAATCACAAAAGTATTAAATTGTTTCATAATAATCCTTCCGAAACAGGTAGCCGTTTAAAGCAAACCGCAAAAAAACCATCCATATTATTTATGTGCGGATAGGTTTTTAAATATTGGTTTTTATTTACAAGAGAATATACATTTTCGGGCAGACCTTCAAGCTTATTATTTACAATAAACTCCGGGTGTTTATTTAAAAACCCTTTAACGACCTCTTCGTTTTCTTCCGGTTCCGTGCTGCATACCGCATAAACCATGGTGCCTGACGGCTTGACAAGTTGCGCTAAATTATTCAGAAAGTTTATCTGCCTTGCCTTGTAACGATTGAATCTATTAGCTGATATTGACCATTTTGCATCAGGGTTTCTCCTTAAAACGCCCAAGCCCGAACATGGCGCGTCTAAAAGAATACGATCAAATCCGGAAAAGCCCATGTATGAGAATTTCCTGTCAAACGGGATGGTAAGATCGTAATTGCAGGTCGTTACAATTGAGATCCCAAGCCTTTTCATTTCAGACTCAAGTTGTCGCAGTTTATCAGCCTGATTATCCATGGCAAGCAGCCTGCCTGTATTTTTCATCATCTGTGCGATATGCCCTGTTTTCCCTCCAAAACCTGCGCATGCATCTAAAACAGTATCTCCGGGCCCGGGGTTTAACAGGCGGGCAACAAGCTGCGCAGCTTCATCCTGCACTTGGAACCAGCCGTCTTTAAAGGCTTTTATTTCAGGAATTGATCTGTCCGGCTTGATAAAACGTATGCCGTCAGGAGAATAAGTTGTATTTTCAATTTGCCGCACATCAGATGCAAGCCTTTCAGCCAGGTCATCACGGGTTGTCCTGAGGCTGTTTGTA
>Ga0307380_10005490_pt1 | contig 16801 bp, 10 predicted proteins | sample UN3MG_FD_202239 | JGI IMG/M metagenome (GOLD analysis project Ga0307380, IMG submission 202239) | Soil microbial communities from Risofladan, Vaasa, Finland - UN-3 | ecosystem: Environmental > Terrestrial > Soil > Coastal area > Acid sulfate soil | place: Finland: Risofladan, Vaasa | collected...
GTCTTACTCGGCCCGCGAGAAGTCGAAGTCGAGCGTGGCGTAGCCGTCGATCTCGAAATGCTCGACGACGATCTCGACCGTCTTGGCCGCATCGAGCGTCAGCGCGGCGGTGTTGCGGGTCGGGCCGTGCCACGCCCAGTTGTCGATGACGGCCTTGCCGTCGACCGTGACGCGGACGCCGTCGTCGCTCAGCGTCACGAACTCCCACTTGCCCGCCGTCAGGGGGATCTTGGTGGTGGCGATCATGCCGAAGTGATCGCCGCCCATCTTCGCGGCCGTGACCTTGTCGGAGACCCCCTGGTCGCTCGGTCCGCCGTACCCGTACCGCAGCGCGATCCGCCCGGTCTCGGCCGAGACGGCCGTCGGTCCCTTGGCAAGGCGGTGGTAGCCTTCCAGGTCCTCGCGCGGGTCGACGTCCGGGGTCCACTTGAAGAACGTCACGTTCCACGTGGCCGCGATCAACGTGCCGGCAACGTCCTGGCGGAACCCGTCGGCGCTGACGTGCATGACGTAGGGATGGACGCCCGGCCCGGCGGCCTCGATGGCGTACTGCGGCGGGGCGTCTTTCTCGGCGGCGGCGAGGCGGCCCGCGACGCCCGCCCCCTCGACGGTCACCTTCAGGCCCCGCGGCATCTCGTGCAGGTCGTAGACGACCGCGCGGCCGGTCGCCTCGCGCAGACGCACCAGCGGCGAGGCGTGGTCCCACGGTCCCCACTCGGTCATGACGATGTGCTGGCGGCCGCGCAGGGCCGGCCGCGCGCCCACCGGCCGCGTCTTGCCGAAGACGGGATACTCGGGCGTCGGCGCCGGGTCCACCTTGACGGCGTCGTCGCGCGTGACCTTGTAATCGGGCTCGGCCACGAGGTCGCGGCCGACGTCGGTCAGCGTGTTGGGTCCGATCGTGACGTCGCCCGTCCCGCGGAAGTGGAAGGCCAGGACGTCGCCCTTGAAGGTGTTGGCGGCGATGAGGTTGTCGGTGGACTCGATGCCGTTGGCCTTGGCCCAACCGCGTTTCATGAAGTCGGGGTTCGGCCCGCCCCAGTAATGCACGCCGCACTTGTTCCCCTCGAAACGGTTGTGGACGACGCGGTTGCCGCGCCCGTGCTCGATGTTCACCCCGCCGCGCTCCAGCCCGTAACCCATCTCGCCGTTGGCCTCGAAGACGTTGCCCGCGATGAGGGTATCCTGCGAGTACCCGCCCCAGACGCCGCAGATGGCGTTCCCGACCAGGCGGTTGTTCAGGAACCGGTTGCCGAACGAGAAAGTCATCTCGATGCCGTGGGCCGGGGCGTACGAAAAGTCGTTGCCGATGAGCAGGTTGCCCGTGTTGCCGCGACGCTTGTACCACTCGACGGGGTGCTCGCCGGCCTCGCCGAGGGCCTCGCGTCCGGCGAATCCGAAGAACCCGTCGCCGCCGTGCGTGACGGAGTTCTCGGCGATGACGTTCTCGTTGTTCTGCTCGAACGCCAGGATGCCGGCCGAGTCCTGGCCCCGGTTATAGACCTTGTGGCTGTAACCGCGCACGCAAAAGTCGATGGCGTTGCGGCTGACGACGTTGCGGCTGGAGCGCCACATCGCCACGCCCCACCCGGAGTTGAACGAAAAGTCGTTGTCGTAGACCTTCGAGTCGTTCACGCCGTCCAGGCACAGGGCGTTCTGGCCGTGATAGACGCGCGAGTTGCACACGGTCACGCGGCTCGAGTCCTCGACGTAGATGGCGGCGCCGTACTGCGTCAGCCACTGGTTCTCGTCGTTCTGGTGCGGGAACATCCAGTCGGCGCCGTCCTCGGCAGCGGGGGTCGACCGCAGGTACGCCCGCCGGTTGTCCGAGGCGTCGACGGCGTCGAGGACGAGTCCGTCGGCCTTCGTCGCCCAGAGACCGCCCCAGAAACCCGAGACCCGCGCGCCGCGGATCGTGACGTTCGCCTGGCCGCTGAGCCGGATGCCGTACCCCTTGTACTCGTCGGGCCGACGGTCCGCGGGCGACCCGCGAAGGACCGACCCCTCGGCGAACTCGATCGTGATGTCCGGCGCGGCGATCTGGATCACGCCGTCGCCGTTGGCATCCTCGATGACCGTCCCCGCCGGAATCACGATGCAGCACGATTCCCTGACGACCGTATCGTCGGCGGTGACCTCCACCCGTGGCAGATTGGGCCGTGTGGCCGAACAGCCCGCCTGTGCCATCATGACGAGAACGGCCGCTGCGAGAAGCATGCGGGAATCCATGGTCTGGCCTCCAATCCTTACGGTGCGCCCGCCATCTTAGCAGCCACCGACCCTCACGCGAGGAGATTGTAGAATCCGTAGGCGGCGGATACTCTTTACATCCTCCCTCGCCCCAACGGGGCGGTGGGATGTAGCCACGGGTGGAGCGGCGTGGCCGCGTAGCGGCCCGACGCGCAACCCGTGGAACCCGTGGGAGGCGGATATTCTGTGCATTCTCTTTCGCCCCAACGGGGCGAAGGGATGTAGCCACGGGTGGAGCGGCGTGGCCGCGTAGCGGCCCGACGCGCAACCCGTGGAATCCGTGGGAGACGGATATTCTTTCGCCCCAACGGGGCGAAGGAGATTCCCGAACCGACGAAAGGACACCTATGCCCGGCACCTACTCCCAGATTCTCCTGCACATCGTATTCAGCACCAAGAACCGGGAACCGTGGATCAAGTCCGAAATCGCTGAACGTCTGTATCCATACATGGGCGGAATCGTCCGCGCCGAGAAGGGCGTGCTCTACGACATCGGCGGCGTCGAAGACCACGTTCACCTGTACCTGCGGTGGCGAACGGACGAGTCGGTGTCTAATCTGATGCGCACGGTGAAGGCGCGTTCGTCGAAGTGGGTGCACGGCACCTTTCCCGCCCTCGGCCCGTTTGCGTGGCAGGAGGGGTACAGCGTCTTCTCCGTCAGCAAGTCCCGGGAAGAGGCCGTGAAGAAGTACATCGAGGCACAGGCCGCGCATCACAAGAAAGAGGACTTCCAGTCCGAACTTCTGCGAATGCTCCGTGCGCACGGCGTTGAGTTCGACGAGCGGTATGCGTTTGACTGATGCCTTGCGACGATTCCTCCGCCCCTTCGGGGCGGGTCTGTCGATTACACACCGCCCACGGGTTGCGCTCCGCCCGCCTTGCGGCGGGCTGCGCTCCACCCGTGGCTACATGCCGTCGCCCCGTTGGGGCGGAAAACGCCCCTTCGGGGCGGGTCTGTCGATTACACGCCGCCCACGGGTTGCGCTCCGCCCGCCTGGCGGCGGGCTGCGCTCCACCCGTGGCTACATGCCGCCGCCCCGTTGGGGCGGAAAACGCCCCTTCGGGGCGAAGAGTGTGAGATGATCCCGACTTCCACGGGTTGCGCGCCGCCCGCCTTTCGGCGGGCTGCGCTTCACCCGTGGCTACAATCCGTCGCCCCGTTGGGGCGGAAAACGCCCCTTCGGGGCGAAGAGTGTGAGATGATCCCGACTTCCACGGGTTGCGCTCCGCCCGCCTTTCGGCGGGCTGCGCTTCACCCGTGGCTACATGCCGTCGCCCCGTTGGGGCGGAGGTGGCTACAATCCGTCGCCCCGTTGGGGCGGAGGGGTTGAAACACAAACGCTCACACGGGTCACTTCCGGGAGGGGGAAAGGCCGCGGGGTCCCTTTCTGCGTTCGCAATGCCTCGATGCCACGCGGCGGGCATGGGGCTTTTGGAGAAACCGGCCCGGCGCCAACGTGTTTGACACTACGGATGATTCGCCCCTTGTTCCATCCAGTCATGGGGGAGAGCGTATGACGAGACCGAGACCGAGAAGCCCCGTCGCCCCGGGCGCGTGGTGCGCCTTGGCGATCCTGCTGTGCCTGGCCGCCCCTGCTGCGCGCGCCGCCGAGCCGGCCGCCGACAAGGCCGCCGACGACTACAACATGGCCGTCTGGCTGTACAGCTCCAAGAAGTACGAGCTGTCGGCCGACGAGTTCGCCTCGTTCCTCAAGAAGTACCCGACCCACGAGAAGGCGGCCGACGCCCGGCTGGGCATGGCCCGGGCCCTGCTGCACGCCGGAAAGAACGACGAGGCCGTTGCAGCGCTCGCGGAACTTCGCCAGAAACACCCCGACTTCAAGCAGATGCCCGAGGTCATGTTCCACCTGGGCCAGGCCCAGGTGGCCGCCGGCCGGATGAAAGAGGCCGCCGACGTCTTCGACGAGATCGCCCGAAAGTACGCCGACCACTACCTGGCCGGCTGGGCCCAGGCCCGCCGGGGCGAGGCCCTGGTCCTGCTGAAAAACTACGATGAGGCCGAGAAGACGCTTGCGCCGCTCGTCGAACGATTCCTGACCGGCAAGGACGCCGCCAAGAACCTCAAGGCCGAGCGCGACCGCCTCCAGAAGGCCGCCCCGAACGTGGCGGCCGGGTTCGACGCCCTACTGGAACGGGCCCACCTGAATCTGGGCCTGGCCCGGTTCGGCGCCGGCCGGTTCGATGCCGCGCGGCAGGCGTTCGAGGAGTTCCTGGCACTGGCGCCCAAGAGCGGCCTGGCCGAGACGGCCCGGTTCCACCTGGCCCAGAGCCTCTACAAGGCCGGCCAGTTCCCGCGGGCCGCCGAGGTCTACGGCGAGATCGCCAAGGGCAAGGGCGAGATGGCGCCCGATGCGGCCTTCGAGATGGCCCTGGCGCTGTACCAGGCCAAGAAGTACAAGGAGGCCGCCTCGGCCTTCGGCGACTGCGCCAAGAAGTTCCCCAAGGCCGCCCGGGCCGGCAAGGCACGCCTCTACGCCGGCACGTGCCTGTACCTGGCGAAGGATTACCGCAACGCCATCGACCAACTCAAGAAGGAAGACAAGGACCCCGAGGCCCAGTACTGGCTCGGCATGGCGTACCTCAGGGAGAACAGGCCGGCCGAGGCCCGCCAGACGTTCGAGAAAGTCCTGGCCGCCGGCGACGGCCCGCGGGCCGCCGACGCCCTGCTCGGAAAGGCCGACGCCCTGCTGGCCGAGGGCAAGAACGACGAGGCGGCCGCGGCGTACCAGCAGTTCGCCGCCAAGTTCGGCGGTCACGCCGACCTGGCCCGGGCCCTGTACGCCGCCGCGGCGTCGCTCCACCGCTCGGGCAAGTACGACGACTCCGAGAAGTTCTGCGCCCGGTTTCTCGAGAAGGCCGCCCAGGACGACCTGGCCGCCCAGGTCCTCTTCATCTCGGGCGAGAACCGGTTCCTCCAGAAGAAGTACGCCGAAGCCGCCGCCCAGTACCAGAAACTCCTCGAGACCCGGGCCGACTCGCCCGACGCCCCTGCCGCACGCTTCCGACTGGCCTGGATCAAGTACTTCGGCAAAGACTGTGACGGCGCCCTGGAACTCCTGGGCCGCATCGACCCCGCCAAGACCGACAAGGCCCTCCTGGCCGAGGCCGAGTACCTGCGCGGCAACTGTCTGCTGGAGAAGAAGCAGGACGCCCCGGCGGCCGAGGCCTTCGGCAGGTACCTCGACCAGAAAGACGCCAAGCGGTACCGCGACGACGCCCTCCTGAAGTGGGCCATCGCCCTCGACCGGGCCGGCAAACGCGGCGACGCCGTCGCCCGGCTCCGCCAGTTCCTGAAGGAGCACGCCGCCAGCCCCCTGAAACCCGAGGCCGAGTATCAACTGGCCGAGGCCCTCGCCGCCGAAGGTAAGTCCGACGAGGCCGCCGCCCATTACAAGGCCGTCGCCGACGGGTACGCCGACCACCGCCTCGCGCCCTTCGCCCTCTATGGCCTGGGCACCTGCATGGTCCAGAAAGGCGACGTGGACCAGACCGCGGCCGCCTTCGGCCGGCTGGCCGAAAAGCACCCCAAATCCGAACTCGTGCCACAGGCCCTCTACCAGCAGGCGACCGTCCTGGCGAAGACCGGCAAGTTCGCGGAGGCCCGGGCGGCGTACAAGGCGCTGGTCGACCGCTTCGGCGGCCACGACCTGGCCCCGGCCGCCATGCTGGGCATGGGCCTCGCGCTCGAGAAGGAGAAGAAGTTCGACGAGGCCGCCGTCGCCTTCCGCCAGTTGGCCGAGCAGGCCAAGGACGACAAGACGCGCGAGCAGGCCGCCTACGAACTCGCCTGGTCGCTCCAGCAGGCCGGCAAGGACAAGGAATCCGCCCAGGCTTACCGCGCCCTGGCCGAGAAGTTCCCCAAGAGCGCCCTGGCCGCCGACGCCTTCTTCTACCTGGCCGAGGTCCCGTACGCCGAAAAGAAGTACGACGAGGCCGTCGCCCTGTACGAGAAGGCCCTGGCCGCCGCCAAGGACGACCGCCTGAAAGACAAGGTCCTCTACCGCCTCGGCTGGTGCCGGTGGGGCCAGCAGAAGTACCCGGAGGCCGCCGCCCTGTTCGACCGTCTCGTGGCCGAGGCCCCCGCCAGCGACCTCGTGGCCGAATCGCTCCTCCAGGCCGGCGAATCCTACGCCCGCGCCGGCAAGGCCAACGAGGCCATCGACCGCCTCCAGAAACTCCTGGACCCGAAGTACAAGGACTTCGAGCACGCGGCCGACGCCCGGCTGCGGCTGGGCGAGGCGCAGGCCCTGCTCGGCCACCACGATAAGGCCGTCGCCACCCTGACGGCCCTCGAACAGGCCTACCCTAAGTACAAGGCCATGGCCGAGGTCCAGTTCACACTGGGCAAGGCGCTGTACGACCTGAAGCGGCACGACCAGGCCCGGCAACGGTTCCAGAAGGCCCTGGCGTCGACCGAGACCGAGACCGCCGCCAAGAGCCAGTTCTACCTGGGCGAGACCTACCTGGCCGAGGGCAACCCGCGCGAGGCCCTCAAGGCGTACCTGCGGGTCGTCGCCCTCTGGGCCGCCTACAAGGAATGGGCCGCCGCCGCCCAGTTCGAAACCGGCAAGTGCTACCAGGACCTCGGCAAGGCCAAGGACGCCCGCGAGGCGTTCCAGGCCGTGGTCGATAAGTATGGCGATACAAAGTGGGCCGCGCCGGCCAAGGAGAAACTCAAGACGTAGGTCCCCCGGCCGGCGCCGCCCGGAAGGCGTGAAGCCCCGCACATAGAGCAGATTAACATTGTGTGTTTGCGCGGCGGGTCCCCGCACCCGCCGCGCTCGAGGGTCCGACGCCGGCTCGGCGTGGTGGGTACGGGGACCCACCACGCCCAAGCGGTGGTGTGAGTACGCAATCTCGAAACGCTCTAGCCGTGTCGGCGAGACCGTCGCACGCGTGAAAGGAGAAGTTGGTTATGATCCATCGGCGCTACACGGCCACCGCTCTCGCGCTGGCCATGTCGCTGGCTGTTGCCGCGCTCATCGCCCAGGCCGGCCCCGCACCGGCGGCACCGGCTGTTGCGCCCGAGGCCGCGCCCGCCGCCGGCGGCCCCGCCACCAAGACCGTTGAGGCCAAGCCGACCATCTTTGAACTGCTCCAGTCGGGCGGGTACATCATGTATCCCCTGTACGCCCTCAGCGTGGTGGCGTTGGCGTTTGCGATCGAGCGCGCGGTGAGCCTGCGGCGGCGTCGCATCCTGCCGCCGGCGTTCGTCCAGAACCTGCGAGGGCTCATCGCGGCACGCCCGCTGGACAGCGAGAAGATCCTGACCTACTGCCAGGCGAACCCGAGCCCCATCTCGCGGGTGTTCCAGGTGGCCGTCAAGCGTCTGCGGCGGCCGCTGCCGGAGATCGAGAAGTCCATCGAGGACGCCGGCGCCCGCGAGATTCGGCTCCTGCGCCGCAACTGCCGCGTCCTCTCGGGCGTGGCGTACATCTCGCCGCTGCTCGGCCTGCTGGGCACCGTGCTGGGCATGATCCGCTGCTTCAGCGAGGTCTCGACCGGCGAGGGTCTCGGCAAGGCCAAGCAACTGGCCGAGGGCATCTACCAGGCTCTCGTGACGACGGCCGCCGGACTGACGGTCGCCATTCCGGCCGCCGTCCTCTACCTGATGTTCTCCGCCAAGATCGAGAAACTCGTCAGCGAAATGGACGACCTGAGCCTGGAGTTCGTGGAATCCGTCTCCGACGACGTGGGCGAATAGGCGGCCGCCGGCTCACGCGCCGCCACAAGCACCGAGGTTAAGCCATGCGAATCGACCGCAAGAGCGAAGAAGAGTCGATCGAAATGATGAACATGACGCCCATGATCGACGTCGTGTTCAACCTCCTCATCTTCTTCCTCGTCGGCACTCGCTACGCCGAAATCGAACGCGACATGAACGTCAACCCACCCACCGCCCGACACGCCCAGCCCGTGACCGCCACGCCGCGCGAACTCATCGTCAACGTTACCCAGGACGGCCGGTACGTCATCGCCGGCGTCGAGTACACGACCGAGGACCTCGACCGCCTCTTCGCCAAGGCCGCCAAGGAGAACCCCGACCAGGCCGTCGTCATCCGGGGCGATGCGGCCACCATGCTCCAGAACCCCGTCAACGTGCTCAGCCTCTGCGAGAAGTACGGCATCAAACGCAAGTTCCTCACCACGATCAACCCCGGAGGCCCGTAACGCCCCCGCGCCTTGGCGCAGGGCAACCTCGCGAGACGTCAAGGAGTTGACAAAGTACCACGATGACCACCGACGCACCCAAGTGGAGCCTGCCGGCCCGCATCCTCTGGATCGCGGTCCCCGTGGCGGTCGTCGCCGCCCTGGTCGCTTTCATCCTATGGCCGCGCGCCGAGGTCTTCTACTCCGACGGCAAACGCTCCTGGCCGGCCCAGCCCGGCCTCGGCTTGCGGTCCGTCCTCTGGGACGCCGGCGACCTGCTCGTCGGACTCGGCGACGCCGACCAGGACTACGACCCGTGTCTGTCGGGCGACGGGCAGGAGTTGTACTTCACGCGCGGCAAGGCCGGAGGCGGCGCCGACATCTACGTGGCCTATCGGACGCTCGACGGGTGGACCGAGCCCAAGCCGCTCGACGCCCTCAACACACCGGCCGATGAAATCGGTCCGGCCCTGGCCCGCGACGGGGCCACCCTCTACTTCTACTCCAACCGGCCCGGCGGCGAGGGCGGATACGACCTCTACGTCTCCCGGCACACCCACGAGGGATGGTCTCCGCCGAAGAACCTCGGGCCGCGCGTCAACACCCCCTTCAACGAGTACGACCCGTCCGCCAGCCCCGACGGCACCCAACTGCTCTTTGCCTCGAACCGGCCCGCCGAGGGCCGGGACGAACTCGACGAAAAGGCCTGGCGCGCCACCCTCCGCGAGGAACCCTACCAGAACGACTACGACCTCTACGCCCTCGATCTCCAGGACGAGGCCTCGGCACCCCGCCGCCTCGACGCCGTCTCGTCGGCCGCCAACGACGGCCAGCCCACCCTCTCGGCCGACGGCCGGTGGCTTTACTTCGCCTCCGACCGCCCCGGCGGCGAGGGCGGATACGACCTCTGGCGGTCGCGCGTCACGCTGGCGCCGCTCGGCGGACTCCTGCCGCCCGAGGCCCTCGGCCGGCCCGTCAACACGGCCGCCAACGAACTCGACCCGGCCGTCAGCCTCGAGGGCTTCGGCCTGTATTTCTCGAGCAACCGCGCCGCCCCCGAGACCTACGCCATCTACTACGCCCGCAGTCACGAGGTGTTCCAGGTGGTCCAGACGCGGCGGCTGGCCATCGGCCACATCCTGGGCCGGCTCTCGTGGCCGCTCATCGGGCTTGTCCTGGCGCTCATCGGCCTGGCACTGACGCTGCTGGCGCTCGTGCGGCTGCGGCGCCGGCCGGGCCTGCTGGCCACCGCCATGATGGTCTCGCTGATTTTGCACCTGGTGGCCCTCAGCCTCTTCACGGTCTGGCAGATTACGTATCGCATCTCGGAACTGGCCAAGGAGGCGGAACGGTTCGAGGTGGCCATCACCATTCCGGGCATCGCCGAGAGCGAACTCTCGAGCCAGTTGCGGGCCGCCTTGTCGGACCTGGCCCGCCTCGACACGGCCCAACTCGCCGCCGACAAGTCCGACCAGATGACCGCGCCCGAGCCGCCGGAGCTCCAGGAGCCCGAGGTCGCCCTGGCCGAGGTCCAGCCGGTGCCCCAGGAGATTCAGATTGCCCGTCTGCCGGACCGGCCCGAGGACCTCGCCGAGCCGCTCCGGCCCCAGGTCGAGCCGGCCCCGGTTCCCGAGCCGCTGCCGCCCGAGCCTCTCGCGGCCATCCAGCCCAAGGCGGTCCGCCCCGCCGAGACCGTCGAGCTGCTCCAGCCTCGACCCGTGGCCCTCGACCGCGCCGAGTCCGCGCCCCTGGCGCCGGAGCCGCCGCCGGTGCCCACGCCGGTCGAGCGCCGGGCCGACGTCCCGCCCGCCCTGGCGCCCGTCGCGCTGAGCGAGGTCGAGCCGCAGGAACCGACACTGGCGCCGGTCGAGATTACGCAGACCGTGCCGAAGGCCGCCAAGACCGATGACGTCCTCGACATCGCGCCCGTCACGGCCGAGGTGGCCGTCCGCCCCGTCCGCGTCGCCGCGCAGAGCGTCGCCGACACCGTCAGCCAGAAACCGCTGGCGACGGCCCGGGCCGAGGCGCCCGCGCCCCTGCCCGCCACGATCGCCGAGGCACCGCGACCGGCGGCCCCGAGCGCCCGGCCGGCGGTTGACACGACGCTCCTGGCCGCCGCCACGGCGCCGCCCATCGCCGCGGACGCCGCCGCCATCGTCCTGAACGAGGACCTCGTCGCCGGGCCGGCCATCGCGCCGGCCGCCGTGCCGCCGATGGATACGTTGCCCCCGGCCTCCGGGCCGGTGATTCCGAAGCATCCCGCCCCGGACTCGAACGGCCGGGCCGAGACCGAGCCGGGCGCCCGGGCCGTCGTCGTGACCCGCCGCGCCGACGAGCCGGTTGCCGCCATGCCCGCCCCGTCGGCGGTCGGTCCGAACATGGCCGACCAGTTGCGCCTCGGGCCGGACGCCGTCGCGCCGGAGGCCCTCGCGTCGTCGGTCGTGGCGGCCGTGCCGTCGGCCGCGCCGCCGCGGATCGACGTCGAGACGGCCGAACCGGGCCGCGCGGCCCTGCCGCCCGCAGCCATGGGTCCCGTGGACCTGACCGTACCGGTGGCGCCCACGGCGCCGCCGGCCATTCTGCCCGCGCCTCCGCCCGTCGCTGCCGGGCCGCGCGACACGCTCGCCGCCCCCCGCTGGCGCCGGCCCGCCGGCCTGGAGCCCGCCGACCTGAAGGCCGGCCGCGCGGAACCGCTGGCCATGATCGCCGCCGACCCCGTCGCCCGGACGCTGCTGGCCTCGGCGGTGCCCGCGGGCAAGTCGATGACCACGCCGGTTCTGGGCGACTCGATTGTGGCGGCGGCGCTGCCCCCGGCGAGCCCGATGGACGCCGACGTCACCGCCCCGCCCGCGCCGGTCCCGCCCAAGGAGGTCTACCGCCTGCGGACCGAGCCGGACCGGCGGGAGATGATCGAGAAACTCGGCGGCACGCCCGAGACCGAGGAGGCCGTCCGGCGGGCCCTCGTCTGGTTCGCCCGACACCAGAGCCCCGACGGCCGCTGGGACGTCGACGGGTTCTCAAAATACTACGACGAGAACGGCCGGCGGGCCGACGGCGGCGGAACCCGGGCCGACCAGGACGTCGGCGTGACGGCCCTGGCCGCCCTGTCGTTCATCGGCGCCGGCCACACCCACATGCCCGCCCGCGGCGCCAAGGGACCCAGCGAGTACGCCAAGAACATCCAGAAGGCCATCGACTACCTCCTCGCCGGCCAGAAGGACGACGGCGACCTCCGGCGGAACGGCCAGATGTACGACCACTGCCTAGCCACGATGGTTCTGTGCGAATCGTTCAGCATGACGGGCGACGAACGCCTCGTCGAGCCCATCAAGCGGGCCGTCGACTTCATCGTCAAGGCCCAGAACCCCGGTTACGGATGGCGGTACGAGCCCCGGTCCGACAACGACACCAGCGTCGCGGGCTGGGCGCTGATGGCCCTGAAGAGCGCCGAGATCGCCGGGTTCCAGGTGCCGCGGAAGGCCTACCGAGGGGGGGGCAACTGGCTCGACAAGGTCCGCCAGGGCAAGCACGGCGGCCTGTACGTGTATCAGCCCGGCCGCGAGGTCACCCCGTCGATGACCGCCGAGGGCCTGTTCGCCGAACTGCTTATCGACCCGAACCCCGGCAGCCCGCGGACCGCCGAGTCGGTCGAGTACATCCTGCGGCACCGGCCGATGTGGCGCCCGCGGAACCAGGAAGACACCAACCTGTACTATTGGTACTACGCCACCATGGTGCTGCACCAGTTGGGCGGCCCGAAATGGGATGAGTGGAACGCCCAGATCCGCGACACGCTCGTCAAGGCCCAGCGCCAGGACGGCCCCTACACGGGCAGTTGGGACCCCTGCACCCGGTGGGACCGGTACGCCGGCCGCGTCTATTCGACGGCGTTGGCGGCCCTGACGCTCGAGGTGTACTACCGGTACATGCCCTTCTACGACCTGCGCCTGGAAGGCCGGGACAAGGCCAAGTGATTCAGGCCCGGCGCGGGAAGGGCATCTACCGTCTTCATTTCGGGAACAATCTGGCTGCCGCACCTTTTACCGTGAAGCGGAAAACTTCAAGGGGGACTCCCGCGGCCCCGCGAGCCGCCTCGATGACCTTTCTGTCCGCCTCTGGTGCAACCACGAATCCGCGGACCCGCCTCTCGTTTCCGTTGGCCCGCTCCGAGACGATGAAGGCGCGATAGCGCAGGAGTTGGCCGATGACCCTGTCTGCGGCACGTCCCCGTTTGAGTTCCACGACGACCCATCGCCCCCTGGAATCTTTGGCAAGAATATCCAACGGACCCGTTGATGTCGGATACTGGCGGTCCACGAACTTCAAGCCTTCCTCGAGAATAGGCAAGTTGAACTCCAAGAAGTCCTCCAGCGTCTTCTCCAATACGTTCAGTTGCCGGAACTGCGACTCGTCGAGCGCCTGCAAGTCATCCGGCAAGACCTTCTTCGCCTTACCCCGTTTGAAGACTCTGGTCGAGCGCTCAACGTCTCCCCGGCGCCGGTAATAGAGCAGCGCCTCCTCAAAGGTGGGGCGGCGCCCCGTCTGGCCGTAAAAGGCCACCCAGTCTTCCTCGTTAACGAAACGAATGTAGCAGTCCTCCTGGAGATGCTCCTGGACCAACGCCTCGGCGTCTGCATGCCTCCCCTCACCCAACCGAAGAGTCCCTGCCGATTCAACCACCAGTCCCGGGGCCTTCAGGAACCCCAGCATATAGGATTTGTCCAGACGTATCGTGTTGAACAGGCTCGTCCTTCGCGGGCCCACCTGGACCCGTCCGTCCTTCACAATCGGAATGGCGACCAATGCTCCTTGCAGTTCCGAGCGTGCTTTGGATTGCAGGCGCAAATACCTGGCAATGTTCCGCACCGCGCGCGAAATGCCCTGATCCGTCCGCATTCGTGCCATAAACAGTTCGTAGCACTCAGACGGAACGCCCTGCGGAAAATGCGTCAGGACGGCAAGAAGCGCCGGATACGGGAAGACGCCGACGTCCTCAACCATTCTGCCTACGGCGGGATTCGGAAACTGATACCGGCACAACTGCCTGTGAACAAAGTCGGGAAGGCCCCGCGAGGGCACGCGAAGAAACTCCCGGCCGGCTTCCGTGATCTGGACGATGCTCTCATCCGTTATCCACGCGACGCCGAGGCTGTCGAGCACCTTCTTGTTCATGCGGGCGATGGCGGCGTAGTCCGTGCTCCTGGCCGTCGCTCTCGTGGGCCTGAACAGGCCCGCACGGCGAAGCGCTCCGGCGTAACCTCGCTGGGCCCGGCGCCAAGGACGCCCCTCGAATCGCTTCAACTGCCTCAACTTCTTACGGATGCCTGGGAGGTTGCCCCGGGATACCGTGAAGCCCTTCGGCTGGAACCAGTAGAAGGGGTCGTTGACGTAGTCCTCCGCGAACTTCCGCCAGTACGTGTCCACTCACATGTCCTCGAAGAGCGCCGGCTCCGGCGGTCTGGCCTTGACGCTGCGCATCTTGGGGCGGCGGAGCATGATGTCCGGCGCGGGAAAGCGCCGGGGCTCCAACCGGTGTCGCGCCATCGCGCAGTAGGGTGCACTGATGTCGAGTCCTATAAACTGTCTACCAGCGGACTTCGCAGCCACACACGTAGCCCCCGAGCCGTTGAAGGGATCCAACACAATATCTCCTGCGAACCCTTCCGATGGCACCTTGGCGAATGTGTACATGAGGATGAGGCGCTGCGGCAGGACAACCGGGAATGGTGCAGGATGCCCGCCCGAACGCGCCACGTCTTCCGGGTAGATCGGCCAGACCTGCATCGTCAGGTTGAGCCACTGCGATTGCGACAACTTGCTGCCCTCCTTTACGGCCTTCGACAGCTTGCGAGGCTTGCCCGGCTTCACGAACACGCTGATGAACTCAATTGTATTGTTCTCGTAGATGTTGGGCGGGTACGGGTAACTGCCGAACATCTTGACGGTCGTCTGCTTCTGCCAAACGTACAGGCTGAAGCGCTGGAAGTCCGACTCCTCATCGTCAAGGATGGAAACCTCGATGTCGTTGTTGATGTTCTTGAGGTGCCGCGTGTGCCTGGTGTTCATCACCTTTTTGGGGATCGGCACGATCGGCGTGTTGATGCAGAGCTTGCCGTTGGGGATCAGGACGCGGTAGGCCTGTCGCCACACGGCGAGCAGGTCGCCGAGATAGTCCTGGTAGGAAGAGTGGCCAATCTGGCCTTCCACACCATAATCCACCAGATTCCAGTAAGGCGGGCTGGTGACGACCAAGTGCACAGACTCATCGGGCAACTCGTCCAGGACACGTGCCGCATCACCACAGATGACCTTGTTCACAAACCTGGCGATCTTCGAGGCCAAACCAGACTCCTTCTGCCGCATTCAGCCAGCGTGGACTTCACGATCACCCCTATTGTAGCCGCTTGGTGCACCAAGCGCAAGGAAAATGCAGCCGCCGCCAGCACTGGGAGGCCGGCCTGGCCTTGGTCCGTCGGCTGAATGGCGTTGACTTGCACCCACGCGGCGGCCTATAGTTGCAGCCGCACCAGGGTTTCCGAAGGTCATGTCATGAGGCGTCTCGACCCAAAACCCCGTCTGGCGGCGCTGCTCGGCACCATGGCCGCGCTGGCCTGCTTCGCCGCGCCGATGCCGGCGGCCACGCCCGAGGCCGACCCCGTCGCGACCGACGCCAAGTTCGTCAGCAGCCAGTGGCGGTCGCTGTACCTGGCGGGCAAGAAGATCGGGTACGTTACCGAGAGCCTGTACGCCCTGCCGGACGGTGGCCATCGGCTCCAGACCAACCAGTTCCTCCGCCGCGGGCTGGGCGACGAGAAGTTCGGCTGTTATCGGATGATCACCGCCGACGTCGACGCGTCCTTCCGCCCCAAGGCCCTGACGTGCCGCGTTGCCAGCGGCGAACGCCGGTGGGAGGTGACCGGCCGCGCCGAGCAGGGCGTGCTCGTCCTGACGCGCACGGTGGGCACGCGCAGCGCCTCGGCCCGCATCCCGCTCGACGAGGAGGTCACGTTCCTCTCCTGGGCGCTGCCCGCCACGCTCATGGGCGGCGCCCGGACCGGCGAACCCCGCCGATGGCTCGTCATCGACGAGTCGCTCGGCGCCCTCTTGCCGGATCCGTGTCTCGTCCAGGTTCTCGGTCCGCGAGGGCTCCCGGCCTCCGGCGACGGCGAGAACCTGCTGGGCACCGCCGTGGGGTGGGTCTGCGGTCCGGAGCGCGTGGCCCACCTGGTGGACGCGAGCGGCCGGGTTCTCCGCAGCGTGTGGCAATCGACGCCGATGGTCGCCGAGGCGACCAGCCTCTCCGAGGCCCGCCGTCTGGACGGACCCGGCGAGGCGCCGCCCGGCACCGAGATCCACGGCCTGACGGGCGACCGCTACCGCGACCGGCGCCTCGGCCTGGGCCTCGCGGTGCCCGCGTATCCTTACGTCATCCACGTGGCCGACCAGTTGGGCGCCGTGAAGGTGACGGACCTGACTGACGAGGCCTCCGTGTCGGTCTCTCCGGCGTACGGCACCGAGTCGGCCGCGACCGCCGACGAAACCGAGGGCTCGCTGGCCACCCATCCGGTCCAGCAGGCCTGGGCCGCCCGGTTCGACGAGGTCCAGGCCGAGGTGCGCCCGGCGGCCGTGCCGGGCGGGTCGCGCGGCGGCAGCGTGCAGGCGGTGGGCGGCACCGCGCGGCTGGGGTGCACGACGTTCTACTTCCGGAACCTGCTCGTCTCGGGCGAGGGGCTGACGTGGTTCGTCTCCATTGCCGTGGCCGACCGCGACGTGACCGCCAAGCCGGTCCTCCTGGAGAACGTCGCCCGGTCGATCCGGACCGAGACCCCCGAAGGCCGCCTGCCCATGCAGGCCATGGGGCTGATGCTGCGGAGCCCGTTCTACGGCTTCGAGATCGGCCGGCCCAACCCGCGATGGAAGGTTCCCGGCCACGTGGGCGGACCCATGACGGCGCTGGAGATCGCGCGCGAAGACCAGGCCGCCGTCGCCCTGGTCCGCGTGTTTACGCCCAAGAAGGGAGAGACGCTGGCGGCCTTCGTGGCCGAGCAGGCGCGGGCGGCCGCCGAGAGCCTCGGCGTGGCCAGGCCCGAGCCGAAGCCCGCCACGCTGGGCGGCCGCAAGGGACTCGAAATCTCGTACGAGGCCAAGGCGATCCTCTCGGGCAAGCCCGGCCGGTGCACCACCGTCTACGCCGAGCAGCAGGGCCGCGTGTTGGCCCTGGTGCTGGTGGTGGCGGCCGGGGCCGACCCGGCGGCCGCCCGCGAGGTCGACGAGATCCGCCGCAGCGTGAAGTTCCTCCGATAGGCCGCGTCCAAAAGGGCAATAGCGGTTTAAGACTGGATCTTTGCGCGGTGGGTCCCCGCACCCACCGCGCTGACCC
>Ga0307380_10005493_pt1 | contig 16797 bp, 17 predicted proteins | sample UN3MG_FD_202239 | JGI IMG/M metagenome (GOLD analysis project Ga0307380, IMG submission 202239) | Soil microbial communities from Risofladan, Vaasa, Finland - UN-3 | ecosystem: Environmental > Terrestrial > Soil > Coastal area > Acid sulfate soil | place: Finland: Risofladan, Vaasa | collected...
GACGGCTATGAATTCCGCACGGCGCCTTCAGCCGGCGCCCTGTATCCGATAGAGACCTACGTGGTTGTAAATAACGTCAAGTCCCTGGAGCCGGGCGTGTATCATTATGCAATACAGTCGCATCAGCTCGAAAAATTAGAGCAGCGTGACTTCCGGCGGCGAATCTCAGCGGCGGCACTCGGCCAGGGCATGTGCGCAACAGCCGCGGCGGTTTTTATCTGGACCGCGGTATTCGAACGCAGCAAATGGAAGTACGGCCAGCGGGCGTACCGCTACATCTATCTCGACGCAGGCCACATCGCTGAGAACCTCGCCTTAGCCGCCGTGAGCCTGAACCTCGGAACATGCGAGGTCGGTGCCCTCTACGACGACCACGTAAACGGAATCATCGGTATAGACGGCACAGAAGAAAGCACAATCTGCATGGCCGCTATCGGCGTGCCTCAGTGATGGTAATGTTAATGACTCAAATAATCTCAGGCTTACCGCCGGCTCAGCTTATATCAAACCACCTGAGCAAACGAAGCCTGGCCTCATCCAGCCGGGCTTCTTTTTCCCGCCTGTTGAGATCAGGGTAAAAACTGGATGACTCAAGAACACGCCGCCATCCAGCTTTTTCGATTGCATTAAACTTGCTGCCAACAATTGACCGGGCAGTCCAGATTATTTCCGAATCCTTGTGCTGCAGCAGAAAATCCTGTCCTTCAAGATAATCGTCCCTATCGGTTAGCATGATTGTGACATAGACATCCCAGGCATGAGCCTGGGCCCGCTCTGGATCCAGCCTTTGACCTTCGTCACGGTCATTAAAAGCAAAAAGCTTCAGAAGCAATATATTCGTTGGTGACGGGACCTGGACTTCGAGACCAAGTTCTCTTTCATCATCCGACATGAATCCGTTTAAAGATACAGTTCTCAAACCTTCTTCTATAAAACAAGCTTCGGGAGTAATATGGCCGTGCAGCTTAGACCTGACAAACTTAATCCTAAAGTTATCTGTCTTAAATCCTTCGATAGGTGGAGCTAAAACATCAAGATATTGGTCGTCACCCTTCATGAAATGAAGATATTCACGGCCTTCACGAGCAATGTATCTCAATTCACCGGTAATGATCTCAGCGATGGCCCGGCGTTCGGCCTCTTCGAGGACCTGTGACCGTGTAAGCATCAAATCGATATCGGTCGTGGCTCGAATCATCCGGCTCGCTTGTCCCTGAGCTTTATGAAAACACAGGTAGAGACCCAGACCGCCACATATAACCGGTTTGAGCCCGATTCTGTTGAACGATTCGGCCAGGTCGGCCAATTGCTCAATCAGTCTGTTGTCCATCAATACCGCCTTTCCGTAAAATCCGCCGCTTGAGCTGCTCGGCAATCTTCGGCCCTCTCGGAGATGCAGCCATCATCTCCAAGTAGAGTTCTATCTCATCAACAAGAGGAACCGAGACACTTATGACAGATGCTATTGTAAGATCGATATCGACTGAGTTGAACCACATCTCATCGTTATCAGTCTCGATAAATTTGACATTCCAAAACTCAGCATCCGGCTCAAGAAAGTCAAACTCTTTTCTTGCCTCGGCCATATTTTTGGTAAAAATCGTTATTTCATCCGTGGCAGCCAGCCCTTTAAGTCCGGCTGCATAGAAACCGCATGCAAGATAATTCGACTTGATTACATTTCGTCTCATGGAGACATACCGTTGTTGTGGGATAGAAAATGTATATATTCTTTTTTCTCTGCGTTTTACACCGCTAATGTAACTCTCTGTTAGACATTTCAAGAGCTTTTCCTGGTTGGTTACAGTTATGAATGAATCCTTCTTAGCTATTAGTAGTTCTTCATCGAGTGATTTCAGTACTTTTGAAACTGTCGACAACGTTATGTTCGCATTTCTACTGTTTATGAACTTGTATACTTCATTCACAGACTTGAAGCCTTCCGGTTTCAAGAGCAGCGCCCTGCTGACAAGAGACGATGTCCCCTGGAAGATCTTTTTGATCGGCGCGGTGTCGGGGAAGCGGTTGGGCTTACCGGATCGCTCGATATATACCCGGTTCGAAACCCGAATGGACATATTGCCGGACAGGTCAAGCCATGAGATTCCTTTTTCCTCCAGAATCTTAGCCTGTTTCGTGCCTATGTATGGGGCTACTAACAAGGGCACTCTATCGGGTTCCTTGTCATTGACAAGGTAAGCAGCAAGCTGACGAGCCCCCATAAGAATATTCTTTGGAGTGGCTACAGTTTTAATCTCCACCACGGCCTTGAAAGAAGGACCATTTTGGATCGAAAAATCGATGAACACATCAACTTTACTTCCATCGAGCGAAGAAATCCGTTCTGACAGGCTATTTATAGTCAACGGAGCATACCTCTCACACATGTTTATAAGAGATTGTCTGACTTGTATTTCTGTAAGTCTCATTGTTATTTTCCTAATATCAGCATATTTCCTATATAGGATATATCGTATTTTTAGGAAATAAGCAATAGGAAATTTCTCATTTTCAGGCAATTTCCTATATAGGAAATTCGGCTATTTCAGGAAATCGCTTTGTTTTTGGATGTAAAATTGACCTTTTCGTAGTTTTTTATTACATTTGACTATTTCCGGGTTAGGTATTAGGAATGACTGATGCGTGATATGGATGAGCTTTTTGCCGCACTTGGGCGGTCGAAGTTTCGCAGCCGGTTTCGGCTTTCCGGCAAGGAGGCTCAGTATCTCAGGGATAAGGGTATGACGACAATCCTCCAGCACGCCTTGGATTTTGTGACAAAGCGGCTGGGTGATGCCGAACCGGCTAATGACGGCAAGCAGACGCCTATGCGGAAACATCCGGTATTTGTCGCCCAGCACGCAACCGGGACCTGCTGCAGGGGCTGCCTGGCCAAATGGCACCACATCCCGAAGGGCAAGCCGCTCACGCAAGAGCAAATTGACTATATCGTTAAGGTTCTGAAACGCTGGCTGGCCGGTCAGGACATTCAGTAGCAAACTCCCTGCCGGGATTGACGCTGCTGAATATTGTCCGAAAAAAGCCTTTGCATTTGAAAGCCGGGCACCTATACTGTTTTTTTTATATGATTAGGAAAATTTAGCACGAAGAAGTTCTGTGAAAGATTAAGACAATGGATATAATACCGGGAAGGAGTCCTAAACCTAAAGTAGTTGTTATTGGCGGCACGTACGTGGATATGGTGATACGTTGCAGCCAGATACCAACACCCGGGCAGAGCGTGACCGGTTCGGCCCTTTCATACACAATCACCGGTCCGGGACCCAATCAGGCCGTGGAAGCTGCGTTGTGCGGCTGCGAAGTGCACCTGATAAGCAAAGTCGGCGGCGATCCCTTCGCTCAAATGGCCAGGAACAGTCTGGCAGAATACAAAGTTAATACGGATTTTGTCTACACCGCCGAAGCCAAGAACACAGGGCTGGTCGTCACATTCGTTAACGCTGAAGGCGAAAACGCATCCTGTTATTACCCCGGTGCCAACAGTGCCTTACAGGCTCTGGACATTACCGAAGCGGAGCAGATGATCTCCGAAGCCGACGTCTGCCTGATTCACGGCCAGTTACCGCAGGAAGCAATCGTAAGTGCCCTTCGCTGCGCGGAATTGTACGGCGTTAAAGTCATCCTCAATCCCGCCAGACCGCTGGAGCAGCAGGGCCAGACAACCAGCGACCTACCCATCGAATATTTCAAAGCGGATATTCTGATTCCGAATCTGTACGAGGCCGCCGACATTACCGAGCAGTCAGCGGCAAACATTCGAACCGCCAAGCTGATCGGATCTGACCTGGTTGCCCGCGGCGTGGACTACGCAGTCATTACAATGGGCAGAAGAGGCTGTATGGTCGTTGACAGAAACAGCGCCGATCATATTCCCGCATTTGAGATCGATCTGGTCGACCAAACAGGCCGGGGAGACGCCTTTGCAGGAGCGTTAGCCGCTTATTGTGCCATCGAGAACGATGTACGAGCGGCGGTAAAGTTTGCCTCGGCAGCCGGGGCCCTGGCCTGCACGAAGTTCGGCTCGATTGAAGCACTGCCAACCAAGGCCGATATTATAGAAATACTGCAGAAAGAAGATATTGGTCAACAGTAACGTACGGACCTGCGCGTTACCATCAATCCTTTGGTTTGATAAGCAGATACTGTGGGCTTTGTTCGGCACGTATGTTCAGGTGTTTGGTTTTCCAGTTGATGATGACTTTGCCGCCGTAGATTCCTAGGAGCGTGACCTCGGTCGGATCTATCGGCAGGTTGACATTGTGCCTCGGGCCTAAAGTCCAAAAGGCAAACGCCTGGCGATTGCCGTTGGTCAGCTTGAAAGCGAAATCATTTTCATTGCCGAGATCGATTTTCTCACTTATAGAATAGCCGGCAAGAGTGGACGACAGAACTTTAGCGGCAAGGTACGCCGCCTTTGGATTCAGGTCATGTTTGACAGTTCCGAATTGATGCTCCCGCTCGTTGGGGTCCGTGCCGTCATTCTTCCAGTCATACCAGATGCTGACCGGGATTTTCTGATATGCGTTTGTCAGGAACATTCGTACCATGTAATCGGCCTGCTGCTGTTCGGTCAGGAGGGATTTGTCCCAGTTGATGTTCGAGTATCCCCACTCGCCGGAGATGATGGGAATCTGTTTTCCCGCCGGTGCGTAACGCGCGATCAGTCCGCGGAGTTTGCCGTAGTCCTGGATTACGGTCTCCGGAGGTTGCGACCGGTACGGGTGGACGCTTAGAACATCGATCCATTTAAGAAGCCCATTCTTGAAACAGCCTTCAAGCCATTCAAATGGTATTCCTGAAGTAGCTCCGGCGACAACATGGCCGCTCGGATCGGCATTTCTGATACGCGAAGCTGCGGCTTCGACGAGCTTGCAGTAATCATCAACGCTCGGCTGCGGGGTCCAGAACTGCTTAATGTTCGCTTCATTCCATACTTCCCACATGATACCTTTGCCAGCGTATCTTTTAGCGGCAGCTTCGGCAAAGTCTGCGAATGCTTTACGTCCGGCTTCCGTGCGGACCGACCTGTCCGATTCGTAAAGTTCGTTGCTGTAATCGAGAATGTACAGAACACGGATGCCGAGTTCTTCGCATCCGAGAGTTAAAGAGTCATAGCCCGATCCCTTGAAATCATATTCGCCTTTGGTCTGCTCGATGCGCGACCAGACGAGGTCCATTCTAATAAACTTGAATCCACCTTCTGAGATCATATGAAGATCGTGCGGCAGGCCCGTGAAATGGATGTTGACGCCGAAACCGTCGGATATGGCCGGGCCCGGCAGTGATTTGGCACCCATAGTTACAGGCGAAACCGCCCCGATAACCAGAAACAGAACAATCATGAAGACAAACAAAGGCCGAAGATGCAAAACGGAGATCGCAGGATTGTCATCTGTCTTCTGTATTCTGTATTCTGTATTCGGACTCATCTTCTACCTTTCAATTAAGATTAGCCCGCCCGATGCCCACAGAGGCGAGCGATATAGCAGGACCAGTTCGCAAACCACCCTTTCCGCATAAGCAGAATCTTGAACCTGAAGTAATATACAACAGATACACATATGTGTCAAACATCAAGTTGGCCGCTCAGAAGAAGGATGGATTGCCCGGCGAGCCGCCTTGCAGACGGGTGCTGAAAGAGCACAATAATGTGTTAAGATAGGCAAAAATTCAGCGGATTTTCGACCAAAAGCGATGGTAGTTGAAAACTAAAATCGGAAATTTGAAAAAAAATTTTATTCCATACCACTCAAGGACTTACGACAAAAACGCTGTCTACAATTTTGTAGATTTTCGCATCAAACACGCAGGTAGCTCCAATTATAGAGGGCGATGTTATTCGCCTGGCGGCGAAAGCCGGTTGCCCGAAAAGTGAATATTGAAGCACAGCGTTGTCATTCTGAGCGGAACACAGTGGAGCAAAGAATCTCAACGACGGATGAGCACAACCAATCTGTTCGTTGCTATTACAACGACAACGCTGAGATCCTTCGTTTCGCTCAGGATGACGATGAGTGGAGGCGTGAAAATTGAATACGGGAGAGTAAAGCATGGGATTTGAACTTGATATATTTGAAGATAAGTCACTCGAATGTGACTACCTTGAATGGCTCGTCGATACACAGTCGGCCGACATCCAGAAACACTTCGTTCGGCTGTGGGATTACTATGCCAACCCGAAGGTCGAGACGACCGGTTCCGGTGCGACCGACAGGAAGGTCAACGAATCCGGCCGGTGTTACGTGCAGGCGCAGGAATATGGTCTGCCGGCAAGAATCACCGGACTTATGCACACCGGTCAGGCGGGAATCTTCGGAGCAAGGCCCGTCAACCAGGTGCAGCGAAAAGAGGTTGTCATTGAGAACGACATCGCATGGCGAGTCAACGCGGCGGTCGATTTCCTGTTCGGCAAGCCCATCACATTTGTTTCCAAATCGCCGGATGAGCCAAAAAGTGCAGAAATCCAAAGCATCTTAAAGGCATTGTTCGCGGCCAACGGCGATATCGGATTTTTCCAGGATATGGCAGTGCTCGGAAGTGTCTACGGCTTTGTCGATTGTTTCGTCAGGCCTGGCGATAAAATCATCGAACGCATCACTTCCTCCTCCTCACAAACCCTCTCTGCGGACCGACGCTATGCGGGGTCCCTCGATGATGTGCTGCAGTTCGCGCAGACAATCGACCTTGAACTGATCGAGGCGCCAAGAGCACTGCCTGTCCTGGAAGAAAACGATTACAAAAAGATCCGCTACTACGTCCAGCACTTCGGGCAGAAGAAAAATGCCCTGAGCAGAAAAAACTCGTTTCTCGCAAGGCTTCTATCGTCCGGCACTCAGGCCGGCGACAATCGCCGAGTGGTAGCCGTCACTGAGATCACCTCGGCCGATGCATGGCAGCGGTACGAAGACAAGCAGCTCGTCGCCGAGGGAAGGCTGCCGTGGGGCTTTCTGCCGGTCGTACATATCCAGAATATCGCTCAGCCGTACTACTACGAAGGTATAAGCGACGTCGAGCCGCTTGTCCCGCTGCAGGATGAGCTGAACACCCGGCTGAGCGACCGGGCCAGCAGAATCACGTTCCAGTCGTTCAAAATGTACCTCGGCAAAGGGATCGAGGGCTTTGAGGACAAGCCCGTGGCGCCCGGCAGGATGTGGTACACCGATAATCCGGAGGCCTCGATCGAGGAGTTCGGCGGCGACATCGAGACACCCAGCGAGGGACTGCATATCGCTGAGATACGTGAAGCGATGGACAAGGTCAGTTCCGTCACGCCACTCGTCGCCGGAGTGCTGAAGAACAAACTCGGCAACCTGACCAGCGCAGTGGCCCTTCGTTTGACGCTGATGGGTATGCTCTCGAAGAACGACCGCAAACGATTCACCTACAGCGAAGGCTTAAGGAAAATCTGCCGGATGGTCCTGAGGATGCTCGATACCGCCAACATCTACAAAACCGACCGGAAGGACCGGGAAGTAGAGATCATTTTTCCCAGCCCGCTGCCGGAGAATACGATGGAGAAATTAAAAGAGGCCCAGGTCAAGAAAGAGCTGGGCGTGCCGTCCGAGCAGGTGCTCAGAGAATTAGGATACGAAAAATCATAGAAGGGACCCCATTTTGCAAACAGACCGCAAAATGGGAACCCGAACAGAAAGGGAGAGTTTATGAGTCCGATTGAGACACAGGATATTTTGTCAGAAGACATAACGCCGGCAAGTGATAATGACAACACAAAGCTTGTTCCGGTGGCCGAATCCATCCGCTATCGCAAGCGGGCACAGAGTGCCGAGAAGAAAATCGAATCTTTGACCGAGCAGTTGGCCCAGGCAAACTCGCAAACGGCAGAGCTGTCCGGGCAGTTAAGTGACATTCAGACCGAACAGAAGCTGATGCGGCAATTAGCCGCCGCGGGGGCTGTCGATCTGGAAACGGCTGTGCTGATTGCCAGGGCCAGAATGCAGGATAAGGACGATGCGGATGTAACCGGCGTGATCGAGCAGTTGAAGAAGGAAAAGCAATATCTGTTCGCCGGCAGCAGCCCGGGTGCAGCACCAGCGAAAACCGCCGGCGCCAGGGACCGGGTGACAAATAGTCAGACCCTGCTCGAAAGAGCGGCGAAAAAAGCCGCCACAACCGGCAACCGAACGGATTTGCACGAATATCTGAAACTGCGAAGAAACTTTATATAACTCATGAAAAGCAAGCATACTTAGCTCTGCAATTTATCGCGGAGCGCAGAACGGGAGAATAACAAATGGCATTTACAGGAAAAGCAACATATTCCGCCGGTACGACCCTGCCGGAACTGGCCGAGGATGTCTCGGACCTGGTCGGGATAGTCTCGCCTTATGAGACACCTTTATTGAACGCCCTGGGCGACCCGATGCGTGAGGCAACCAGCACGCATCACGAATGGCTCGAAGACGAGCTTCTGCCCAATAAGGACGCCGTAAACGACAGCACGTTTACCGACCCGAGCGCCGACACGGATTTTGTCGTCGATAATGGCAGTCGATTCCGCGTTGGCGACCAGATTCAGGTCGAAGGCAGCGAGGAATTGATGCTGGTAACCGGCATCAGCACAAATACTCTTACGATAGTTCGCGGCTACGCCGGCACCACTGGCGAGAACCTCGCCGACAATCAGGTGATCAACATTCTCGGCAATGCCGCACTCGAAGGCGCCGACAAGCCCAGTGCAAGGTTCACCAACCGTAGCCGGTGCGGCAACTACACGCAGATATTCACCGCCGCGGTCGAAGTAAGCGGCACGGACATGGCCGCCAGCCAGTTAGGTTTGGCGGACGAAATTGACAGCCAAAAGCAGGCACGTCTGCGGGAGTTGGTTCGCGACCTGGAAAACACCATCATCAACGCCGGCCAGCCCGCGAGCAACCCTGAAGGCAGCGGCTCGGTCAGACGCTCGATGAAAGGCATTATCCAGCGCCTTTCGACGAATATCTTCCACACGGGCGACAGCGGCTTTCCGAGCGGCACAGCTCTCGACGAGGCGATGATCAACTACGTGCTCAGGAAAATCTGGGACAGCAGCAGCGGCAACGTGGACCTTATCGTCGTCGGCGGTTTCCAGAAGCGAAAGATCAACGCCTTTTGTTCCGACAGCCGGGCGTACGGAGCCAACGACACTACCTTCACCGATATGATCGGCATCTACGAAAGCGACTTCGGCATCTGCAAAATTGTCACCACACGCTGGATGCCGCAGGATGCTGCACTGCTGCTGGATTCATCGCGCATCAACGTGCTGCCATTAGCCGGCCGAAGCTTTCACTTCAAGCCACTGGCCAGCAGCGGCGACTATGAGTGCGGCGAATTGATCGGCGAATATACCGTGGAGCTCAAAAACGAAGCGGCACACGGTTTGATTCGTAATCTAAGCACCAGCTAAGCATCTACCCGATTTATCGGGGGGACATACGAGGATGGGAATCCCGCGCTATATGCGGGATTCCATTCTCACAAGGAGACAAAAGAAATGGTTACTTTTTCAAACGATGCCGACATTTTGAAATATGAACCGATCCTGTTCGGTGAACTGCACCTGCCGTGGCAGGTATTGGCAACCGGAACAGAGGCAATCCTCAGCGGCACGACATTGACGGCAGGCGGAGCCGATTTCATCGCCGCTCAGGTCCAGGCAGGCGGCGTTATTTATCTGCAATCGGCGGATGGTTCGCTGGACGGAGCGTACGAGATCGTCTCGGTGGATTCGTCGACGCAGCTAAGCATATCGGTCATCCGGTCCGATTCGACAGAGACCGCCGTGCCGCCCCCGGCAGCAACGAACATATCCTATCGAATCAGCACGTTCGGACCACAGGCTGCTGAGGTAGGTTTTCAGTTGACCGAGTATTTCGGCATCAAACCGGGTAATCCGGCAAGTGACATCGATGCCGATGATATTCTGGATACGACCGTTTTAAGGCTGGCATCTGTTTTCGCAGTGATATCAGGCGTGTATGCCATGCTGGCAGGCAAAACAAAAGATCAGAACTACTGGAACAAGAGCCTGTACTACCAGAAGCTCTCCGCCAAGGCAAGGGGACGGTGCCGGCTCAGTATCGACGTCGGTACAGATGGCCTGGCCGATGTTACCAAGATCGGAGCGGCCGGAAGATTAGTGCGAGATTAGTTTACAAAGAGAAGACAGATGAAAGCCACATTAGATACAAAAGTGTTGTTTGATGAGCAGGCGTTGGAGATTAGCCCCGACAGCTTCAGCAGGGACTCAATCGAAAAGACTGTACCCGGGCTGGACGGCGTTCTAAGTATCGATCTCGGACTGCGCGGCAGAAAGATTAGACAGACCGGCACGCTGCGAGCTAAAAGCCGGACGCAACTGGACGAGAGAATCAGCAAGATTACAGCATTTATGGACGGCGATACACACACGCTAACAACCGGCAGCGGTCGGGAACTCACTAATCTTCGCATGGATTCGTTCAAGACCGGCACAGAACACGCCGACGGCTCCGGCATTATGGTCGATTATGAAATCATCTACACGCAATTAGTTTAACAAAATTCTACATATTTAGCCCCCAGTTTTAACTGGGGGTTATGGAAAAGGATACAGAAAAAATGTCACTTTACAGCAACGGCATAGATTCGGTCAGAGCATTTGATCTGCCAGTCGGCATTCGAGCGGATGGTCAGTTCATCAAAGAGCCTCGCGTAGCATTAGTCAAATGGCGTTCAACCTGGAGCGACAAATTCCACCAGGTGTACGTTAATGGCCGATACGCAGGGACAACACTCGACAGTCAGCAAAGACTATTGCTCGTTCCGGGCCCAATGTCTCCGGAGTGTCCTGTTCGGATTGAAGTCTTTGCCGTTGAGGCAGAATACGCCGATTCCGATTTCAGCAGCGAACTCGAACGACCACCTGCTGACGGCGGACGTGTCACAATAACGCTGTTACGAAGCCAGAATTTACCGAGGGATGCTGTTGCTGATATTTACTTCGACAACGGCACAGGCCAGGTCGATTACGACAATCCAATTACCAACACGCCGATCCGAATCTGGCCGGCCTGGCAGGACAAAGCCGGATTCGCAATGAGCAGATTCGGTCTGGGTGATTTCGGATGGGATTCGGCTGCTGCGGTTGGTTTCAGCAAGGGCAGCTTCGGTCACGGCCAGTTCGGCCTCGACGCAGATACAATCGAGTGGACAAGTCCGCCACTGCCCAGCGGCACTTACAAGTTCGGCGTAAAGGTCATGGATGCATCGGGCAGGCAAAGCACAAGCAGCGAGACCGAACCGATTACGGTGACACCGGCAGCGAAATCCCCCGAGGGACTGACTGTTTCTTCGTTCGATAAACAGACAAATCAACTGGTGCTCAAGATAGAAAACAACGTATGATTTTCAAAGAGTAAATATTAACGGACAAGGGGAATATTATGGCTGAAGTTTATCCATCAGACAATGAGCTGCTCAATATGCAGTCGGACAGCGAGACGGGTGTCGAGTACATCCCGACCGGGACGGCACCATATTACCTACACTTTAGAAAGCTGCTGTACCGGTTGCTGCTGGCGGCACGTCGTGCAAACGACCTGAGAGTTTACGTCGAAGGCGGCCTTGATGTAGGAATCAAGCCCGGCAAGTTCTGGCTGGGCACCACACTAATCAACTATGCAGGCTCATCAGACAATACGCTGGCCGACGATAAAGCGAATATTTATATCTATCTGAACTCATCCGGCACACTCATTACCAACGAATACAGTGGCTTTCCCGATATGGCAGCTACACCGCATATCCGGCTGGCACAGGTTTGTACATCAGGTGGTGACATTGACTCGATAATCGACTGCCGTACCGGACATAACATTGTTATGCCATACGCAGCCGGCGGAATAAAGAAAACCATCCAGGCCCATATCGCCGACGACACACTGACGGCTGCCGAATCGGGCAGCGTACACACAAACCTTGGCGCCTCTGCAACAGTAACGCTGACCTTGCCCGCCTCAGCATCTCCGGGAACGGTATTCAGTTTCGCGGTACAGGCGGCCCAGCAGTTACACATCGATCCGGGCACGGCAACGATTCGTGACGACTCCGGCCAGACGGCAGACAAATACAAATCAGCCAATACAATCGGAGCCTCACTAACGATTATCGCTGATTCGGCCGGTAACTGGGCAACCATTGCCAAGAATGGAACCTGGACCGAGGAAGCATAAAACACATCCGCAGGAGAGGAGTCAGATATGGCAAACGAAATACATGCAAACTACGTATCAGGCAATACGCTGTATGCCGTTGTTCGCAATACCGCTGGTAGTGTCTGGTATGTCACCGGACAGGTCTTTGAGGTCTGGGGGACGGGCGGTCGGACAGCAGATGATTACAACATCAGCCTGACGGACAAGAGCGGCAACCGGTACGTCGGCAGCTTCGATACTAACATCCCCGCGGGAAGATATTTCGTACAGGTTTTTCTGCAGGCCGGGGCAAATCCCGCTGACGGTGACACGTTCATAGCCGGTGAAGAAATCGTCTGGTCGGGCACAGGAGTTGTAACCGCCGAAAAGGTGCTGGCCAACAAGGCTGTACAGGACAAGCCCAGCGGCCAAATCAAATATTATGATGACGATGGGCAAACAGTGTTGTTGACACATACACCGGCAGATGCTGCCGCGACGATTACCAGAACACCAGGTTAAACTTGAGAATCGAGGAGGCTTGATATGGGCGGCTTTTCAGATTATTGGGAAAACAAGATACTGGATCACATCTTTGGAAAAAGCAGCTACACACCACCGACAATATACGTAGGACTCTCGACCGCAGATCCGACCGATGACGGTTCAGGATTAGCCGAGCCAAGCGGCAATGCCTACACACGGGCACAAACATCCGCTTGTGACTGGAACACCGCATCGAACGGTTCGCTGAACAACGCCGGCGACATTACATTCGCCCAGGCGACCGGGAACTGGGGAACGATAACTCACTTTGTTATGTTCGATGCGGCGACGGCAGGTAACATGCTGGCTCATGGTGTTTTGAGTCAGTCCAAATCAATCAGTGAATCAGATACAGCAAGGTTCGAAGCGGGTGACCTTGATATAAGCTTAGATTAATCAATGCTAATTGCAGGAGTTTAGAATGGCAACGATAAACAGAAATTGGGCCTCGCAGTCTCAGATCATCGGGACGGGCGACGGCTACGTCACGCTGTCCGGAACGACCGAATCGTATTCGTCCGATGTCGATATGGAGACAAACGGATACGAAGGCGCTCACGTCACTGTTGAGATCGACTACGACACGACACCGACGGATGAGGTTAAGATCAAATTGTACGGATCGCTGGACGGCACGAATTACGATGACACGCCGATCTGGGAAATGCAGGGCGACAAAAGCGTCGATCCTCAGCAGTTGAGCTTCGTCGTTCGAGACCTGGCTCATTTCAGGATAGGCATCCAGCAGACCGGTTCGACCGACAGCCACAACGTCAGAGCATACGTCCAGTGCTGGAACTATCAGTCAACATAAGGAGGCGAACATGGCCGATATACACATAGGAAAGATCAACAGTACCGAATCCGGCAAGGGCAAGGCCGAGCTGTTATATCACATCCCCATCGACACGCCGGTCGGCGGAATTGTGCCGACGCCCGAGAGCACAATCACGGCACAACTTCAACAGGCCGAGATTGATGCCCTGGATGCCGGCTCATTAGTGGAAGTATCACGAAACATCGTGGTGCTCGCCGACCAAACTCAACCGGAGATAGCCGACGCGATTCGAGCCGACTGGCAAAACGCCAGGGTGGACTACAACAACAAATACAACTTTACCTACAAATTCTATGGAGCGACATTAGATGCCACTGCTTAAGCCGATCAGAGCATTACAAATCGACTGGAGCCATCCACTTACCAGGGGACTGACCGGATGCTGGCTGATGAACGAAGCAACCGGCGAAATTGTCGCCGACTGCGGGCCACGCCGCAACAACGGTACCTTTCATTACAGCACAACCGCTCCGGCGTGGAATTCGGGACGTCACGGCTCCTGCATCGAATTTGGAACCGAGCGATGCATCGACTGCGGAACCGGCAAATTCGGATGGGACCTCACCAACGAAGTAAGTGTCATAGCATCAGTCAATCAAAGTGCAAGCCAGGTCAATACACTCTTCGCACGCAGCAGTGTTGTCAGGCCTTGCAGACTTTCCACATATACCAGCGGAAGGTTCAAATGGTTGGTCTATACCGATGAAACAGCCTGCATCATCAACTCAACATCTACTCACTCAATCGATGGCAACGAATGCGTTCACGTCGCAGGCGTCTGGCGTCCCGGCGATGGCAGACTCTATGTCAATGGCGTCCAGGAAGCCGACGAATCCTCAAGCTCCGGCAACCTGAGCTTCGTCAACGATACACAATCCAGTGGTATCGGAGGAACATACGAAGCCGGCAATTATTACTTCTGCTTGAACGGCAGAATAGATTACATCTTTGTCTACAATCGTGCTTTGAGCGCCGAAGAAGTCAGATGGCTCTACCGAGAGCCGTTTGCAATGTTCGCAAGGCCGTTCAGCCCAGCATCGATTCATATCTCGGCAGCGACAATTTCCCTCGCCGGATCTGCCAGTGAGACTTCGACAGGATCCGCAGCGTTGACCTTAACAGGCATCGTACCGCAAGTCGAGCTGAATTGGCTCAGAGACACCCTTTTCAACGGAATGACCGCCAACGCTTTGAAGCTGGGGACGGCCTTAACTCTGGGCCGGTTCTGGATTCGCGTTGCAGGCTGCTCGGCGCTCTACCGAGGGCCAGACATGGAACAAATAGATTTTGAGGCCGTACTGGCAGTGGCCCAGAGAGATGCCTGTGAGATTTCACCCCCCGGCTACCTCCCGCACGACAGCAGCTCGACATATTTTTATGCGGTTCGGCGGTACAATCACTGCGGCTATCAGGATCGCACGTTAGCTGCTGTGGCGAAACTTTCGCTCGATGCCGAAGGCGAGCCGGATAAGCCGCAGCCGAATAAGATTTTCGCTGCCAGGGCCGAACAAGGGGACGCCGGCAAGGTCCGTCTGACATGGTTCTATTGCCCGCTCGAACAAGGCTCGCAGCCGGCGTGTTTTAATATCTACTACGACAGCCGGACGGGGCAAATCGACTATGAAAATCCTCTGGCTGAAATCAGCTACCAGGGCCGGAAGTTCTATCGCTACAAAAGTGACCTACTCGAACCGGGCAGATACATGTTCGCCATCAAAGCGGAAGATGCCGCCGGTATTGAGCGCGATTCATCGGCCCACCTTTCCATCGAGATTGACAGCACAGGACCAGATGCAGTCACTATCCTGCAGGCAGAGACGGTTTAACATTTTGACTGAGAAACGAGAGGCAAGACATGTCCAACAAAATTGACTTTTTCCAGCCGGAACAGAGGCAACTGTCACTTCCGGCAGCTTCTGTCTCGATTCTGGTTGACGGAATATTGTGCACCGACCTGGAGCTGATAGAGATTGTGCGAAGCGGCCGGCCGGAGTTCGGCTGGGCTAAATTAGCCTACAATCCTGCAGCACACACCGGCACCGATGTAATAGCCGCAGAAGATTTTGTAAATGAATTTGCAGCAGGAAAAACAGTCTGCGTCCGGCAATATTATAATGCCGATTTGTGCGGTTCAGCAGTCTTTGACCTGCCGATCTTCAGCGGGCAGATAGAAAGCATCGAGACACGGCGAACAGCCGACGGCGAGAAGCTGGAAATCATCGCCAGAGACTTCAGCGTGAATCTGAAACGCCTTTCAGTATATGGTCAGCGTCTTGCAAAAACGGACGGTTCCAGTATATTCCTGGCCGGTCTTGATACGATATTTAATCCCGACGGTAAAGGTAACGCCAATCAGACAGCGATCGCTCTCGATGGCAAAAGCTACACGGCCTTTTACGGCGAATCCATACAGAGCAAGCTCTGGACTTATGCCGAAGTGATTGATTATCTGCTCTGCGAATACGCACCGGCAGGGCAACTGAAAACACCGAGCTTCAGTCGGTTGCAAGCTCTTACAGAAAATCATATTGTTCGCGACCTTGATGTCACTGGGCTAAATCTCGCCGAGGCCCTGAACCGCTGCTGCGAACGGATCGGCCTGAAGTTTAAGTTCGTTCCGCGAATGGCAGATAACGGGCAGCGCCAGGCGATTGTATTCTACAGAGCCGGCACAGGCAAAGTCGTCGAGCTGAATTGTCAGCCGGCCGGACAACAACTCGCCATTTCAAAGACCAATATTGCACAGTTGCACAGCAAGAAAAAGTTCTGGCCCGTCACGCATAGATATATCGGCCAGGGCGACTTCAAAATCTACGAAGCGACCTTCGAGCTAATCAAGGCATGGGACGCCGGCCTCGAACAGAACAACTATGACAGTCTTTCGCCCTCGACAAATCCGAACTTCTGCATTACCAAAGACGTCTATCGCAAATGGTGCCTGAACGAAGCGGGCGAGTACAGCGGGCCTCCTTATAATCAGTCAGATGCGTTTGACTTTTCGCAAATCTTCCAAAGCGGCAATTTCGTTCATCGCCGCAGGCGCTTCCGGCCGGCTCTGACTACCGATGTTCAGGGGCACTCGCTCGGCTATTTTCTGCATGTCTCGTACGATAGCGGCCAAAGCTGGTGGCAGTACCTTCATGCCTTCAATATTCTGCTCGACGAATGCGGCGTGTGGCTCAGCAGCGATCAGCTCGATATGGACACCTGGACCGCGGC
>Ga0307380_10005494_pt1 | contig 16797 bp, 20 predicted proteins | sample UN3MG_FD_202239 | JGI IMG/M metagenome (GOLD analysis project Ga0307380, IMG submission 202239) | Soil microbial communities from Risofladan, Vaasa, Finland - UN-3 | ecosystem: Environmental > Terrestrial > Soil > Coastal area > Acid sulfate soil | place: Finland: Risofladan, Vaasa | collected...
AACTTAAAGATGCAGGGAAAGCATAAACAACATAAAAGTGACATTTTATGACATTGCGCTTGACATTTAGAGAGAAATGTGTTATACTTGAGACATAATAAAAAATGGAGGCATTTAAATGACGAATAGAGGATTAAAAATATTATATGTATGAACTTTTTCACGGAGATTGCTTAGATTATATGGAAACCGCTACGGAAAACTCGGTTGATTCAATTGTCACCGACCCGCCTTATGCTATGTCCATTTTTGGGAAAGATTGGGACTATGGAATACCCGGCAAGGCTTATTGGGAAAACGCTATGCGCATCGTAAAACCCGGTGGGCACATGCTTGCCTTTGGAGGTAGTAGAACTTTTCACAGATTGATGTGCGTCATCGAAGATGCCGGGTGGGAAATTAGAGATACTATCATGTGGGTGCATGCCGAAGGATTTCCAAAATCCTATAACGTAGGCAAGGGGATTGACAAGTTTTTAAAAACAGGGAACGCTTCTTGGAATGGAACAGGAGATAGCAGTAAAGGTTCTCTTGGATATTCAAAATTACAATATGAGCAAGGTGTTCGACCATCAGACTATTCGGACAGACACCAGAATAAAACTGAGATAACAGAAGAAAAAGCAAAAGAATGGGAAGGTTGGGGAACTGCCCTTAAGCCAGCTTTTGAAATTATTGTTATAGCAAGGAAACCATTTAAAGGCTCTATTGCAAAGAACACACTTAAACACGGTACGGGAGCTTTAAATATTGACGCATGCAGGGTTGAGACGGGACTACCTCAGAAAAGATGGCCCACAAACCTTATACACGACGGTAGCGATGAAGTTGAAGAATGTTTTCCATATAAGAAAAGTGGCTCTCCTAATGGAGTAGGTCAATTTTATCGGAGAACGGTAAACACATGGGGCCCAGCGAACATAAACTGTGGTGGTAGCGAAGAGGCTTATCGTTACAGCGATAGTGGTTCTGCTTCACGATTTTTTTATTGTGCAAGAGCGTCCAAAAAAGATAGAGACGAAGGCTTGGAAGACATGGAAATAGCCAGAGTGCTTGGAGATGAACGACCATCAGGAAGTAGTTACGAGAGACGAGGGCTTCCCCCTGTATATAGAAAGAATACCCATCCTACGGTGAAACCAACAAAGCTAATGAGATATTTGTGCAGATTAGTAACTCGACCAAACGGTATTGTATTTGACCCGTTTATGGGTTCGGGGAGCACCGGAAAAGGGGCTATTTTGGAAGGTTTTAGTTTTATAGGTTGTGAGAAAGAAGGGGAATATGTTGAGATAGCAAGGAAACGGATTGACTTTGCTATTTCAGAATATAAGAAATTGGTACTTGACAAAAACTGAAAAGTGTGGTATAATTAGAGTGAGATTAGAGCTATAACCAAAGGAGAAATATGGAAAATTCATGTGAAGTTAGATTAGTTATTATTAACGAGTTTGGAAATCAAACTGATGTTGCTGTTGCTATGCCCGATTCAACCATTGTTTCGGTGTATAACGCTATCCGAAATGCGTTACTAGCTAGTGAATTTAATCTCGAAACAGTTGATACTATCTTTCCTTATATGGAAGAACTTGAAACCCCTCTTAATTCAAAGGGGTTTCGTAGTATATTAAAAAGGATATGAAGTGGACAACACCGATAAACAAAAAAAGGAATTAGAAATAAGAGATAAGCAGGTAGAAAAAATGATTAAGGAGTGGGATTTGGTGAAATGCCTAGTTTGTGGAAGAGAAATATCAATGCTTACTTCTCTAAGGCTCGATAACGAGCGAGGCTACATTTGTAAAGGTAGACACGATAACCCGTGATTACAAACACAATAGTCAGTAGCGAAAAATACATTAAGTCTTTATTGTCTCATGTGGAAAGAGTTAAGGAATCGGGCGGAAAAGTTGTTTATAGAATTAATGATAAAATGACAAAATCCGTTATAAGTGAAGTAACTAAGTATTTTTCCGTTGAGCCATATACCATCGAAGTAAAAAAATGTGCTCGTTGTAGAAACGAATATGATATCATAATATATTTTTAATTAGGTTTATAATGGGAGAATATAATTTTAAAAAAGACTTATCCACAGCCAATAAGACAGAAAAAGAAATAGCAACGTTTTTAGAGAAAAAGTATAATGTTGAAGTGTTAGAATTCAATGATACCAGCGATTATGATTTGCTGGTAAAAAAAGAAGATGGCTCATTGGTAACCTTTGAAGTAAAAGAGGACTTTTTATGTGGAGAAACAGGGAATGCTGTCGTTGAGTTTGAATGCAGGGGGAAACCATCTGGCATATCTGTAACAAAAGCAGATTATTACATATACAAAATGCACACCAGAAAGGGCATAAGATACATTTTTCATAAAACAAGCGATATAGTGAAAATGATTAACAATAAGAAGTATCGCACCATAGTAAATGGCGGGGATGAAAACTCAGATAGCATGAATTACTTGTTTAGATATGGGGTATTTTCCAGTACCGGAAAAATAATTGCCCCTTGACAAAATACCAAAAGTGTGGTATAATAAAGTATTGGAAGGAGGAAAAGATTGGCAATCTAAAAGGCATATGAAGATTATTGTATTATTAGAGGTTGGCAATACAGATTCAGATACTATTATCGAAATAGCAAAAAGCAAAGGTTGTAATCCAAGATATATAAATACAAGTTCTTATGATGAAGAGACTGAGTACAATGTTATAGTTGATGCGGTGGATGATTTTTCATCCAGTATATTTGGGGAGATATTATTTATAAAATTTTCTGGAAGAGAGAGTATTGCCCGATGCATTGGGGATGAATTTTCAGAAATGGTAATAGTGTTGAGTTGCAATAAGTTTAGCGAGTATTACACAGAATGCCCTGTGTGTACGTTTTTAGAGTTACTAAATTCACTTGAAAAGGAGCGATATCAAAATAAGTATATAAGAGACGAGAGACCAATATATGTATAAGTGCAAAGTGCACAATTATAAATTTTTCCTATAACTACGGCTTGGAAAAAAAGGAGACTAAAAAGTATGGCATTTAATATTAACAAAGCAGTAAGAGAAAAGATTTTTGCTAAAATTGCGCTAATGGGAGGAAGTGGTTCTGGAAAGACCTACACCGCATTACGGTTGGCAACAGGAATGGCAAAGGCATTAGAACCCGTTCTTGGTCGCCCCGCTAAAATAGGCATGCTTAATGCAGAGCAATCTCGTGGTTTATACTACGCAAACGAATTTAAGTATGATATAGCAGATATCGAAGCACCGCATCACCCTGAACGATACGTCGAGGCAATCGACCAGTTTGTAAAAGCGGGATATGACATTTTAATTATGGACACCACGAGCAAGGAGTGGGAAGGAAAAGGTGGGTGTCTGGAACTACAGCAACTAGCGGGAGGAAATTATCAGGCATGGGGTAAAGTAACGCCTCGTCACGATAAGTTTATTACAGCGATTGCTGAAAGTCCAATTCACATTATTGCAACCATGCGTGGAAAAGACCAATATGCGATGGAAACCAGTGATGATGGAAAAGTAAGCGTAAAGAAGTTGGGCGTTGGAGCAAAACAAAGGGAAGGTTTCGAGTTTGATTTCACAGCAACATTCTTGGTTGACCAACTCGATAATCATGCTACTGCTCAAAAAGACAATACCCATATCTTTGAAGATTTAGGTAGGGTTCTTCTAACAGAAACTCACGGGGAAGACATTATTGCTTGGGCAAACTCAGGAGAAGGATATACACCAAAACCATACAAGAATATTCCTGAACCAGTTGATGCAGTAAAGGCTCTAAAAGACGAGATTATTGAGGTTTGCAAAACATTAGGCGGTAGCAAGAACGAAACGTTAATGTCGCTTTTGAAGGTATATACCCCTAGCGGTAACCCCAATAACATCAACGATATAAATAAGTTGACCGAACTTCGCTCAGAATTGGCAGAGATTGAAAAGCAAGCCAAAGAAGAGACCAAATAATAGACAAGGAGAAAAAATATAATGGCTAGACAGATGCAGATTGTAATTTACGAAGGAAACTTGGTAGCTGACCCTGAGACCCAATACACCGCCAATGGAACATTGGTATGTAATTTCAGGATGGGTTCTAACCAAACTCATAAAAGTGGTTCTGGAGAAGTGGTCAAGGAGACCACTTGGTTAAAAGTGGCAGCTTGGGGGAAGACCGGAGAATTCGTAGGTAAGTATGCCGAGAAAGGGTCACATGTAATTGTTACAGGAAGACTGCGTGTTGGGGATAATGGTAATCCCACCGTGTATGAATTAAATAAGGGTGGCTACGGGGCATCATATGAACTCACCGCCAGTGATGTTCGTATTCTAAAAGGAAAGGCTTTTGAAGAAGAAGACACTGAACCAAGTGGCAACGAGGAAATTCCTTTTTAAGCGGTCTAAAATAGAGTAAGACATGCAGGGACTGTTAAATTAATTTGTAACAGTCCCTGCACTATGAAAGGAGTGCGTTATATATGAAATTAACTAATTATATAATGGATTTGGGTAGACCTGTCGCATTTTATCCAGAGCTAAAGAAATTAACAGGTTCGACAACAGCGACTATTTTTTTATGTCAGCTTCTATACTGGACTCCTAGAACAAAACATAAAGATAAATGGATTTATAAAACCAATTACGAGATTGAAGAAGAAACAGGGCTTACTTACAATGAGCAAAAGACAGCCAAAAAGCTATTAAGTGAGTTGGGAATAATTGATTATGAAGTAAAGCGATGGGATAGAACAACCGCTTATAGGGTTGAAGAAGAGCATTTAAATACGCTATGGGAAGACATAAAAACTGGTTCTACCAAAGAAATAGAAACCCCCATAGTAGACGAAGAATACGATGAAAATGATGATAAGGAGAGCGAAGAATCTCCAGAAGAATACTTTAATAAAAAATGGGAAGACGGAAAAGGTAAGAGAGAAGAGTTCGAGAAAGCAATAAAAAAGGGTGCTATTAAAAAAATAGGAAAAGGATTAGACTTAGTTGATGGAGTAATTGATGCCACTAAGTCTTACGGAATGAAGAAAGCAAATAAGATTGAAGAAATATCATTACAGATTGAAAAGAAGTTACATATAAATATTTCTGGAGATAAAAGATGGGATGGGTTCGTTGAATTCGCATACATCAATGAGAGTAAAGGACAGCCTGTTGCAACCTTTCTTAACTGGCTAACAAGTCAGGATGATTTTGAACTCAAATACTGGCCTCCACAACGCATGATAACATTTTATCCTCAAGCGTTTATAGAAGAGGAAAAAGCGAAGCCGATAGAAAATTGGGGAGACGCTCCAGTTGAAAAAAATGAAGAAGTCTATGCCCCAATGCCTGAATCATTGAGCAGACGACGACAACAATAAATTATAGGAGTTTTATTTATGACAATGTTGAATGAAGCTTTAACATATGCTATGCGTGGATTTTATGTATTCCCTTGCAGAGAAAAACCGGGCGCTCCTTTCATGAGAAACGGAGAGGAGGTTATCCCACGAGAGAAAACCCCTTATGTTTCCAATGGCTTACTTGACGCTACTCGGGATGAAGACCAAATTAGGGCGTGGTGGGGTAAATGGGAAAACGCAATGATTGGTGTCAATGCGGGTATGTCGGGATTATTCGTTGTTGATATTGATAGAAAGAACGTTAATGGCTTAGATACATTTTCATCTTGGGATATTAACGATGTTGCAGGGCTTCATTCTACCACTCCGTCCGGAGGCATGCACATCATATTTACTGGTACTGGAAAGACGAGCACGAATGCAAAAACAGGTATTGATACAAGAGGGGATGGTGGATATTTTATTGTACCTCCTTCTGTTATACTTGAAGGCTCTTATTGTGGCGAGTATAAGAAAATGGGAGATTGGTCTAAAGACCCCGGACTTATACCCGATGGGCTGATGTCTAAACTCTTTCCAGACGAAACAAAAGAATATGTTAGAGGCAATGTTGTATATTTCGAGGGAGAAAAAAGGCAGTTGTCTAGGGCAACTCTCACGTTTTTAGCAGATGGTGCTGTCGAGGGAGAAAGGAACAGTACCCTATTTAAAGTTCTGGCTGATTTTGCAGGCTGTGGATATACAAAAGAGAGTACTAGAGATGCGGTAATGCCTGTTTGCACTAGAATAGGATTGAGTGGAGGAGAATTCGAGACCGTCTTAGAGCATGCTTATTCGAAGCCTAGAACCCCATCTATTCCAGATTCCATTCAGTTAAAGTTAATGGAAGGGGGGAAGAACCTAGCAAGCAAGATTACTCCGGAAGAGCACGCTATAATTGAGAAGGTTTTAATAGCATGCCTAATTGTTGATAATTCCTTAATTCCTAGAGTAAACGATATCGTATACTCTGACGATTTTAAAATTATAAAAAATAGAATAATTTTTAAATCAATAAACAACTTGTATAAAGCAAGATTGAAAATTGATTATATCACATTGTCTGAGGAAGTAAGCAGAGAGAACTCTAATATAGAAATAGATGATATTTCTGAAATATTAGGTCAGTATTTTGTTGATACTGAAAACGCAATAAGTTATGCTAAGATAATAAAAGACAAATCATCTATTAGAAAGCTAGAAGCGGTTTTAGATAATAAGGAAAAATATCTAAAATTGGGTTTAGATAACGCTGTAGCGTCTCTCGAAACAGACATATCCGATATTGCCATAGAAGGTGGGGTAAAGTCAACTAACGTTTTAACTGGTGAGCAGGCAAGCGAGTTGAGCACGGAACGCACAAAGAAATTGATGAGCGGAGAAATACAACTATTAAAAACAGGATTTGCAGTGTTTGATGATAAGGTTGGAGGTCTCTATCCAGAAGAGTTTATGATTTGTGCGGGAAGACCGGGTTCAGGTAAATCCTGTTTATCGTTAGGTATTGCTAAACACGTCTCAATTGATAACCCGAAGAAGACTTTATTTTTTACATTAGAAATGACAACCCATGAAACAGTATGCCGTCTTGTTACTCAAATGACAGGGATACCTTATGAGAAAGTATATACTGGAAAAATGGACGAAGCCCAATGGTTAGAATATGAAAAAGCTCATGCTAGAATAAGTGCAGGAGGAATACTATTTGACGATAGTGCCGACACTATTCCAGAAATCAGATTAAAGATTAGAAAGGCGATTGACGATGGTTTAGATTTGGTTATAATTGACCAACTAGAAATGATACAAGGGAGAAGTTCAATGCCCGCATATCTAAGGCTTGATTCTATTAGTTATGAAGTGAGAGACATGTCTCTGGACTTTAGTATTCCAATTATTTTAAATCACCAACAAAACAGAGGTGTCACAGACAGAAAGCTTAAAAACCCAGACCCTATATTAGCAGACCTGAACCAAGCGGGAGAAAAACCCGCAACTCAAGTGTGGTTTATTCAACATCAGTTGGATAAAGATGGGAAAATAATACAGTCCAGAATTGTAATGGGAAAAAACAGAAATGGCCCTAAGATTAACTTTCTGGTTCAGTTTGTTGAAAACAGAATGCTTTTTGGTAATCCCGCCAGAGATACAGACCAGTGGAAGGGTTTAGAGTCCCATGAAGACGATACCGATGAAGAATGGTGGAAGGAAGAAGATTAAAATGACCAGTGACTACGATTTTATAATAGAGAACATCAAATTTTCATACTCATCAGTATCGTCTTTTGATACTTGTGCTTATGGATTTAAGATGAGTTATATAGACAAACTCCCGAGAGCAAATAATTTTTTCGGAGAATATGGTACATTCATTCATGAATGCATGGAGAAATATTTTTTAAATGAGCTAGAGCCTTTTGAGCTTTCTGAATATTTTAGAAACAATTATCACGAGAGAGTTATTACTCCCGCACCGCCTTACCCTGACGGTATGGCAGATAGGTATTTCAATGAGGGGGCGGAATTCTTTGATAGCTTTTCTTTCGATAAAGAAGATTATGAGATAGTTCAAGTGGAAGGAACATTAGACTTTTCTCTACCTGTTACAGACGGTATTTTTACAGGCAGACCTGATTTGGTTTTGCGAAATAAAAAAACCGGAAAACTGGGATTATTTGATTTCAAGACATCCAGACCTTTTTGGAACAACAAGTTCACAGGAGAGTTAAAAACAGATAAGAAAAAAATGAGTGCTTATCACACACAAATGTTTGTGTATACTTATGGATTGCGGAAACAATATGGAATCAATATAGATGAAATAACATTGTGGTTTACAAGACCCAACAGGCTTGTTACGATACCTTGGGATTCGGAAAAAGAAAAAGAAGCAATAGATTATATTGAATCCATAATTAAAAGAATAAAAAACGAAAACGAGTTTCCATATAACAATAAAAGCGCATACTTTTGTGACCATTTATGTGGAGTTAGGGGATTCTGCGAATATCGCTAAATCCGGTGTCATTATCTTTTTGATAATGGCACTCAATTTACAAATATTTAAAAGGAGTTATAAATGGGAAAATTTGCAGATTTAACAGGAATGACCTTTAGTAGATGGACAGTACTGGAACTCGACGGTAAGCGAGGGGCGCAAAGATATTGGAAATGTGCTTGTATATGCGGGAAAACAAAAAATGTCTGCGGGGCAAGCTTAAAATCTGGGGCAAGTCGTTCTTGTGGCTGTTTAATTGGTGATTCTAGAAGGGCTAAAACATTCGACTTAATCGGAAAACGATTTGGACGCTTAACTGTAATATCTCTTAATGATTTTAATGGTGGAAATGCTAGGTGGCTTTGCGTGTGCGATTGCGGAAAGGAGAAAATAATAATAGGACGCAGTTTAACTAAAGGGATGACAACCTCTTGCGGGTGTTACGGAGATGAACAGCGTAAAAAAGCAACTTTTATAGATTTGACAGGCGAGAGATTCGGTAAATTAGTTGTAAATCATTTTTCTTACAGCATTGGAACAAACTATCTTTGGAACTGTACATGTGACTGTGGAAACACGAAAGATATAAACAAGTCTTCACTACGAAGAGGGTTGACAAACTCTTGTGGATGCGAGCAGGGTCACTCTCTTCCAGAAGGAGAATCTAGAGCTAGAGCTCTATTTAGTTCTTATAAATCAAATGCAAAAAGAAGAGGAATAGAATTTGGAATAGATATAGGCGAATTTAAGATGATAACAAAGCTTAATTGCCACTATTGTAATAAAGAACCTTCCCAAATTAGTTCCGATAAAAAGGCTAATGGGGCATATATTTATAATGGAATTGATAGATTAAATTCTAAAAAAGGATACTTTTCTGATAATATAGTCCCCTGCTGTCAAATATGTAATTGGAGAAAAAGCAATGCGTCTGAAAAGGATTTCATTGATTGGATTGACTCTGTGTATATTAATGTCCATAAAAAGGATATAAACAATGAGTAGTTTACGGTATGCGTTCGACATCGAGTGCTTGGCCAATTTATTTACGGTTACTTTTGTTAACGTGGATGATGGTACAGACGTACATGCATTCTATATCGGCTTGGGAAAATTTGACTGGTCAGATATAAAAGATTTTCTAAATAATCGTATTCTTTTAATTGGGTATAACTCAATAAGTTACGATAATCCAATGTTGCGTTTTCTCATCAACTATAAAGGAGACCCAAAAGAGATTACACAGGAACTTTACAAGATATCAAGCATGTTAGTAGATGATTACTACAGAAGAGATAACACTGTATTAAATCTAAGATATCCTAAAGGAAATAAATATTCTTGGCAGTCTATGGACTTGATGGCTCTAATGGGATTTGACAAACTCGGGATATCCCTGAAACAGATTTCAATTAACTTAAAGTGGCATAAAATTCAAGACATGCCGATTGAGCATACAGCCACAGTCACTGAGAAAGACCTAGCTACTGTTTTAAGCTATAATAAAAATGATGTTTTAATTACAAAGAAACTATATGAGGCGATTGCCCCCATTAGACGATTACGCCAAGATTTAAGCAAATTATATGATGTTGATTTAACATCAGCATCTGATTCTAAAATGGCAAACTTAATCTTAGAGCATATTTATTCAAAAGAACTAAAAATAAATATATCTCAAATAAAAAATCAAAGAACAAAACGGGATAAAGTTTTATTAGGAGAATGCGTAGCGTCTTTTGTAGATTTCAAAACACCCGAGCTAAACGAAGTTCTGGATAGGATATCATCCACTTATGTATACAGAGAGAAATATTTCAGATATGCTGAGGACGTGTTTTTTGCAGGTTGTAAGTTTAAATTAGGAATAGGAGGTTTGCATAGTGTTGATAAACCGGGCAAATTTGAAACTGATGATAAGTATATAATTCAAGACATGGATGTTGCCAGTTATTATCCCAACCTAATTATCAATAATAATTTCTATCCGAAACATTTAGGTAAAGACTTTATTAAAGTTTTAAAGAAAATAACAAAAGAAAGATTAGAAGCCAAAAAATCTGGAGACAAAGTAAAGGCAGACGGGTTGAAAATTACGATTAACTCCATTTTTGGAAAACTAGGTTCTGAAACATTCTGGTTATTGGATGCAAAACAAATGCTATCAACAACAGTAAGCGGGCAGATGGGCTTACTAATGCTAATTGAGGATTTATACTTAAACGGAATAGAAATATTAAGTTGTAACACAGATGGTGTTGTATGTAAGATAGCAAGAGATAAAGAAGAAATATATTATAAGGTTGCAAAAGATTGGGAAGAAAAAACAAATCTTGTATTAGAGTATACTCCTTATAAAAAATATATACGGAGAGATGTTAACTCATATATTACAGAAAAAGAAGATGGATACACAAAAGAAAAAGGTGCTTTTTTAAAAGAAGTTGAACTTAAAAAGTCCTATGTTATGCCTATTGTAGCCAAAGCATTGCATGCTTATTTTATAGAAGGTGTCCCTGTCCGCAATACCCTAGAAGAATGTAAAGATATAATGGAGTTTTGCATATCTCAAAAAACAGGGGATAATTTCTTAGTAGAACTGCATACAACAAACGGGGTGGAAAGCCTTCAAAAAACAAACAGGTTTTTCATATCTAAAACAGGCGGAGCACTTATAAAAAAAGATATTTACTCAAAAAAACAAACGGGTTTATATGTTGGGAACTTGGTAACAATATTAAACGAGTATGATGAGAAAGTTCCTTTTGAGAATTACAATGTCGATTTGGTTTTTTATGAAAAAGAAGCCATGAAAATAATTGACAAGGTTGAACCGAAGCAAATACCCTTGTTTGATTTGTCGTCTCTCGAAAGAAGTACTATGGTTAAGGCTGATGTATCTGAAATAACCAGCGACGCAAAAAAGTTAAAACCAACTATCCGAGAATTAAATAAGCTTGGTAAAAATCAACTTGTTATAAAATTAGAGTCGATGGCTAATAACGGGGAGACTGTAAGAACTATAAGTCCGAGATATGTTTATGTTATAGATTACAATGCTAAAACTTCTATGGCAACCCTATACTGCTTGGGAAGAGGTACTACTCAGACTATGAAGATTGATAAAAAGATTTATAGAGATACTCCTATACAAAAAGGTCAGCTTGTATTTTGCACGAAGTTTAAAGCAATGGCTGGTTATTATCTTCTAGCTGATTATAGAATAACCCCTAAATTTGAACCAGAAATGGCACGACTTATGGATTAGCCCTTGACAAAGAGCCGAAAGTATGGTATAATTATATATCACAGAAAGGATGGAAAATGTCAGGAAGAATTAAGAAAACATTTACAGCAAAGATAGCAGTTGGGTTTAGAGAAGGTTATGGTGATAAAGTTCACAGTCTAGAAGAAGCCTACGACATAGCAAAAGATTATTGTAATAGAATAGGGTTATGTGTATCTGTAACCCCTACTAGGTTTATCTATACACAAAGTTTAGCAACTCCAGATGGATTTGATGATGGATGTTTTATAGAGTTAATAGCTTACCCGAGATTCCCTTCTTCTAAGTACGATATTATAAAAGATGCTATAGAATTAGCTAAAATATTCATAAAAGAATTTAATCAGATTAGAATTTCTGTAATAGCAACCGACCAGACGTATTTGATAGAAAGCTCAGATGTAAAAAACGGATATTGGAACAACGCCATGCAATTACACGTTAATAAAAATAAGGAATAAGATATGAAAACAATCATTTTAAGAGAAGCTGGTTACGAAGAAGCTGCTCTCGGCTTTTCCTTGTCTTATAACTCTAATTATCATAGAGCTATGGAGTTAATGCCAACGTTCGCATTTAAGCAGGGCGGAGAAAACAAATTCTTAGAGAGCATCATGCTCTGGCTTGACGTAACCGCACCCCGTTTTTGGTGGCAGGAAGCAGATACTTATCGTGTGGGTACAAGCAAACAATCCGAAAGCACAATGCACACAATATGTAAAAGGTTGGTTTCTGAGCAAGACTTCGAATACCCAATAGAAAATTGTGTCATAAACGAAGTAAATGATTTAATCTCTTGGTATAATGACCCTGAAACAGACTCAGGAGGTAAGGCATATTATTTCACAAGAGTGAAAAATATCCTTCCAGAGGGTTTCCTACAGCGTAGGATTTGGATAATGAACTATAAGGGTTTACAAAACATGTATAATCAAAGAAAGAATCATCGACTACCCCAATGGCAAAAGTTTTTTGAAGATATATTTACTCAAATACGACATAAAGATTTTATTATAAAGGAGATTAAATGAATAGAAAAGACATGCGGTTCACAATAAAGGAATCAAAAAATACTGGCAAACTCAGTCGCTTCCACGTATGGGATAATGAGAGAAAGTGTTTAGTGCGAGGTCAACTTACTAAGGAATTAGCTATTGGTTTGGAAGGGTATCTTAATGGTAAGCCTCATAAAGAAAAGGGTTAAAAGGAAAGGGTCATGTTAACAATAATATCTGATGTTGATGGAGTTTTAGCTAACTTAGTAACCCCTTGGTTGGCTAAATACAACAAAGACTATGACGATGATGTAAAACCAGAAAACCTAAAAGATTGGGACATCCACCAGTTTCTCAAACCTGAGTGCGGATTAAAGTTCTATGATTATATAGAAGACCCGAAACTTTATGATAAAGTAAAACCCTACACAGACGATGCTCAACAAACCATTAATATGATTAGGGAGGATGGGCACAGGGTTATCTATGTTACCACTAGCACTCTTGGTGCAAGTGGCTCTAAATTTAACTGGTTAATGAAATGGGGCTTCATAGACGGCAATGGAATGGATGATTATGTCGAAGCGACTGATAAAAATCTTGTTAAAGCCGATGTCCTAATAGACGATAGATATGATAATACCCAAAAATGGTATAATAAGGGTCAATTTCCAATTCTCTTTAAGCAACCTTGGAATGAAAACAAGACAGTGCCATATTATCACACATCTAATTGGGATAACGTTTATAAGATAATTCAATCCATATCAACATATTCGGAAGAGTAGGAGAATATAACTATGGCTAAAATAATTCTTTTTTCTGGTAGTGCTGAGAGCGGAAAGACTTTCTCTTTAAATATTTTAAAAGAAAAATTAGAATCTTATGATAAAAAAGTTATGGTTTTAAATTTTGCAGATTGCTTAAAATTTGTAGCTAGAGAGTATTTTAAATGGGACGGAAAGAAGGACGACGCAGGAAGGGAGATTTTACAAAAACTAGGCACAGACATTATAAGAAGAAGAAATCCTAGATTTTGGAGCGGATTCGTGGTTAATTTGGTTGATGTTTTTTATCCGGATTATGATTATTTTTTAATCGGAGACTGGAGATTTCCAGATGAGTTTTATTGTTTTGGCTATTTAGAGTTTGGTAGTGTTATTACCATACGCATTATAAGAAAGAATTTTAATAATTCTCTAACTGACGAACAAAAAAAACATATATCTGAAATAGCGTTAGACGATTTTGATTTTGATTATATTTTAGAGTCAGAATCTGGAATAGAAAATCTATCAAGAGAAGTTGAAAAATTGTTCCTATATATAATGGGAAGTTGAATATGCCAAATTACATATACTATTGCAAAACCTGCAAAAATTATATAGAGCAATTTGAAATAAGTCCTAGAGATAAAAAAGATGATTCTGAAATGCGATGTTTATCTTGTGGAAGTACACCAAAAAGAATATTCAATGCCCCTCCGGTAATATATCTTGGAAAAGGGTTTTATTCAACAGATAATAAGAAAAAAGGAAACTAAATGAGCGATTACAACGATATATACTTATTACCACGAGACGGAATGAGCAGAATTTCTTCTAGGTCGCAGGTTACACTAAAAGGAAAAGATGGAATGTATCCTTTTATATCCAGTCCTATGAAGGGGATATCTGGAGCTAAACTGGTAATCGAAATGGGAAAGAACAATTGTTGGGGAATTCTCCACAGGTTTTCATCTTATGCCTACAGGGTTCTTCAAATTGCCGAAATATCAAAAACCAATGTTCCTTTTGGGGTCGCTATTGGAATGGCTGAAACAGAAGAAGATTTTAAGTATGAATTAGATATTGCTAAATGTGCTGTTAAAGCTGGCGCTCAAATAATATGTCTCGATGTTGCCAACGGCTACTTGCCACAATTTTATGATAGAGGTCGCCGTCTTAGAAACCTATTTCCCTATATACGTTTAATGAGTGGTAACGTTATTACAGTAGAAGGGTCTGATTATTTAAATGAATGCGGGTTTGATATGATTAGGGTCGGAATAGGCGGTGGAAGTAATTGCGCTACAAGAATGGTTACAGGTGTTGGAAGAAATCAATTACCTGCATTGAAAGAATGCTCAAGAACAGGAGCAATGATTGTATCAGATGGAGGAATTACAGTTCCCGCTAATGCTGTAAAGTCCTTTGTTTTCGGGGCAGACTATTGTATGATGGGTACTGCCTTAGCAAATTCAATTGAAGCAGAGAATGATGGTTTTCTATATGGAATGGCAAGTAAAGAGAACCATATTTTAAATGACAAGACAATAAAATCAATCGAAGGTTTTACTACAGAAATTGATAATTCTAAAAAATTGCCTTTGAAAGAGATTTTAAATCAATTCATTTGGGGTGTAAGAAGTGCTTGTACCTATCTGGATTGCCATAGTATTCAAGAACTTTCTTATAAACCTAGGATTGTTTCTGTTAACGAGCAAGGAGGTACAATTGGAATTTGAAAAGAAAAGACCCGTATCGAGAACGGCACAACATATTTTAAAACAAAGATACTTTCATGAAAGCGAATCTAATTGGGAGCAGGTTGCCGATAGGGTTACAGATTGGGTAATGGGCACATCTAAAAACAAAGAAGAGTTCAGAGAGATGTTAAGGAATACATATTTTGTCCCCAATTCCCCCGCTCTTGTGAATTCAGGAATAAAAAATGGGGGACTTTCGGCTTGTTTTGTAATAGATTTTCAGGATACAATTGAGGATATTTATAAAACAAAATTAGATTTTGCTCTTATTGCCAGAAAAGGCGGAGGTTGCGGAACTACGCTAGAAAAACTTAGACCAGAGGGGGCTAAGGTTGGAGGAAGCACACATGGTCACGCTGGCGGAGGAGTAAAGTTTGCCGATACAATTTCTCATGATGCAGAAGCTTTAACTCAAGCCGGGTTTAGAAGTATGGCGATAATGTTTGTAAACAGCATTTATCATCCGGACATTATCAAATTTATAACAGCAAAACATGAAGAAGGTAAAATTCACAATGCCAACATTTCCGTAATGGTTGACAACGCCTTTATGGAAAAAGTTGTTAGCGAAGAAAAGTATTGGACAGAATTTAATGGTGTTAAATATAATGAATATAATGCCAAAGATATTTTTGATATGATTGTTGAAAGTGCTTGGAGAAATGGAGAACCCGGGATTTTATTTAAAGATAGAATAAACGACTCTCCTTATAAATATACGGGGCAAGAAATTCTTGCTACGAATCCCTGTGGGGAAGAACCACTGCCTCCCAACGGAGTCTGTAATTTAGGAGCGCTAGACCTATCTAAGTTCTTAACAAAAGACAAGCACATGGATTGGGAAAAACTAGAGAAAGCGGTTGTACTATCAATTGAATTTTTAGATAGAGTAATAGACGTTTCTACATTTCCAACTCCTGATATTGATAAGTGGGTGAAAGAAAACCGCCCTGTAGGTTTGGGCCTCATGGGTTTTGCGGATATGCTTTTGATGAAAGAAATAGCATACGGCTCTGAGGAATCTTTAAATCTATTAGGAAGAATTCTTGAAAGAATTTATGCTGTCGCAGAAGAAGAGTCTGTAAAGAGAGGAGGTAAGTTAGGTGTTCCTTTACAATGCGAAAAACTTCCTTCTCCAAGAAGAAATATAACTCTCTTAACAATCGCCCCAACAGGGACAACTTCTATTTTGGCTGGATGTTCCAGTGGGATTGAGCCAATTTTTAGTGAAATTACTATAAGAAACGATAAGACAGGAAGTTATACTTTTGTAAACGATTTGTCAGAAAAAGAGTATTTTCGTTGTGCAGTATCTTCCAATGGAGCAACAGAGGTTACATGGGAAGAACATATTAGTATTCTTGAAATGGCTCAACAGTTTGTTGATAGCGGTATTTCAAAAACAATAAATTTTCCAACCATGACCCATAGAGAAACTATAGGTAAGGCTTTCATTCGTGCATGGAAGAGTGGTTGTAAAGGTTTGGCGGTTTATCGTAATGGGTCACGAAAAGTAGAGGTTCTATCTCCTAAAAACATTTCTAGAGATAAATGCCCGTTATGTGATACCGAAACT
>Ga0307380_10005495_pt1 | contig 16793 bp, 9 predicted proteins | sample UN3MG_FD_202239 | JGI IMG/M metagenome (GOLD analysis project Ga0307380, IMG submission 202239) | Soil microbial communities from Risofladan, Vaasa, Finland - UN-3 | ecosystem: Environmental > Terrestrial > Soil > Coastal area > Acid sulfate soil | place: Finland: Risofladan, Vaasa | collected...
CACTCGCCGGCTGCCGCCTGGCGCTGTGGGGCTCGGCAGTGCAGGAATCGTCGCCACATGTAATGGCTTCGCTGTCGGATCGCCAGTATTTCTGGTTCCTGCATCGCGGCAAGAACGCGAAAGACCTGACTGTGTGGCGTGTGAACCCCGGACAGCGTGCGTTCGAGCAATACGGCGCGCCCAGGGGCGACGAATCTTCGTTCAGGATGTGGCAGGTCTGCGACAGTTGGATATGGTACCTTACCAACGATGGCATATGGCGGATAGGGCGCTTCCCTCCCGATGCAGGCTCCGTGTCGAAGTTCGAGGGAAAGATCATCAACAAGAAACTGATCGGCCGGATGAACGTGATGCTTGTGCAGAACACGCGCCTGATCATCGGGGCGGAGCAGGGGCTATACGTTTTCGACCGGCAGACGCGCGAGATGATCAAGGTAGGCGCCCAGCATCCGGAGCGGATCAGGGAAACGCCGTTCGGTATTGTGGTGTTCAGCGGCAATTCGGTGCAGTTGCTCGATGCAACTCCCACAGACCCTTCGCTGGCCGACATCACCGTGAAAGGGATAGATAGATGGGCGGAGGTTCCGCCGCACGCTTACGTAACGGCGCAGCCGGAGCGTTCGGCCGTGGTTGCGTTTGTGGATGCGAAAACGATGCTCCGCTTCGATATGCGCAACACGCTGAAGCTCGGCAGCCTCGAGCGGATCGTTGAAGCTGCAGATTATCATGGGTATCTGTGCATACTCACCAATGAGTCGCGGCTGATTGTGGTGGATCCTGAAACGAGTGAGTCGACGGAATACTGCATCTACCAGGTCGAAGGCACGCCTCCGCAATTCGAGGTGCAGGACGGCCGCCTGCGTTGCGGTTCGCTGGTGCTTGAAGGACATAACGAGCAGTTGGCCGTCGGCGTCATGCGGTTGTACCCGGGCGACGTCAAGGCGTTGGCTCCCGTGCCGGCGGATGCCGTGCTGATCGACTTCAATTTCGGGCGCAAGGCGCCCGCTCGCCGGGCGGCAGTGCCGCCGCCGGCCAACGAGCCGGAGCTGGTCGAACCTGAACCGGCGGAGCCAGTCGAACCTGGGCCTCTGGAGCCGGAGCTGATTGAGCCTGAGCCGCCTGCTCCCGAGCCTGCTCCGCCGGCGCCCGAGCCGGCGCCGCCTGCACCGGAACCGGCGCCGGAACCTGATGTCGCGCCGGAGGAACCTGAACCCTGGTTCCCGATCAACTGAATCCGATTGGGCCTGATGCCTTGAGCTGAAAACGCGGCCGTCCCGCCCGCAGATGAATGCAGGTGGGACGGCCACTGCTTTACCTGGTTCTGTAATTGGCAGCCCTGCCGTTTCACGCCGTTGCTGTGCCGCCTATATCTCAACCTTGACCGGCCGGCCCTTCTTGTCCGATAGGAAGCTGTAGTGCAGATAGGCCTGAATCTTGAGGCCGTTGGCGAAGTCGCTGGAGTCGTTCGCACCCGTCCTGATCGATTTCGCGAACCGCTGCCACATGTTCGGCGTGGGCTTGCACTCGACCGTCTCCCACGAAACCGTCTGCCACAAATTGGATGCCAGATCATTCTTGCTCGAGCAAATCTTGTAGACGTTGTAACCGGTATCGAGGTCGACTTCGACGGCTCCTGCATCGCCGTATACGCGGCAGCGGAGGCTGTTGCCGTGGCCGGTGGCCCAGCGCGACGAATGCACCGTGCCGATCGCACCGTTAGCGAAGGTGATCGTGGACACGAAGCTGTCGTTGGCATCGAAAACGTACTCGCCGATGCGGTTGCCGGGCACCGGCTTGTCGAAGGTCTGCAGGTGGCAACTTATCTGGCTGATGTCCTGCCCGCTCAGCAGCGTGGTGAGGTCGTAGATATGGCAGCCGAGGTCGCCCAGCACGCCGGCGCTTCCGTGGGCTGTTGAAAGGCGCCAAAGCATTCCATGACTGTTGGCCCAGTTCTTCCAGTCGGCGCGTGCCAGCCAGCTTTGCAGGTAGCTCGCTTCAACGTGCACTACGCGGCCGATCTTGCCCGCTGCGACCGCTGCTGCCGCCTTGTGCAGCGCCGAGGCGTTGCGGTAGGAGAAATTGACCATGTTGATGACGCCGGCCTTCTGTGCGGCGGCCGCCATCTTGAGTGCTTCGGCGAGGCTCGCGGCGAGCGGCTTTTCGCTGAGGATGTGAATCCCGCGCTCGAGCGTTGCCAGCGCCACCTCGCAGTGAGCGGCGTCGGTCGTTATGTTCGCCACCGCGTCGAGCTTCTCCTTGTCGAGCATCTCACGGTAGTCGGTGTAAACCGCGGGGATTTCCCACTTCTTTGCGAAGGCCTCCGCCACGTCGGGCCGGACATCGCAGCCGGCCACCAGCTTCATGCCCTTGATCTCTCTGACGGCTCCCGCGTGCCAGCCGGCCATTCCGCCCGTGCCGATGAAACCTACTCTGATCATTGTTCCCAATTCCTGTTCAGGTTACCCGCGGCCGTACTTCGGCCCGCGCTGTTGCGAAGCTGCGCGCGCAGCTTTACTATTTCAACCGCAACATTGTAAACTAAAGAGCACGAAAATCAAGGAATGATGAATGAAGAGGGTTCACGCGGAGCCGCGGAGCCGCGGAGATGATGAGGAAAGGATGGAAGAAGGAATGAAGTCGCCTGCTCCTGCGTAGCGATGGCATCCATCCACGGAACCGGAATATCCTCTTTTCTTCTCTTCCCTCTCCGCGGCTCCGCGTCTCCGCGTGAGCTTTCTTCACTCTTCTTTCTCCCTTGACGATCCACGCCGGAATTGATATGCTTTATTAGTCAAGAACAGCCGCTGCACACACGGCTGGATCCGACCTGTTGCAACCGATAACTGTGCGATCAGGAGCAGGCATGGAACTAATACGCAACAACCTGTTTCGACCAGGTGGACTCGAGCTTTACCCGAACTCGGCCGAGATGCATTACTGGCGCGTCGAGCGCAAGCATTGGCCCTTCTGCTTCCGACAGATCAAGGAAGCAGGCTTCAGCATCGTGTCTACCTACGTGCCGTGGAACCACCACGAGTACGAGCGGGATAAGTTCGATTTCTCCGGCGAGACGGACCCGCAGCGCGACCTCTTGAGCTTCCTCAAGGAGTGCCGGCAGATGGGATTCCGCGTGATCCTCCGCCCCGGCCCATGGATATGCGCCGAATGGAAAAACGGCGGCCACCCCGATTACCTGTTCGAAAGCGGGGCGCTCGTCGCACGCAACGCCGGAGACGAACCCGTCCACGCCGGCAACTGCGCCGACGTCCCCAAAGGCTTCGCACCCTGCTACGCCCACCCCGAGTTCCTCCAGCACGTCCGTCGCTACTATACCGCACTCATAGAAGCCATCCGAGAACACCTCCACCCTGACGGCAACGTGTTCCTCATCCAGCTCGACAACGAAATCTCGCACTGCTTCGCAGGGGGAGTGTTCGACGCCGACTACCACGAGATCGTCACAGCCAACCTGTATCCGCGATTCCTCAAGGACCGCTATAAGGAAATCGAGCGGCTCAACTCCATCTATCTCACCGACCTGAAAGATTTCTCGGAATGCGCCCCGCCGCGCAAGCTCGAAATCACGACCGACCGCGACCTCGCCAGGTACTTCGACTGGATCGAGTTCAAGGAACGCTACCTCGCCACATACATCGTCCAGCTCCGCAAGATGTTCACCGATCTCAAGGTGCGAACCGGTTTCTGCACGAACATCCGGTGGGAGAGCGACTTCGTGGCGCCCACCAACTGGCCGATGTTCGAAAAATACTCCGGCCTCGCCGGAATAGACATCTACTGGCCCAACGACTACCACGAAGTCCAGCGCTACATCCGCTACCTCCAGACCACCTCCGTCCTGCCGTGGTCGGCCGAATTCATGGCCGGGCTGTGGTCCGACGATCCCGACGGCACCAGGAAATTCCGCCCCATCACCGAGAAGCAGCAGCAGTTCCTCGTACTGTCGTCCCTTGCGGCCGGTCTGCGCGGAATGAACTTCTACATGTTCGTGGAACGCGACCACTGGTACGGATCGCCCGTAACGGCCGACGGCCGCCGGGCGGAATGCTGGGACTTCTACAAGAAGCTGAATGAAATCCTCAACGACAACGAATACTCAGAAACCGACAAGGTCAACAACGTCGCGGTGGTTCATTACCAGCCCTACGCGCGCTACAGCTATCTCGACCCCGAAAAGCCGTTCGACCACATCAAGGACCTCTGCCGTGTGATCATGCCCGACCTGTGCACCGATCTCGGCCAGCTAGGAGTCGACTATACAATCGCAGACCCCGCACAGCCCGAGAGCCTCGAGAAGCACGACATCCTGTTCATCCCCATCGCCGACTACCTCGACGACCGCGTGGCGAAATTCTACGAACAACTCGCCCGCTCGGGCAAGAAGCTCGTCTTCTTCGGCGTACATCCGCGGCTCGACCTGCTGATGCGCAAATCGGAAATCTTCTGCAATGCCTTCGGCGTGCGCACTGCCCATCATTTCGTCATCGAAGAAATGAAGTGGAAAGACATGCAGTTCAAGTCGCGCGCCCTCGGCCGGCTGCGCCTCGACGAAGAATGGGAGCCGGTCATCCGCGACGTACGCGGCAACGTCTACGCCGCGCACCGCAAGCTCGGCGATGGCACCGTCTGGTTCCTCGGCTTCGAACCATCCACAAACATGGTGCCCGCAAAACGGCTGTTCCTCGAAACGCTGCTCGACGAGTTGGGCGCCCATCGCCCCGCACGAGTCGAAGAACCCGCAATCGAAGCATACATAAAGGTGAGCGAAAAGCACCGGTTCCTGTTCCTGATCAACCCCGACCAGTCGGTGCGGGAAGAATTCCGTCCGACCTTGCGCAGGGCCACGCTCACATTGGACGTCAAGCTTCTGAAGCTGCATGCAGATTCCGTCAGCTTCGTCAACATGTTCACCGGCGAGAAATTCACCGAGCCGCTGGTGGAAGTGCGCGAGGGGACCGAATTCCTCATCGGCAACGGCGAGGCCCATCTGTATGAAGTCATTCCCGAATACGGCAGATGATTGAGTCGGGGTGGGTGTCGACCGACCGCATCATCGGTATTTCCGATCTGCCGCCCTCCTGCGGGGGCTGCATGATGTTGAGGACGTTTCTGTTCCACGGGCTTACGCCACGTGGCTAAAGTCTTTCGCCCTGCGGGCTTGATAGGAATGGAATGTTGAGGATGCCGACCACGCCTACCCAAGAGGGCAGGACGCCGGTGCGGGCGGGCAACTGCCGAAGAGGGCAGGGGGCCCAGCATTCTTCATGTTCACCTCCAATTACCAGCCCCGTATGGGGCGGCTTTTGGTTAGCCTGGGGTGGAGCGAAGCGAAACCCCAGGTATCAGCCGAAAAAACAATTAAGCCCCGGAGGGGCGGCTCATCATTGGTTGGAGGTTTCATCGTCGGCGAGGCCGCAGCAAGCGGCATATTTTTGCCGTGAGATTATGCCTGTGGGCGTCCGTGTGTGTGAGTCCGTGTTCGTCCGTGTATGTCCGTGTTTGTCCGTGTCTTCAAGGCGTCGGTCGTAGGTGCGGGCCCCGTTGCCCGCCCGTCTGCTGGGATCGCGGGCGTCCCGCCCGCATCTTCACTTGCGCCTTCCGCGGCTACAGGTGCTCCTTCACGCTCGTCGTGTAAGGCTCCACGTGGACGAGAACGTCCGCCACCTGCGGCATCTCCTCCTTCACCCTCAGCCGCACCTGCGAAGCTATATCATGCCCCTGCTCCACCGTTAGCTGCCCGTTCACCAGGATATGAACGTCGAGAAATATCACCAGGCCCGACTTCCTGGCACGCACCATATCCACGCCCTCGACGCCTTCCACCCCCTCGATGATCGAGCGGATGGCTATCATCTGATCCTCCGGCAGCCGGGTATCCATCAGCTCCAGCGACGTGCGATGGAACAACTGCAGTCCCACGTAAAGCACCAGCAGCGCCACCAGCGCACCGGCCGCGTGATCCAGAAAATTCCATTGCGGCCCGCCGAGCCTCGCACCCGCGACGCCCACCAGCACCACCACGCCGGCCAGCGCATCCGCCCGGTGGTTCCACGCGTCTGCACTGAGCGCCGTGCTTGAGACCTTCCTCGCCACGTGATTCTGATAGCGAAACAACCCCTCGTTCAAGACGATCCCGGCCAGTGCAACATAGATCGTAAACGACTCGGGGGGCGCGTGCTCGGCTTCGGAAAACAAACCCCACACCGATTTCCACAGCACGCTGATTCCCACCAGGATCACGATGATCGCCACGGCCTTGCCGGCCACAGGCTCTGCCTTGCCATGGCCGTAAGGATGCTCGCGGTCGGGCAGCGCCGCAGCAACCGTCAGCCCCACCAGCACTGCCAGCGAACTGAGCATATCCCCCAGCGAATCGGCCGTGGCCGCCAATAGGGCAGTGCTGTTGCCAAGCAGACCGGATATGCCGTACCCCGCGGCCATCACGGCCTTCACTATTATGGCGATCCACGCCCCGCGCCTGGCATAGCGATATGCCTGTCCACCGATCATCGCAAATTCCCCTTCAATGGGAACATCTCAGCCCAGTCCTGAGCAGAAGAGGGCGGACAACGCCCGCCGCAGACGGCGTGCAAACCGCCCCTACGAAGACGCCGAGCGGTTCTGCGTAGGGGCAGGCCGCACGGCGATTGCCTGTAGGCCAAATCGCCGGGTGTTGCCTGCCCTCCGAACACCAGACGGCGCACGGTCCGCCCTGCCAAGAACGCAGGTACGCGATTCATGCCAATGTCTGAAAATGGCCACACCCAAAACAAACAAGGCCTGATGCATTTCGGCGGCATCAGGCCCTGAGGCGTGGTGCCAGAGGCGGGAGTCGAACCCGCACACCCCGAGGGGCTCCGGATTTTGAGTCCGGCGCGTCTGCCAATTCCGCCACTCTGGCCTGCACTAGTATTAGAGCGCCGCACGCGGGAAAAATCAAGCGGAAATACTTCGGCAGCCACGTGGGGCGTAAGGCTTGTGTTCCGCCGGGCCGTGCGCGGGCGGGCTTACCCGCGCCGGCGCATCTTTGTTGTCGTGTGGATTGCTTCCACGAACAACTTGTGTTTTTTTGCGCTGCAACGCATTCGTTGCACGGCGATTATACCGTAGCAGCAGCGCATCATTTGCAGATGCGCCGCAGGCTTCAGATTACAACACTCGCTTGGGAAGCTGCAGGCGCGAGGCGTCGGCAACTGCCCGGCCGAAGCCGATCCGGAGGGAGCCAGAATATGAAGATGTTCACCGAGCAGGCCAAGCGGTTTCCAGTTTACGCCGAGGTAGATGTCCTCGTCATCGGCGGTGGCCCGGCAGGCACTGCGGCCGCCCTTGCCGCCGCACGAGCCGGAGCCGATACTCTGCTCGTCGAACGCCATGCCTATCTCGGCGGTTCCGTCGCCGATTCGCTGCAGGGCATGATCAATGGATTCCGAAATCCGCATCGCCCGAACCTCGTTCAGACGGTTCGCGGCATTCCGCAGGAAATCGTGCTCAGGCTCAACCGAATGAACGGCCTCAGGCCCGCACCTGTGCAGCAGGACCAGTTCGAGCTTCCACTCGGACAGCTCAACTACGCATACTCCGCCGACGTCGAGAAGCTCAAGGTGCTCCTGATGCAACTGATGGATGAATCGCAGTGCGACGTGCTGCTGCACACTTATGCCACGGCGGCGATCGTCGAAAACGGCAGGATCAACGGAGCCATCATCGAAAACAAGTCGGGCAGGCAGGCGATACTCGCCACAACCGTAATCGACTGCACCGGCGACGCCGACATCGCCTACAGGGCGGGTGCGATCTGCCAGAACCTGCCGCGCTCAGCCTCCGCAGGCTCACGGCCGATGATGTACAAGGTCAACGGCTTCCACATCGATGCAGGTGCTGCAATGCCCGGAGTGATGTTCAACGGCAGTCTGGTCATCAACGGCCCGAGCGTGAGCATACACGGAATCACAGCCAACGACGTCAGCCGCGGCGAAATCGAAGCGCGGACGCGCGTGCTCGATCATTTCGAACACCTCCGGCAGCAATACCCCGGCCTCAAGAACGCATTCGTCTCCGAAACCGCACCCTGCCTCGAGTTCAACCGCATTCGCTACATCCAGGGCGAATACACCCTCACCGAACGCGACGCCCTCCACGGGACACGATTCCCCGACGTCATAGCGATCAGCTCAGCGCCGATCCAATCCTACTATCCGGCACCGAGGCACCTGGAGCACGAGGGATTCGACATCCCTTACCGCTGCCTGCTGCCGTTGCGCGTGAGCGGGCTGATAGTTGCAGGGCCGAGCATATCGTGCGAGCCGCAGCCTTCTGAATCCATCAGCGCCAGCGCCTGCCTGATGGCAATCGGGCAGGCAGCCGGCAGCGCCGCAGCATTGGCAACCGCGAGAAACATCCTCCCGCGGCAGGTCAACGCAATAGAGCTGCAGCAGATGCTGCTCAAGCAGGGCGCGGAACTCCGCCGGGGGTGAGGGGCGAGGCGTAAGGCGTGAGGCGTGTGAAAGCACCAGCGTGCCCGTCAGACCCGCCCGTGCCAGTCCGTGCTCGTCCGTGCGAGTCTGTGTTAGTCCGTGTGATTCCTCGGCCAGGCCCGCGCTCCGCAAGCCCGGCGCTGCACGCCTTCTTTCCGCCGTCAAACCGCCATTTCCACCTCGGCCTTCTCAAGGGCTTCCACTGCGGCCATCGATCCCAGGCATTCCTCGACCCAATCGATCCCGTGCTTCATCAGGAGCGATGCCGCGCACATCGATCGCTGGCCCGTCGAGCAGATGGTGACGATCGGCCGCTCCTCAGGCAGCTCGTCGATGAACTCCGGCAATTCGCCCAGGTAGACGTTCACCGCGCCCGGCAGGTGCTTCTGCTCGAATTCCTCGCTCGTGCGAACGTCCAGCAGGTAAAACTCCTCGCCATCGTCGATCCGGCGGCGCAGCTCGGCAGCGTGCACGACCGGCGTCGTCTGGAATGGCCGGCCCGTTGCGTTCCACTCTTCCATTCCGCCCGCGAGCCAGGCGCGCACGCTGTCGTAGCCCATTCTGGCGAGCCGGACGGTCGCCTCCTGCGCCTGCCGGGGGCTTTCGCTTATCAGTGCGATCGGATGATCGTATGGCAGGAACCAGCCTGCGAAGCCGGCGAGCAGCCCCACGGGAAGGCTGATGCTGCCGGGAATACTCGCACCGGCGCAGGCTTCGCTCGACCGAACGTCCACCACCCGGCAGCCGTGTTGGATCGCATCCGCAAACTCGTCGGGCGAGCAGGGGGCCGGATACGGCCAATCGAGCGGCGGCCCCTCGAGGTTCAGCTTGTCCATCCGGTGGAAATAGGGCGGCATATACAGCTTCTCGTCCAGCTTGTGACGGATGAATTCGTCGCGGTTCATCTGCAGCATCGGATTGTGTTTGCGCTCGTAGCCGAGCGTCGAGAACTCGCGCTTGAGCATGCGCGAGCCGCACACCGAACCCGCCCCATGTGCCGGATACAGCAGCACGCCGTCGCCCAAGGGCAGCAGCTTGCGGAAAATGCTGTCGTACTGCAGCCTTGCGGATTCCGCCATGCGGTTGGGGTAGAAATCGCTTCGGCCCACGCTGCCCACGAACAGAGCATCGCCCGTGAAGACGCCGATCGGATCGCTGCCCGACGCCGTGTGCGCGAGAGCCAGCGAAATGCTCTCGTCGCTGTGGCCGGGGGTGTGCAGCGCGTCGAGGCGGATATCGCCCAGTTGGAACGAATCGCCTTCCTTCACCGGGCGGCCGAATCGAAACGGAATCTGTGCGCCGTGAAGAATCTGTGCGCCGGTCGCCTGCGACAGCCCCAGCGAGCCGGTGAGAAAATCTTCGTTGCGGTGCGTTTCGAAGATGTGTGTGATGCGGGCTTCGTGCTCGTCGGCCAGCGACATGTAAATGCGGAAATCGCGCTGCGGATCGATCACCGCAGCCGCTCCTCCGCCTCCCAGCACGTACGAAAAATGAGCCAGTCCGGGCGTGTAAACTCTCTCCAGAAACATTTGCTTCCCTCCTGTCAGTGATCCGGCGTAGACCGCGCCTGGCGGGCGCGGGCCTGCACTCTTTCAACGCTTATCGGCAAACATCTGCCGGTTATCCTTCCACCAGGCTCGCCATTTCGCCTGATCCTGGCCGAAGTCCTGCCTGGTGAGCTTCTTCAGCGAAATCTGCGCCCGTTTCGCAACGGCCGCGTCATCAGTGCCGACCAATTCGATCAGCGCCTCCACCGCGCGTGCATCCTTCACGCCGCCCAGGGCCGACGCCGCCGCAGTGCGAACTGCTGGATCATCGTCCTGCAAGGCCGCAATCAGCGGCGCCACAACCGCCGCACTGTGCGCCATGCGCAGCGAATTCACAACGGCCAGCCGGACACTGCTCTCGTCGTCGTCAAGCAGCGACTGAAGCAGTGCGGGCACGCGCGCGTCGCTCAGCTTTCCGACCGTCTCCGCCGCATGCGACCGGGTGGCGGCGTCTTCGTGTTTGAGCATCGGCACCAGCAGCTCGATGACCCGCGGATCTTTGACGTGCGCCAGCGAACGTGACGCTGTGGCCTGCACGTCTTTGTCGGCGAGGGCGTCCACCAGCGGTTTGATGACGCGAGGATCGTCGATTTGCGACAGCGCCTCGGCGGCGGCCTTTCGAACCCTGATGTCTTCATCATCCTTCAGCAGATATGTCAGCGGTTCAACCGCAACGGCATGTTTGAAGACACCCACCGCTTCGACTGCTTCACACCTGACTGAGCTGTCTTTGTCCTTCAATGAACCAATCAGCGGCTTGAGAGCAATTGGATCGGCGATGCTTCCGAGCGCTTCGGCTGAGGTTGCGCGGACCTCCGGCGACTCGTCCTCAAGAACTCTCACGAGGGCAGTGGCCGCTTCGTGAGCCTGATTCTGAACCAACCGCTTGGCAGACGCATCCTCCACACTCCGCAGCAGCAGGGCAGTGGCCCTGGGTTCCGCCAGGCGGCCGAGCGCGAATGCAGCGCCGCCTCGCACCGCAGGGCTGTTGTCCTTCAGAACAGCCGCGAGCAGACCGACGGCTTCCGGGTGTTGCTGATGCCGCAGCGCCCTTGCTATGCCGATGCGCAGCGAAACATGCTCGAGCGCAGCAATCAGCGGCTCCACCGCACGGTCATCGCGGATTTTGCAGAACATCACGACCGCGTTCTCCCGCAGCATCGGCTTCTTGCTTGCCAGCGCCGCCAGCAGCGGCTCGACGGCAGCCGGGCCTATCTTCTGAAGGGCATCGCCCGATTTCAGATCGAACCGCTCTTCCAGCATGCTCACCAGGAAAGGCGCGGCGTCGGCCGCATCGGGGCCCATCTCGGCGAGAGCCTGAGCCGCAGCCATACGATCACGGGCGTTATCCGCATACAATCCCAGAATCTGCACGCGCACCTCGCTCGGCGCCGAGGCCGGAATGCTCGACCTCGGCAGCGAAGGTTCGGCCTGAACGGCCGCACCGCAAAAGGCCATTGCGGCAGTCATTGCTATGACATTGATCTTCTTCATTTGATGTGCTCCATATCTGCCATCGTCGGCGCCCGGCGTGCGGAGCCGTCTCAGTCGTCATATGACCTGTCGTTGCATTGATGCACTGCAACATTATTTTCGGCATGATGGCCCCGGCGGTGAACGGGTGAGAGGCGGCGGACGCTAGTGTAGCGTGTCATTCAGATGATAGACTATTGAGTGTCGCTCGGCTTGGCTGAAACGCGCCAAGGGACTCCACCGAAGGGCGGAGCGCGGCCATATCTTGCATGATTCCGTCATCCATAGCACCAAAGGTGCGTCGTATGATAGCCTATGGCAAGCGAACGCCTGAAGGGCGGAGCGCAGCCATAGGGAAGCGGGAAAAAAGGAGGAAGCCCTGAAGGGGCTTCGTAAGGGCCGGATTTCATATGCCTCAGTCGCTCGCGGACATCCTCATACACATAACCTTGCGCGCGAGTTCACCGACGATGAGCGGCGAGTTGAATGAGCACGGTGTACGTCTGGGAGTGGATTTTTACGACGCTCCTACAGAGCGTCATGTCTTGTTTGGCATCGCATTACCTATGGCATCGCTCGGCGAAGCGCCTCGCTTAGCCATAGGCTATCATACGACGCACCCTTGGTGCGTAAGAACCGGAGTAGCGTTCCGCAGGCCGGAGAACGCGATGTGTGTGGGTTGCCTTCATCAGCGGGTGAAGGCTGGAATGAAGGCACCATAAGACAGGATTGTATATTCACCTGCAACTGTGGCGCATTACACTAATGACGCCCTGTGACGGCGAGCTATGCGGAGAATGAAGAGCTGAGCAGGCGATCGGCGGCGGCGGTGGTTGTGCTGTTGCCCGCGGGCGACTACAGCGTATAACTCTTGTGGGCAACTGCGCGCAGTTTGTTGATCTTGTTGATGCGGGCCTTGATGCACTCGTTGTCAGGGTGCTTCTTCTCGAGCTCGAAGTATCCGTCGACGGCCGCGTCCAGCTTGCGCAGGGCGGCTTTCAGCTTCTTGGGATCCTTCGGCCTGTCTCCGTTTGGCAGTGCTTCATCGAGAAGTGCGTGGCCTTCGCGGTACAGGTCTTCGGCCTTCGACGGAAATCCCTTGTCAAGCGCCCGCTGATCCAGTACCTTCGTGGGCCTGATGTGGTCGTAGGATATTTCGGGTGAGGGCTGCCTGGCGCTCGGCGCGGCGACGGCGCGGGCGCGGGGGGGTGTATCTTCTTCGGCGCGGCGCGGCCACGCCGCGATCAGCACCATCAGGGCGATCACGCCGACGGCCGCGATGATGCAGACAGCGGGCAATGCCCCGGCAGACTGTTTCACGCGCGATGCAGGGTCTTTCGATCTGCTCGAGCTTTTGCGGCTGGTTCTGTCGTTGCGGCTGTTCTTAGGCGGCTTGGATGCGCCCGGGCGGCCGGCCTGCGGTTTGCCGGCGGATCGGGATGTGGCTTTGCCGCGCGATGCTCGTTTATGCGGTTGTTGCTGCATTAATACAAAGGCTCCGTCAGAACGGCGAGCTTTTCATCGCCGCGTAAAGCAACTGGTTCGCGAGTTTGAGCCTTTCCCGGATGTAATGGTTGTTCGGCAGCGATTTTTCGGCGTTGTGGTAGTGGACCTTCGCCTCCTGGAGCGTTTCCCTGGCGTTGACCACGTCTTGCTTGCTGCGCGTGCGAATCCATTTCGCGAGCAGGGCCTTCGCGTCGTTGAGGCATCGGTCGGCCTTGCTGACGTCTTCGTTGTCGGGCGCCGCGGTGGTCGAAGTCATCGGCGGGGGGCGGAACAGGTCCTGCTCGGGATCATTTTCGTCGTAGGTACTGTTGTCGTCATCGCCGTCGCCCATCAGCACCATGTTGACGCCGCCTTGGCTTTCGGTGCGGCCATGCGGCGGGGCGGGGTCTTCAAGGGGGTCCAGTACGGGCACGACGGCCAGATCGGTTTGATCGGGCTTGGCGGCTTCGGGAGTATCGTCCGGCTCAGGTTCGGGGCGGGACGGCCCGTCCGTCAGCAGTTGCTCGAGCGCGTTGCGGAAATCTTCGTCGCCGTTCGGGCTGTCCGGCCGCCCGGTGACGTCAAGCTGATTTTCATCCGGTTGCGGAACGCCATGCTTTTGCGGCTGATGTCGTTGGGCATCCGGCTCGTGTTGCGGCCTGCTGCCGACCAGCTCGCCATAGTTGGCGGGGATAGGCCGCTGCGGATGCGGCTCCACGGCAACTCCGTGCACAAACCCTGCGAGGAATGCTATCGTCACCGACACGGTTGCGAAGACGATGAACCCGTTCACTCCGCCCTGTATCCTGTCGTTGCGGTGTCTCACAAAAATGATCTCCTGGCAACTCGCTCTGCCTGTAATAATTATAGCACGAGTCGTGCCACATGTCAAATTAAAATGACTCGTCGGGCATGAGCCGGGGGCAGTGAGGCGTTACAACGACGCTGCTGAATTCGTTGCACCGGGCCGTGGACTTACGCGGACTGACGGGGACGAGGCCTAGCGAATCGGCGTCGCTCCGCCCTTGCATTCATCTGCCGCGTCTGGTAACGTAACGATGTTTTGCGCGGTCGCCCTTCGATTGGCAGCCCCAGGTTGACGCAACACAGCTATAGGCAAGGACGCTTCTCGCAAATGAAAACGATAACGCTCAGCAACGACCTCCTGATGGTTCGAATCGACGCCTCGACGGCACAATGGCTCGACATCGTTCTCCTGCGGCCGCAGCCGGTGCGAATGCTGCAGGCGCCCGGATGGATGGCAGACGCCCAGCTCGACGGCGAGTGGCTGTTCGGCGATGCTCCCCGGCCCGTCGAGTCGGCCACGCTCGACGCCGACGGCCTCGGCGCCGAAATCGTCTGCATCGCACGCGGCATTGCCCTGCGCCACCGGATCGACCTCGATCCGGCCGGCGGCCATATCCGCCTTCGGCTTACGGTGGAAAATCGCAGCCGCACGCGCCGCAAGCTGACGGCGCTCTCGCACCGCATGCCCGCATTCTGCATCGGTCGCACCGACGATTGCCTCGTGCAGGTGCCGGGCGATATAATCCCGCCCGACTGCCCCTACACGCAACGCGCGAGCATTCCGCTGGACCTCGAGCAGCCGTACCGCGAGCCGGTGCCGTCATACATCCAAGGCTGGCTCGAAACAAGCACGTGCCAGGCGCCGGGCATCATCACCATCGAGAATCGCAAGCGCCGCGCCGCTGCATCAACGTGGCTGCACTCCGAGCGCTGCCACAGCTTCCCAACGCTCGACGGCCGTGATGGCCTCGTGCACGCCGCGCACTCGCAGCAGTTGTGCGCGTGGCTGGAACCGGGCCAGTCCATCAGCGGCGACGATTACCATTTCCTCGCCACCACCGGCACGCTCGAAGCCCACTACGGGCGCGTGTCGTCGCTCGCATACGACGAGCGGATCGTCCAGTTGCATCAGCCGGATTGGATTCGCGATATCCGCCTGTTCCAGGTTCAGCCGTTCCCGCTGGCGCCGTGGTTCGACCGGCTGGCCGACCTGCGGGAGGCGGGCTTCAACCTGCTGTATCTGATGCCGGTGTGGGAGAAGTTGGCCGGCTGCTATGCGATCAAGGACCACTACAGGATCAGCCCTGAAGTCGGCACCGAAGACGAGCTTAAGCGATTCGTCGCCGCCGCACACGATCACGGCTTCCGCGTCATCTTCGATTTCATCCCGCAGGGCTGCGGCGACGAAAGCGATTTCCCCAGCCGGCATCCCGACTGGCTTGTGCGCGACGAACTCGACCGCCCGTTCGGCTCACACGGATGGGGGCCGAAGCCCGGCGAGCCGCCCGTCGGCCACACCTACAGCCTCGACTGGGGCGACCCCGACTACCGCCGCTGGGCGATCGACTGGGTGCTGTGGAATATGCGGACGTTCGAGATCGACGGCTGGCGCGAAGACGCAATGCACTGGAAGGAAGCAAACTTCGGCCCGCGAAACAACCGCCCGCCCTGGCACACCACCTATGGCGGCGTGCGGCTGGCCGAGGAGCTTGCCGCCATGCTGCAGCGGCCCGCCATGCACGGGCTGAAGCAGAAGGAATTTTTCCTGCTGTCCGAAGTGTGGGGGCCGATCTTCCAGCGGAGCCACCACGCCAGCTACCAGTGCGGATGGCTGCTGACCGCGCTCAACCGCGGCTGGTGCGAAGGCAAACCCGTCCTCACCGGCGCCCAGTGGACCCGCTGGCTGGCGCTCCAGAAGCTCACACGGCCACAAGGTCACATTCCCGCGCCGTTCACGTCGAACCACGACACGCAGCACCTGGCCACGCTCGCGCGGGACAGCGCAGTCGGCGAGGCCGTCAACTTCGCGCACGTGCTCAGCGACGGAATCCCGTTCGTCTCGTGGCGCGACATCGAAGGCGGCCGGCTGCCGATCTTCCGCAAGCTGCTCGCACTGCGCGACAGCGTGCGCACCTTCACCTGCCGCTACGACCTCGTCAGGCACAACGCACCGCACCTGTTCACCGCGCTGTGGCTCGGGCCGGGCGGTGAAGCCAAACTCGCAGCCGCGAACCTGTACACGGAACCGCTCGAAACCGAGCTGACGTTCGGCACGGCCGGCCTTGCGCCGCGAAATATCAGCCTGCCCGGCGGCGGATACGAACTGATCGAGCTTGCCTGTTGAGCAGGGGAGGCCTGAACCGTGACCGATGGACAAACACCCTCTGTATCTTCACTGACCGGCGAGCCTGTGAGTGAATGGGCCGGCGACACCGACTACCGCCCCCGGCGATATGTGGAAGCCGATGACCGCAGACCGCCGGAGATGGGGGAGGGGTGAGCGCGGCACGGGCGACCGCAGCAGGGCATGGCAATGCCTTTTCAGCGGTCGCCCGTTTGCACTTCAAACTTCTCTCACTTCATCTGATTCCGCACCGCAATGACATCCAGCACATTCACCGCGCCATCATTATTCAAGTCGCAGCGGCGGGCGGCGGGGTCGGATGCGGGATTCTTGCCGAGGCTGTTGCGCACCGAAATCAGGTCGAGGATGTTCACCTTGCCGTCGTAACTGACGTCGCCCGGCAGGTATTCATACGCGCCGATGTCGACCGTCGCCGTGCCGTCGAGGTCGCCGTCGATGATCCGCGCAGTGATAGACCAGCATTCCCGGGAAGAACGAGGTACAATCGCTCCGTATCCGTTTTCTTGGCCCCTGTTTCCACCAGTTGGCGAGCAGTTGAGCAGGTCGAACTCGTATCGCTATTTCCACAGATACTCCGGCCGGCGGTCAAATACGCGGCCACTCCTCTGCCAGGCATTCAACGCG
>Ga0307380_10005496_pt1 | contig 16791 bp, 13 predicted proteins | sample UN3MG_FD_202239 | JGI IMG/M metagenome (GOLD analysis project Ga0307380, IMG submission 202239) | Soil microbial communities from Risofladan, Vaasa, Finland - UN-3 | ecosystem: Environmental > Terrestrial > Soil > Coastal area > Acid sulfate soil | place: Finland: Risofladan, Vaasa | collected...
TTGATCGACCGCGTCATCCTCTGCCGCGCCGACCTCACGCCGACCGAGGTCTCTCAGATGGCCGACGCCTGCCATCGCTACGGCGTCAAGGTCGGGATCGTCCCGGGGGCCAGCGACGCCTACGGTCCCTCGATCGAGCTCGACAGCGTCGAGGGCGTCACCGTCCTCGGCGTCAACCCACCGGTCCTGGGGCGAACCTCGCGCTGGCTGAAGCGAGCGTTCGATCTGGCTTTCACATCAGCTGCGTTCCTGCTCTCGGCGCCGCTGATCCTGATCGCGGCGATCGCGATCCCCCTGGACAGCCGCGGTCCCATCTTCTACCGCCAGGCGCGGATCGGCCGCGGCGGCCGGCCCTTCACCGTCTACAAGCTGCGCACGATGACCCCCGGCGCCGAGGGCCAGCGGCAGAGCCTGATGGCCGAGAGCACCGACCCTAACTGGCTGCAGCTCGACGACGACCCGCGCGTGACCGGGCTGGGCCGCTTTCTGCGTCGGACCAGCATCGACGAGCTGCCGCAGCTGTGGAACGTGCTCAAGGGCGAGATGAGCCTGGTCGGGCCGCGGCCGCTGCCGGCGGAGGAGGACGCGCTGGTCGATGGCTGGGCCCGCGGCCGCCTCGACCTGACGCCCGGGATCACCGGCCTCTGGCAGGTGCTCGGCCGGACCAGCATTCCGTTCGAGGAGATGGTTAAGCTCGATTATGCCTACGTGACCAACTGGTCGCTGTGGATGGATCTGCGCTTGATCCTGCGCACCCTGCCGGCCGTGCTGCGTCGCCGCGGCGCCAACTGAGCGCGATAACCCCGGGACAGCCCGCCCGGGCCGGCGGCGTCGCTCAGCGCAGCCGCGCCGGCTCCCCCCGGATGGTCGCGCCGGCGGGAACGTCGGCTGCGACGATCGCCCCGGCACCGATCATCGCGCCACGGCCGATCGTGACACCTCCTAAGATGAGCGCGCCGGAGCCGATCGTGGCGGTGGGCTCGACGGTGATCGGCAGCAGCTGCCAGTCGTCCTGACCTTGCAGCGAGCCGTCGGGATTCGTCGCCCGCGGCGCCTTGTCGTTGACGAAGACGACGCCGTGGCCGACAAAGACCCCGTCGCCGATGAGGACACCCGAGCAGATGAAGCTATGACTCTGGATCTTGCAGCCTGCGCCGATCTCCACCCCGGCCTGAATCTCGGTGAACGGCCCCACCTGCGAGCCCGGCCCGATCTCGCACTCGTAGAGGTTGGTGAAGGGGCCGACGACAACCCCCTCGCCGAAGCGACAGTCCCGGATCAGCCGGCTGGGGGCATCGTTGGACGGCCGCTGGAGCATGACCGGACGATACCCGGCGCCGACCGGCTCGAGGGGCTGCGGGCGACGATCCGGGCGCTCGATCGCTGGGGGACCGAGCGCGAATGGGTGGGCCCCGATCCCTACGAGGGACTGAACGCGAGGCGGGCGGGACCGCTGCGCCGCACGGCCATTGGCCGGCGCCTGCTGATCCAGGCGGTGAAGCGCTCGCCGGTGGACCTGCGCGGGCCGCTCGGCATCGCCCCCGAGGTGGATGCGGCGAGCCTCGCCAAAGCGCTCAGCGCCTACTCGCGGCTGCCGACCGAGCTGCTGGCAGCCGGCCCAAGCGCGCTCGATACGACCGCCGAGCGGCTCTTGGAGCTGCGCTGCGACGCCTATCCCGAGCCGAGCTGGAGCTACCACTTCGACGTAGAGACCCGCTTCTTCTTCTATCCACGGACGACGCCGAACGCGATCGCCACCGCCTTCGCCGGCCACGCCCTGCTGGACGCGGCCGCGGCCGGCGCAGCCCGGCGCGATCAGCTGCTCGAGGCCGCCCGTGGCGCCGGCGAGTTCTTCCTGCGGCGGATCGGCCTGACCGAGGGCCCGGGCGGCGGCTACTTCGGCTACTTCCCAGGCGACCGGACCCCGATCCACAACGCCAGCCTGCTCGCCGCCTCGCTGCTGGCCCGCCTCAGCCACGCGGCGGGCGCCGACGGTGAGGAGCTCGCCGACGCCGCCCGGGCCGCGGTCGGCTTCGCTCTGCGCCACCAGCGCGAGGACGGCTCCTGGCCCTACGCCGAGGGCGAGCGCGGCGACTGGGTCGACGGCTTCCACACCGGCTACGTGCTCGACGCGCTCGGGGAGTGCTCCGCGGCGCTCGGCGACGAAGCCGCAGCCGCCGCCCGCGAGCGGGGCCTCGCCTACTACCGCGACAACCTGCTCGGAGCCGACGGGACTCCGCGCTACTTCTCCGACTCCGCCCAGCCGATTGACGGCCAGAGCGCCGCCCAGGCGATCCGCAGCTTCGCGCTCGCCGCCGCCCGGGACCCGCGCTGGCTGGAGTCGGCCTGGCGTGTCTACGGCTATGCGGTCAGGAAGCTGCGCCGCGAGGACGGCGCATTCGTCTTTCAGCGCACGCGGCTTTGGACCAACCGCACCCCGCAGGTGCGCTGGGTTCAGGCGCCGATGCTCGAGGCGCTCAGCCTGCTGCTGGCGGTGGGCGAGTCGGCGGAGGACGAGCCGGGGGCCGGCGACCGTTGAAGGTCTGGATCGACCTCGCCAACTCCCCGCACCCACTGCTGTTCGCTCCGATCGCTCGGCGTCTCGAGGCGGAGGGGGCAGAGGTCGCGATCACCGTTCGCGACCACGCGCAGACGGGCGAGCTGGCCCTGCAGCGCTGGCCGGAAGCCGCCGTGATCGGGACCGGCCGCCTCGCCAGGCCGCGCGCGATCCTGGGCAGGGCGCGCGAGCTGGGGCGCTGGGCGCGCCGCGAGCGGCCCGACGTCGCGCTCTCCCACAACGCCTACGCGCAGATCGTCGCCGCCCGGGCGCTGCGGATCCGGGCGGTGACGGCGATGGACTACGAGCACCAGCCCGCCAATCATCTCGCCTTCCGCGCCGCGCAGACGATCCTGCTACCCGAGGCGGTGCCTCAGCGGGCGGTCCGCCGCCAGGGGGCCCGCCCCGGCAAGGTCATCCGCTACCCCGGGCTGAAGGAGGAGGTCTATCTCGCCGACTTCGAGCCGGATCCGGGGATCGAATCGATGCTCGGGTTGGATCGGTCGGGGGGGCTCGGGCTCGCGGCCGCGCGCGCGGCGCCGGCCGGAGCGGCCTACCATCGAGCCGAGAACCCGCTGTTCGAGCAGGCCTTGCGGGTCCTCTCCGAGCGCGGCGAGCACCTGGTCGTCGTCCTCGCCCGCCATCCGGAGCAGCGTCGGGCGATCGCGGCGCTGGGGTTCGAGCGCGTCGTCATACCCGAGGCCGCTGTCGATGGCCGCTCGCTGCTCTGGGCGGCGGACCTGTTCGTCGGCGCCGGCGGCACGATGACGCGCGAGGCGGCGCTGCTCGGCACCCCCACCTACAGCATCTTCTCCGGTCCGCAGGCCGCCGTCGATGTCCTGCTCGAGCGGCGCGGCCTGCTCACCCACCTGCGCGATCCGGAGCGGTTGCCGGCGGGGCGGCCAGGGTTGGCGGGGCAGGTGGGGCCGGCGGCGGCCGGGGGGCGATCCGGGCGGCTGGAGCAGCTGCGGCTCGACGGCGCGCGGATCATCGAGCATTTCGTTGCGGCGACCCTGGGGCGCGTCCCCAGGGTCGCCGACGACGGATAATGGGGGCGAAGGAGGTGATGATGGGGCAGCAGGTTCCCTTCGTAGACTTGGCCCGCCAGCACGGGCCATTGACCGGGGAGATCGAGGAGGCGATCGGCGCCGTCCTCGAGCGCGGGGATTTCATCCTCGGCGAGGCCGTCGGCGAGTTCGAGCGCCGCTTTGCCGACTACGTCGGCGTCCGGAATGCGGTCGGGGTCGGCTCGGGCACGGCGGCGCTTTCGACCGCCCTGCGCGCGGGCGGTGTCGGCCCCGGCGATCAGGTGGTCGTTCCCGCTCACACCTACATCGCCAGCGCCCTGGCGGTGCTCCATGCCGGCGCCGAGCCGGTCTTCTGCGACGTCGATGCCGATACCGGCCTGCTCGACCCCGCCGCCGCCGCGGCGGCGCTCGGACCGCGGACCGCTGCGATCATCGTCGTCCATCTCTACGGGCAGGTCGCAGCGACCGGGGCCCTGGCCGAGCTCGCCGGGAGGAGGGGCCTGATGCTCTTGGAGGACAGCGCCCAGGCCCACGGCGCCCGGCTCGAGGGCCGGATGGCCGGCACGCTCGGCGACGCAGCCGCGTTCAGCTTCTACCCGAGCAAGAACCTCGGCGCCCTCGGCGACGGCGGCATGATCTGCACCAACGACGCCGAGCTGGCGGCGGCGGCCCGCCGCTGGCGCAACCTCGGCCAGGCTGAGAAGGGCGTGCACGCCGTGCCGGGCCTGAACGAGCGGCTCGACACGCTGCAGGCTGCCGTACTGCTCCGCAAGCTGCTGCACCTGGACGAGTGGAATCGATCCCGCCGCCGCGCGGCCGGTTGGTATCGGCAGCGGCTCGGGGTCGAGGAGGCGGTGGCCGGTCTGTTGCCGGAGCGGCCCGGTGCCGAGGACGTCTTCCATTTGTTTCCCGTGCGGATCGGAGGGGGTGTCAGCGAGCGGGACCGGGTCCGGGCGGAGCTCGGGGCCGCGGGGATCGGCACCGGGATCCACTACTGGCCCGCGGTCCACCGCCAGCCGCCGTTCGAGCGGGCCGGTGGGCCAGCCGGCGCGGAGCTGCCGTTGGTCGAGGCGGAGGCCTGGGCGGAGCAGGAGCTGTCGCTGCCGATCTTTCCCGGAATCACCGAGGGCGAGGTCGAGGCGGTCTGCGCGGCGCTCGAGCGAGCGGTCGGGTCGGTCCGGCCCGCGGGCACGGGCGGATGAGCGATCAGATCTGCTGTCCGCTCTGCGGCGGCGGCACCGGCGGCACGGTGCACAAGGCCCGGGAGATGATGCTCGGCACCCGCGAGGTCTTCCACTACGCCGAATGCAGCGGCTGCGGGACGCTGGTGCTGATCGACGTCCCCGACGACCTCGGCCGCCACTACCCCGCCGACTACTACTCGCTGCGCCCCGGGCGGAGTCCCCGGGCGCCCGTCCGCTGGCTGAAGCGGGCCCGCGGCGCGGCCGCCGCTCGCGGGCGGCGGCGGCTCGCAACCCTGCTCGGCGGCGGCTCGCCGCCGCACTGGATGGAGTGGCTCGAGCTCAGCGGGCTCGACCGCTCCGCGTCGATCTGCGATCTCGGCTGCGGCCGCGGCGAGCTGCTCTTCGACCTCGCCGCGGCCGGCTTCGAGGGCCTGGTCGGCGTCGATCCGATGATCGAGCAGTCGATCGAGCGGGACGGCGTGCGGATTCACAAGGCGGATGCCTCGGAGGTCTCCGGCAGCTTTGCTCTGGTCATGTTCAACCATTCCTTGGAGCATCTCGCCGATCCGGTGGCGCAGCTCAGGGCCGGGCGGAAGCTGCTCGCCCCCGGCGGTAGCGTGATGATCCGCACGCCGATCGCCGGCTGCTGGGCCTGGCGGCACTACGGCACCGACTGGGTCGCCCTCGATCCCCCGCGCCACCTGTTCGTGGCGACTATCGATGGCTTGGCGGCCGCGGGTGATGCCGCCGGGCTCGAGATCTACGCGACCCGCTACGACTCGACCGAGCTGCAGTTCTGGCGCAGCGAGCAGTATCGCCGCGGCATCGCCCTGTTCGAGCCCGGCTCCCACCAGCTCGACCCGGCCGGCTCGCCGTTCAGCCGCCGCCAGCTCCGCGACTGGCGGCGTCAGGCCGAGCGGCTCAACCGGGCGGGCGACGGCGACACCGCGGCCGTGTTCCTGCGGGCCACCGCCGAGGCTGCCGGCGCAGTCGGGTGAGTCGGGTGAGCTTGGCGTGATCGCCTCGGAGCCCAACTCCCCCCCGCGCGTCGTGATGGCGGCGCCCGATCCACGGCATCCGGGCGGGATCACCTCGGTGATTGCCTCCTGGCGGCGGGCCGGGCTCGGGCGGGCGGTCGAGCTCGTCGAGCTGCCGACCTCGGCGATGGACAGCAGCCTGCCGGCGAAGCTCTGGAGCGCCGCGCGGGCCCTGGGGCGGCTCGTCTGGATGCAGGCCTTCGGCCCCCGGCCCGACCTCGTCCACCTGCACTCGAGCACCGGTGGCAGCCTCTGGCGCAAGCTGGCGCTGGCCTGGTGCTGTCGGCTGGGCCGCGTGCCCTACGTCGTGCAGATGCACTCCGGCGGCTTCGAGCCGTGGCTCGCCGCCTCGCGGCTGAACCGCGCCGCTGCGCGCTCCCTGTTCGCCCATGCGGCGACCGCGATCGTGCTCGGCGAGCGCTGGGTGGCGCCGGCACGGGCGCTCGGAGCGCCACGGGTCGAGGTCGTGCCGAACGGGATCTCCGAGAGCGAGCGGCGCACCCTGGCGGGCGTCATGCGGAGCGCCGCCGAGCACCGCGAGGCGGGCGACCCCGCCCTGCTGCTCTTCTACGGCCGCTGGGCTCCGGTCAAGGGAGCGGACCGGCTGGCCGGGGCGCTGCGGGAGCTCGGACGAGACGACTACGAGGTGCGCCTGTTCGGCAACGGCGATCGCCGTTGGTTGGAGGAGCAGTTCCGCGGCCTGCCTGGTGCCGTCTCGATCGGAGGCTGGCTCGGCGGCGAGCGCAAGCTGGCCGAGCTTGGCCGCGCCGACGCCGTCGTCGCTCCCTCCCGCCGCGAGGGGCTCCCGGTCGCGCTCCTCGAGGCCCGGGCCGCGTCAGTGCCAGTGATCGCCACCGACGTCGGCGCCGTCGCCGGGGTGCTCGCCGGATACCCGGATGCCCTCCTGCTCGACGCCGACGACGACCGCGGCCTGCGGGAGGCGATCAGCAGCCTGCTCGACGGCGAGTGGCCGGCGAGCGCGGGCTCGCGGGTCGAGCCCGGTGAGCTGCCGATCGAGCTGCGCTCCGAGCACGCGGTCGAGCGGCTGGTCGAGATCTACCGGGCGGCCGTGGCGGGCGGAGGCTGAGAGCCGGCATGGGGATGTTCCGGCGGATCGTCCTGATCGGCGGCGCGGGCGTGCTCGGCGCGGCCACCCTGGCGGTCGTCCAGATCCGGGTCGGCAGCCTGTTCGGCGTTTCCGGCCAGCTCGACGCCTTCTTCGTCGGCGCGGCGCTGCCCTCGGTGCTGCTGGCGATCGGAGCGGCGGCGATCGGCTCCCTGGTCGTGCCACGCCTGCCGCGCGGCGATCCCGCCGAGACCGCCGCCGCCGCCGGGCGGATGGCGGTGCGGGCGAGCGTGATCGGGATCGCGGTGGCGGCGCTGGTCGCGGCCGCGGCGCCGTTGATCGTGGCGCTGGTCGGCCCGGGCCTTGATGCCGGGACCGCCGATCAGGCGGCGCGGGTGCTGCGGATCTACTCGCTCTCGATCCCGGGCACAGCGGCGGCGTTCGTCTTCTCCTCCTACGGCTACGCCTCGGGACGGGTCTGGGCCTCGGGCCTTTCGACCACGGCCTACGCGCTCGCCTGGCTCGGCCTGCTGTTCCTGCCGGCCTTCACCGACGATGTCGAGTCGGCCACCCTCGCGGGGCTGCTCGCCACGGGCGTGCAGGTCGGCGCCGCCTTCCTGCTCTCCTCGACCGGGCGGCCCCGGCCGCGCCCGGTGTTCAAGGCGCTCGGGGTGTCTCGCGCCGGGATGCTCGCGATCGGCGCGGTGCTCGGCGCGACGATCGTCGCCCGCGCCGGTCTACTGCTCGACCCCCTCTACGGATCGCTGCTGCCGATCGGCTCGGTCTCCGAGCTCTCCTATGCGAGCCGGATCGCGGCGCTTGCGATCCTCGTCTGCGGGCAGGGGGCGGCCTTCAGCTTGCTGATCGTCGGCAGCGAGGGCGGAGAGCGGGTGCGCCAGGAGGCGCGGATCGGGCTCGTCGCGCCGCTGATGTTCTCGACCTCGGCCGCCGTCGTTCTGCTGCTCGGCGGCCCGGCGCTGAGCGAGCTCGTCCTCGCCCGCGGGGAGCTCAGCGTCGATGACGCGCGGGCGATCGGCGAGCTGCTGCGGATCTGGGCGCCGGCGGTGATCCCTTTCACCCTGGTCTGGGCGCTCGAGGCGCTGCTCTATGCCGAGCGTCGTACCACGGCCGTCCTCAACCGGGCCCTCGCCGGCCTCGCTGTAAACGTCGTCGCATCGGGATTGCTCGTCCTGGCAATCGGGATCGAGGGGCGTCCTCTGGGCGTGCTGGTCGGGGTAGTCGTGCAGCTGGCGCTGCTCACGGCGCTGTTCTGGGAGGACGATCGCTTCGGGGTGCTGCGCTCCGCGGCAACCTGGCGGGTGCTCGGCCTGCACGCTGCTACCGTGGCGGCGTCCAGCGCCCTCGTCTTCGGGCTGGTCAGCGCCGCCGGGGCGCCTCAGCCCGGCGCCTGCGCCACTATCCTCGTTGCCGCGACGATCAGCCTCATGTTTCTCCGCTCCTACCAGCAGCAGACAGACGCGGCGGCACCAGCCGGGGCCGAGCTCGAGGTGGAGGGACAGTAGATGGGCGAGGTGCTGCGACTGCCGAGCCCCCCTTCGGCGCTCACCCTGACTCTCACCTGCCTGCTCGCGGCCGGCGCGTTGCTGATCGGCGTTGCCGTGCCGCTCGGTCCCGATCCGAGGCTCGTGCTGGTTCTCGTGCTCGCGATCCTCGTCGTGGCGCTGGCGTTGTGGCTGTTCGGTCACGGCGCCCCGCTGTTGGCGATTCTCGCCCTCGTGCCGCTCTTCCCGGTGACCACGATTGGCCCGCTGACCGACGCCCTTGGCGGGCTCGGATCCGCGCTGCGAGCCGCCTTCATCGTCGCCATGCTGCTCGCGATGTTTCTGATGTTCTCGGGCGGGCTGCCGCGGCCGCATCCGAGGCTGCGCCCGATCGTCGGAGGCCTGCTGGTGCTGGCCGGCCTCGGGGCGGTGCTCGCGGCCGCCAACGCGAGCGGCAGCGAGGGCTTCCCCGCGCTGCTCGCCCAGCTGACCGGCCAGCCCCTGGTCTTCGCCGGGGTCCTGATCTTCCTCTCCGCCTACCTGCGAGATGAGCCCCGTGCCCGGGAGTGGATACTGCTCGCCTTCTCGACCGCGGTGGTGCTCGAGGCCGGAGTGGTGCTGATCGAGCTCTCCAGCGGGGCCGCGTTCGACGCCCTGCGCGGCTTCACCCGCGCACAGGGCACGGTCGGGGCCAACTTCCTTAGCGCCTTCGCGATGATCGGGGTCTTCGTCGGGCTCGCCGAGCAGAGCCGTGGCCGCGCAACCGAGCAGCGCTGGCTGTGGGCGGTCGGCGTGATCACCGTGCTGGCCGGGCTCGGGATCATCGTCGGCGCGGTCGCCAGGGGCGGCGTGATCGGGCTGCTGCTCGGCGGGGTCTATCTCGTGTTCACCGACGTGCGGCTGCGGCGCAGAGCCCCGCTGATCGCCACCGCGGCGGTCGTGGTCCTCGCCGGGTCGCTGCTCACGCCGGTCGGTGATCTATGGACCGAGCGGCTCAGCTCGCGCTCGGTCGAGGAGTTCGATCGGCCCGCGACCTGGATCTCCGGGGTACGGATCGGCACCGACAACATCTTCACCGGGCTCGGCGAGGAGCAGATCATCGAGGGGATCGCCGGCGTTCGCGAATACCGACAGACCCCTCTGGGCGACACCTATGTGCTGCCACACAACAGCTGGGTGCTGGTCTTCGCCGAGGGCGGTATCGCTGCGTTGGTCGTATTGGTCGCTCTAACCTGGCTGGTCTGGCGGGCGGTGCGCACGCGGCGGCAGCGGAGCAGTGAGGAGCGCTACTACGTCGCGGGGCTGATCGGGATCACGGCGATCGCGGTGATCAACAACGTCTTCCGTCACCCGGAGCTGATGATTCCGACCTTGATGCTGGTCGCCCTGATCGTGCATCGGCCCCCCAGGGCCGTCGAGATCGACAGTGGCGCTGCAATAATCGCGCTCTCTCGGGGCCCGGATGGAAACTGACGCAGACGAGCAGATCTACGACTTTCGGGCCGCCCTCGGCGTTGTCCGGCGCCGACTCGGGTTGATTCTGCTGTTCACCTTCGTCGCCGCCGGGCTCGCGCTGGCGATCTCGGCCGCGCAGGAGGACCGCTACGAGTCCACGGCCGTGCTGCTCTTCCGCGACCCCGGCCTCGACCCCCAGATCCTCGGCCGCCCGGCGTTGCTCGGCGGCGAGCAGATCCTCGACCGGACGACCAACGTCGGTCTCGCCTCCCTCGACAGCGTCGCCGAGCGCGCCGCGGACGACCTCGACGACGGCCGCGACGCGGACCAGATCAAAGGCGCCGTATCGGTGACCCAGGGGTCCGGCCCGGAGTTGGTCGAGGTGACCGCCGAGACGGCGAGCGCCCTGTCCGCGGCCGAGACGGCGGGCGTCTACGCGGACGCGTTCCTCGATCTCCGCAGGGAGGAGGATCGGCGAGCGGTGCGAGCCGCGCGCCGCTCGGTCGAGCAGGACCTCGAGTCGCTGCCGACTGAGCTGCAGGGCTCGGCTAAGGCGAGCGAGCTTCGCCGGCAGGCTGCCGAGTTGCGGTCGCTGGAGCTGCTGCAGACCGGCGACGCGCAGCTGGTCGAGCGCGCCGACGTGCCGACCTCGCCGAGCTCGCCGAAGCCGGCGCGCAACGCGCTGCTGGCCGGCTTCGCGGGGCTGATCTTCGGCCTAGCCGCCGCCCTCTTGCTCGAGCGGCTCGACCCGCGCCCCCGCTCGCGCCGGGACTTCGAGCGGGCCTACTCAGCGCCCGTGCTGGCAACGGTCCCCAGTGATCCCCACCTCGCGGAGGCGCCGCTGGGGCCGGCGGGCTCGGAGGCGTTCCGGACCCTGGCGCTTCGGATGCGGTTCGGCGATCGTGAGCGTGCGCCGCGTAGTGTGCTCTTCGTCTCCGCCTCGAGCGGCGAGGGCCGCACGACGGTGGTGGCCAACCTCGCCCGCGCCGTCGCCGCCGATGGCGCCAGCGTGACGGCGGTCGAGGCCGACTTTCGCAACCCGGAGCTAGCCGCCCGCTCGGCAGCCGAGCCCCTGCCGGGCCTGGCGGAGCTGCTCGCCGGGGAGTGCGATCGCCGAGCCGCGACCCGGGAGGTCTCGCTTCCCGATCGCGGCGAGGGCTCGCTGCAGATACTCGTCGCCGGCGAGCCTCCGGCGAGTCCCAGCGGGCCGCTCACGGGCGAGCGGATCGTCGAGCTGATCGAGGACCTGGCCGCGGACCGCGACCTGGTCCTGATCGACGTCCCGGCGCTGGGTCAGGTCGCCGACGCGGTCCCCTTGGTCGGCGTGGTCGATGCGATTGTCGTGGTCGCCGGTCACGGGGAGGCCAGGCGCAGCGAGGTCGAGCAATTGCGACGCCAGCTCAGCGAGCTCGACGCGCCGGTGCTCGGGACCGTGATCAACCGCGCCTCGCGCGCCTAGCGGCAGAGCCTCGCCGCGGTTCCGCCTGCCAGGATCAGCGATCGTGGAGGCGCAAGACAGCCCGACCTACAGCGTCATCGTTCCCGCCTTCAACTCGGAGGAGCGGATCGAGGCGGTGATCCGCTCGGTGCTCGGGCAGACCCGCACCGACCTCGAGCTGATCGTCATCGACGACGGCTCTGCTGACCGGACGGCCAAGCGCGCAGAGGCCGCCGTCGGCGGCGACGCCCGGGGGCGGGTGATCCGCCAGGCGAACCGGGGAACCGTCGGCGCCCGAAACGCGGGAATCGACGCTGCTCGCGGCTCCTACCTCAGCTTCCTCGACGACGATGACCTCTGGCTCCCGTACTACCTGGAGGCTGTCGACAAGGCGCTGCGGAGCAGTCGCGGCGCCGGGCTCGTCTTCACCGATGCCTGGGTCGTCGATGCCGATCGCGGCCGGGTCGGTCGGCGCTCCGCGCACGAGCGCTTCGCGCGGCCGCTGCGCAGGCTCGAGCCGGCCCCGACGCCCGCGGCGAGCGAGGCGGCGCTCGCGCGGGCCAACTTCATCACCACCTGCGCGGCGACGGTCAGCAGTCAGGCGGTCGAGGCCGTGGGCGAGTTCGACCCGGAGATCTGCGGCTGCGACGACTGGGATCTCTGGCTGCGGATCGTCGGCGCCGGATTCGGAGCTGTGCGGGTCGACGAGCGGCTCGCGGTCCTCCGCAAGCGCGCCGGCTCGGTCAGCTCGGACGAGCTGCTGATGGCCCGCAACGCACGCACGGTGCTCGCCGCCGCCCTCGAGCGGGGGCTGGCGAGCGCTGAGGCTGAGCGGCTCGCTCGGCTCCACCTGCGCCTGATCGATGCTGAGATCACCGCGCTGGAGCGCGGCTCGGTCCCGCGGCGTGTTGTGGCGCGCTTTGCACGGCGGATCGGGCGCAAGCGACTGCCACTGCCGGTCGGCGGCTGGGTCAGTCCCCCCGCCGAGTTGCGGCGCCTTTTGGACGAGGCGCCGTGAGCCGCGCTCAGCCGGCCCCGGCCCCGCGATCCGGGTCGAGCTGAAGCAGGGGCGAGTTCGGATTCATCTCGAACGCCTTCTCGAACGCCTCTGTCGCCGCCTTGGCCCGGCCGCGCTCGACCTCGATCCGTGAGAGGACCAGCCAGTTCTCCCAGCTGGTCGGTTCCTTGGCCGCCGCTTCGCGGGCGGCGCGGGCCGCGGGCCGGAGGCGGCCCTGGAGCTCAAAGACCAGGGCCTCCTGCAAAGCAGCGGGACCGGAGTAGGGCTCGAGCTCGCGCGCTCGTTGAGCGTCGGTGAGCGCGGCGTCGAGCTGCTCGGCCCGGACGCGTTCCTGGCTGGCGCGGATCGCATCCGCGCCGAACAGCGGCGGAACGATCACGAGAGCGCCGACTGCCGCGAGACCCGCCAGGCCGAGCCGCCCGCTACGGGCAGGGGGGGACCGCAGGTCCCCGACCCGGGCTCCGAGCGCCGTCCCCAGGACGACCATCAGGGCGATCGGCAGCACCGGCAGCTCCCAGGCCCAGTCGGTCGCCGCGGCGGCGGCGAAGGCGATCGTGGCGGCCGCGGCGGCGGCGAGCGCCGCCCTGTCCTGCCCCGCGCGCCGCGAGCGCTTGATGATCAACAACAGAGAGCCGCCGACGAATCCCGCTACCAGCAGCAGGCCGACGATCCCGAGCTCGCCCAGCGACTCCAGGTAAAGCGAGTGCGCGTCGACCACCTGGCTGGCGATGTTGCCCTCCCGCGCCCACCAGAACTGAAACGTGCCCGCGCCGATCCCGACAAGCGGCGCGCTCGCATTGGCGTCGAGTGCCGCCCCCCACCACTGGTAACGGCCATTGCCGCTGGCGCTGTCAAGCCGCTCGCTGCCGCGTTCGACCCCGGGGTCTTTGAACGACTCCCAGCCATCGTCGGCCCGGGCGGGGAGATCGACGACCGCCGCGGTCGCGAGTAGGCCGACGACGGTCGCAGCCGCTACGACCGCCCGACCCCGCCGGGGCAGGGACAGTCCGGGAAGCCGCCGGCCCAGCCCCAGCCGGCGGGCGAGCAGGGGTGTGAGCCCGACCGCGGCGCAGACGAGCAGCGCGAGGAGCAGCATCTCGTCCCCTTGGGTCAGGGCCTCGCCCGCCCGGAGACCGTCGACGAACCCGGAGCGGGCGTTAGCGGCAAGAATCAGCGCGCCCGCCCCGAGCCCTCCCACCGCGATCGCGGCCGCGATTCGCCAGCGCCGGGGCGTGAGCACGAGCAGCGCGACGAGCGCCAGGCCGAGGGCGAGCGCGCCGCCGCGGGAGAGGGTCAGATAGAGGGCGAGGCCTGCGGCCGGTAGCGCGGCGGCGGCTAGTGCGCGGCCGGCCAACAGCCGGGCCTCGGCCGCGAAGAAGACCAGCAATGGCGTGCCGATAGCGATCAATCCCGCGAGGCCGTTCCAATAGTTGAGCGGGTAGTTGAGGCGGGCCTCGGAGGCGAAGACGAGGTCGAGCGTCTCGTTCTTGGGGAACCAGAGCGGCTGCATTCGGGCGAGCAGGGCGATCCCGATCAGCACGCCGATCGCGGCGGCGACCGAGCCGAGCAGCGGCCGGGCGCCGATCCGCGGGCGCAGCAAGAGGGCGCCGACGAGGACTGCGAGGTAGGTCGAGGCCCGGGCGAGTTCCTGGGCGCTGCGGTCGGCGCTCTCGGACCAGATCATGCTCAGGCCGGTCCAAACAGCGAGGCCGCCGAGCAGCCCGGCGACGAGCATGCCGCGACGCCCGAGCCCGGCGACGCCGGCCGCCCCGGCCGCGGCCGCGAGGAATACCAGCCACCAGATCCCGACCCCGACGCGGCCATAGACGATCGGGTCGAAGCCGCCACCCTCGACGCCGATGTAGACGAGCAGCGCGAAGGGGACCAGCGCCAGGCCCGCAGGCCACAGACGGTCACGGCCGCGGTCCGCGCTAGGGGCCAGGGTGGGCGGTCGCTCCGCCTCTGAGGGTCTGCGAGGCGCGTCGGTCGAAATGTTAGGATCGGTCATGGTGATACTCACAGCGCCGCCGGTCTAGTCCAGCCCGGCGGCTTGCCGTAGGGCTCAATGGGCGTCGAGCAGGGGGTTGCTTTAGATGAGAACGCTGGGAACAATCGCAACAGTATGGGCCGCGTTGGCGGTCGCGCTCGCGCTCCCCGCGCTTGCATCGGCCCAGGATACGGTTCCCGAGAGCAACTCCGGGGGCAGCCAGTACCTGCCGACCGTGCCCCAGGGCGGTGGCGACGAGTCGGAGAAGCACGCACAGAACGACGCCGCGAAGAAGGGGGACGAGATCCCCGCGCCGGTCGTCGAGGATCTCGAGTCGCAGTCCGCCAGCGGAAGTCAGGTTGCCGCTGCCGCGGCCGCCACCGCGCCCGAGAGCGAGCAGCTCGACAAGGCCAAGAGGCGCGCCGAGCGCCAAGAGGCGCGCCGGCAGAAGCAGCGGCAGGAGCGCCGCGAGGAGCGCCGCGCGCAGAGGCGACGCGAGGCCCGCGAGCAGGCTGCCGAGCAACAGAACGCGGCGCAGGCCGGGATCCCCACCGGGGACAACCGGATCGGAATCGTCTTCCCCCTGTTGCTGGTCTCGGCGCTGGTCCTCGTAGTTGCCCGCCAGCTGATCCGCCGCCGGGCCGATCCGGCCGCCTAGCGCAACTTCTAGCCCGGTGACCGTGTCCCAGTCGATCGGGATGACTCTGCTGCGCACAACCGCACTCGTCGTCGTGGCGCTCGCCGTTGGCGCTGTCGCGTCGCTTGCCGGCCCGCCCAAGGCGGAGGCCGCGCGTGGCCTCGACATCGGCTTCGTCGCCGATCAGTTCGGCGACAACCTGCTGACCAACGACGATGCCAATGTCCGTCGGCGCTGGTGGAACCGCCTGCGCAAGACGAACTCCGAGCTCGCCCGGGTCAACCTCGACTGGAACCAGGTCGCCGGCTCCTCGCCACCGGCCGACCCGTCAAATCCCGCCGAGCCCAGCTATGACTGGACGATCCCCGACACCGCCGTTCGCGAGGCGGCGGCTCGTGGCCTGACGGTCGCCTTCACCGTCGTCGGCGCCCCGCGCTGGGCGCAGGGCGCCAATCCCCCGCCCGAGGACGAGTACCGCGTCGGTACTTGGAAGCCGAACCCGCGCATGTTCGGGGAGTTAGCCGAGGCGGCCGCCACGCGCTACTCGGGCAAGTTCGGCGACCTGCCCCGGGTCAGGTATTGGGAGGCCTGGAACGAACCCAACCTGCCGCGCTATCTCGCGCCGCAGTGGAACGGCAACAAGCCGAAGGCGCCGGAGCTCTACCGACGCCTGCTGAACGAGTTCTACGCGGCCGTCAAGTTGGTCAAGCGGCGCAACAAGGTCGTCGCGGCAGGCACCTCCCCGTTCGGCGACAAGCGTGGCGGCAAGCGGATGCGGCCCCACTACTTCTGGCGCGAGGTGCTGTGCCTGCGCAACCGCAAGAAGCTGAAGAAGAAGAAGGGCTGCGTGAAGGGCGAGGACCGGGCTCACATGGACATCTACGCCCACAACCCGATCAACGCGGTCAAGGGCGATGGGCCGACCACGAGGCCTCCGAACCCCGACGACGGCGTGCCCTCGAACTTCAAGCAGCTCGGCAGGATCGTGAACAAGGCGAACAAGCGGCGGACGATCCTCCCGCGCAGGCGCAACCGGCCCGGCTGGGCGACCGAGATCTGGTACGAGTCGCGGCCGCCCGAGAAGAAGGCGGTGGGCGTTAGAAAGCAGGCGCGCTTCATGCAGCAGGCGCTGTACGTGCTCTGGAAGCAGAAGGCCGACGTAGCCTTCTTCCTGCAGCTGCGTGACTCCGCCTACGACCCTTCCGTGCATCCCCTGCTCGGCTTCCAGACCGGGGTCTACTTCTTCGACGACAAGGCGAAACCCTCGCTGCATGCGGTGCGTTTCCCGTTCGTCGCCGACCGCAAGAACAGCAGGAAGGTGTTGCTATGGGGCAAGGCGCCGAAGTCGGGCAGGCTGAAGGTCACCCAGAAGGGCCGTGGCAAGCGCAACGTGGCGAGGTTCCGGGTCAAGGCGGGCAGGGTCTTCAAGGAGACGGTACGACTGGGCAAGACCAGGGGCAGGCACAAGCTGCAGGCCAGTCTCGGTGGGCAGAAGTCACTGCGGTGGAAGCTGAAGTAGTGGGGTTGTCGCGGCCTCCACGCCGCTAGACTCGCCGGGCCGACGGTGGCCGGCCTCGGAGGCTCGGCCACAGGGCGCCCGCAACTTCGGGCCGTTGGCTGTTTTGAGATCACGAAGGCCCGGCGGCGGGGGCGAGCGGGCAGGCCCGACGCGCCGCGGCCGATCCCTCACCGACCCCCATGGCCTGCGAGGAGGAAAGATCCACAAGAGGATGAAGTTGAGGCTGACAACTCAAGAAGAGCAAGAAGAAGCACAAGCTGCAGGGCCAGATCGGCAAAGACAAGAGCCTCGTCTGGAAGCAGAAGTAGCGGGTTTGTCCGGGCCGCCGAGTCAGGATCGGTCTCGAAATACGAAGGCGGTGCA